>Ga0126342_10022429_pt1 | contig 10425 bp, 11 predicted proteins | sample Cyp1metagenome_FD_92528 | JGI IMG/M metagenome (GOLD analysis project Ga0126342, IMG submission 92528) | Coral microbial communities from Lord Howe Island, Old Settlement Bay, Australia - Cyphastrea 1 metagenome | ecosystem: Host-associated > Invertebrates > Cnidaria > Coral ...
CCCACCCTTCCCCCCCCACATCACCGATATGCATATTGTATTGCGGGTTTCTAGGGACGCGCATGGTTTTAGAAACTCTGGTTTATGGTATAACGAACTATTCATGGGGATTATTTCATGGTTTATAAACCAAGTGTTGAAAGATCACAGGCGAAGGGCCGTTTCTGGGAAACGAGTGAGTACGCCAAGCCGTACGAAGTCGAAGGGATAAAAAACAGGATCTGATGTTTTTGGGCACAGAAACTCTAGAATTTATGGTAAATCAATGGTAAAAGCCAGCAGAATTTATAGTAAATCAATGGTAAAAGCCAGCTCTTTCAGATGAAAATCTTCAAAGTAGACACCCAGTTTGTGAATAGAACCAAGTTAAACCATTTCACACCCACCGGAGTTGTTCCCAAAATAGTTTTCACAGAAAAAGTGCAGTAAACTCTCAAATGAGTTGGGTTTAAAAAAATTAAAGCAAGATACTGTATCGATTTTCCGTGAAAATCCTCGCCGCCCAGACCATCAAGAAGTTAAAACCAAAGTGGCCGGGAGAGGAGCAGAGTGCCCGAGCCAGGGCGGGGCCCAAGGTTTCTTCTCGAAACGGCCACCGAAGTTGGGATACTAAGCCTGAAAAAACTGGAGTGAAATACTTCACAAATGGAACTGCACCCCCAAGTACGTTTAGCTTTGACCATAGCAGATGTGGTTTTAGGTGGATATATTGTCATACATCTATAGTATGTGCACTTAGATGGCTTTGTAAACAAACTTACCTGTCTTGGTTTTTCCAAAGATGATGAACAAATAACCCGAATGGTTAGAAATTGGAAACTCATGTTCCCTTCTAATATGTGGCAGTTTCTGGGTATACATTATTTCTGGCCAAACTCATTTGCACAGATTTACTCATGTGGGTCAATATATAGCATACATGGTATGGATTATATTCTGGTATATTTCCATCTTTGGGGGTTGATATTTTCACTCTTTGGTGCATTTTTTCGTGGTTAATTATGACCTTACGTGATGACCTCGTTGGAATGGTCAAGCTTCAGCTTGACGCTGCAGCAATTGACGAAACAGCGGACGTACTGGTCGTACTTCAGCGTTCTTTTTCTTCACCGAATGCTTTGAAAATCATACCAGCATGGCTTACAAAGATTTCCCTTGGGAAATTCTGCGTGGATTTTTTTGTTCGAACGAACTGCTTGGGTGACGAGATTACGAGATTCCAACGCTGAAGAAAAACTCGCGAAATAGCCAACTATTCAGGTTAAATCCTCAAAAAGGTGATGTTTATGATGTTTATGGGATCTGTCTCTGTCCGGGCCAATTTATGTTAGATCCTAGAGCCATATGTATGATGAATATATATAGATATATATAACACATATATATATATGTATAATCATCTTGAGGTAAGATAGAATATGGAATTTTCAAAATGATTCTGAGTCAACCGTGGGTGATGTTTTGATCAATAAACCATTCATAGTATATATATATATATACTATAAATATTCCCATCCCCGGAGCACACACTCCCATTCTACGGTCACAAAAAGTTTGTAAATCCCTCACTTTGACTCTGGTTTCAGGGGAGGTGTTTGATATTCTGGGGTTCTGGGGTTCTGGGATTAGATGCGATTGGCTAAATTAAAGGCACATAAGAATCATGTACAAAAAAAATCATGGCTTTCTTTGAGTGATCCCCACCCTGACACATAGTATCTGACATACCATCTGGAAGTGTTTCGATGCACACTCATATGCGCAGCCGTACCACAGCCGAGCAAACCTAAGTCACCTGCGGCCTGCCACATTTCCAGGATTACAAGCTTCTGAGCCACAACTGCCAAAGTTTTGCCGTGGAATTGGTATCTTTGCTGCTACCAAACGTCCACGTCCCTCATGAATACTGCTGCTTGGCGGCCCTTTTTGTGTCGATGTGGCTTAGGGGTCTGAAACAGAAATGGGAATGATGTACTATCATGCACTGTAATCTGTACATATATATATAATTATATAGAGATATGTGTTGTGATTGTGGTTTAATAGAATATCATGTTCTGATGAATGTATCTCTCAACTTATATCTCTATATATGATATTCTATTAATGTGGTCTAAGATGGTTTAATGAATGTATGATATACTTCAATTTTGTGATATACTTAGACCATCGTCTCTCCTGTCGCTGACAGGGCAACCTCCAGGTGCCGGATGCGAACCATCAGGCCACCATCTTCCACCTAAAAATTGAGCACTTAGGGATGCTTAAAAACATTTGAAAACCTATAAAGATGCTTAGTATGAAAACCTATACGTTCATGTTGGGCATAAGATCCACCATCTCCAGTTTTGCCATAAATCGGTGGTATCAACCATCGGTGCAGCTCCCATGTGTCGATATAGCGACCATTGTGACTTTAACAGTTTGCTATCGAGTCCGGATGAGCAAATCCAAGGTTTGTTAGAAATGGAAATTCCCATTTCTCATAGGTCCTAGGTAACTCATGGAACTTTCCGGCATTTTCACTATGTTTGAATTGCCAGTGACTGGTTGGTTCATGGGTTCTCGCAATAGAGGATCTTTGATTTGCATTTTGTTAAGGTATCTAAGCAATGTAGCCAGCAACTTGCAAAGCGCCATCAAGGGGCCAAGCAAGATGGTAGCTCCAGAATCTGATTCCAAAAGCATTGACGTTTTTTTGTTTGGAAATAGGAAAAAAAAGACCAGCAACCAATGGAATCGTGCAAAATCGTTTTCCCAAAATGGATACATCAATGTATCCCAGCTATGTAGCATTGTCAGATTTTTTTGTTATTTATCTTCAGAATCCGGTTGAATCTCCCACCGTTCGCCACGTGAAAACAATTGAAAACATCGAGGTCGCTTTGCCGGAAAGGTTCAAACTGCGAAGCCGAAACAACCGCCACATGGCTGGGATATCTCTGGATTTGCTGATTTTTTACTGGGAAATCCACTTGAAATGGGTAATCTATAGCGAATATCTTTGTTCCTTGAGCTAATTTTCAGAATGTCAGTGAATTGCAGCAAAAAAGTGAAACTTCGTTTAAAAAAAGGGGGGGCAGCATTGTTCAGAGATGGTTCAGAGATGGCTCTAAAAACAGTTCCGTTTCAGTCACCTTCCACCTTTTTTCGCCGTGGAGTTTCTCCGGCTGTGGTGAAAATTTTGGAAACGGAGGGCCAAAGAGGGTGTTTTTGTTTCCCCATGTCGTGTAGCCGTGTAGCCCCCGTGTCATGGGGGGTTCTCAAAATGGGGCTACCCCAATATAGTTCGCTGGATGGTTGATGGAAACCCAATCTACAAATGCTTGGTGGTTTGGAACATGAATTGAACATTTTTCCATTCAGTTGGGAATAATCATCATCCCAACTGACGAACTCACTCCATTTTGCAGAGGGGTAGGGCTCAACCACCAACCAGATTATGATTAACCATCATTAACCATATAATAACCATCATCATTAACCATTATTAACTAGTATATTACCCACAATGGTAGGTTGAAACTATAAATGGACGATAACTAAGGGCCCTATGACTTTGGAAAGCTCACGGGAATGGTTGGATTCGTTGGATTCGTCGGATTCATGGTGGGCGAAACACCAGAGATCAGTTGCTCATCCCACCAGGGGTGACTGGGGGGTAAAACAATGTCATACCCGGCCTGGTAAAGGATAACCCATTGAGATTTATAGTGATTTAATGAGATTGAAATCGTGATTCAATGGGATATTAATGGGATATACCCGGCCTGGTAAACTAACATAGCTATTGAAAATGTCCATGGAAATAGCGGATTTACCCATTGAAAATGGTGATTTTCCATAGTTATGTTAGTTTACCAGAGGGTAATCCACCCATGACTGGGAATGGTAAGTTTATATCACCTATAAATAAAAATGCTGTCTGGGGATGCTGCAGGATGCTGCAAATGGCATTGTTTTGCCAACATTAGTTATACAGTTATACTATATCCCCCATATATCACTTTGCTTAACCAAGTGATTTAAGCGTCAACGTGTGCCGTCCAAATCTGAGATTCCCCATGTGATTCCCCACCTTTCGCCCATGCCTTGTGGTAGAACAAAAAACGTAGGGCATTTGGATTTTTTGACCCATAAAAACCACAGATGTTCGCCATGTTTAGGATTGACATGTGTGTTGGAAAATTGTGTGGTTCCAATCACGAAATCACGGGAAAACTGATGATCAACATTGATCAACTATCAACTTGGGGTATACCATGGTTTTTTCCCAAAAATCCACTCCCAGTAGGAAGAATCCCAGTGTTCTTTTTGTACCTCGACTCATCGTTGCACCAGGACATTTATGGTGTCTGGGAGGTGGTAGATCGTGACTGCAGTGAGGTCAAAGTTCGTTGGATTCGAAAAAGCCAGTCCTTTTTCGGCATGGAAAAATCCGGATTCATATAGCCATGAATATCAATGATAATGACCTCTTTGATACTGGAATGGTGAATGTGAGGGGAATCCCTTATTTGAGCTATTTTCAGATAAGTGAATTAGTGTAATTCAGCCAGAATATATGTGATCAGCGGGTATACTTGGTGTGTCACCACAGGAATCGTAAGTGTGCTGTAAGATGCTATAACCCCATTTACAACTAGGATAAGTAAGAGCAATATCCGTTTGTAACTTGGGCGAACTAACCCACGTACTAACGGCGAGCCACCAACTATATGAATATGGATAAATACCGTAGAAACCATCGAGACTGGAATTGTCATCCATCAGTGGATATCATCTACATTACATATCCAGTATACATGTAATGACCTCACTACTCACAACTATGTACAATAAATGATTGTAAGGGAAACCACTCCGAAACAAGTCATGTTCAAATGAAGGAAGTGACTGTTGGTAGTTGAAAAATGCATAGTTCATATATATATATATACATATGTACATACATATCAAATTTAGTATATATCCCAATTTATGGTTCCTGCAAAAGGAGTACAATTATCAAGAGTTGTTCTAATTTGTCCAGATTCACCACCGAGAAAAGGGCACTTCTCTGCAGCTTTTGAAGGCTTTTGAAGGGCACGTTGCAGTGGCACACAGAGGAATCCAAGCACTTTTACTTGCTGCCTAACCATTGAATCAGGTATCTTGCTGCACCTGCAAAATTGTGTATTCTGAGTATTGTTGATTCAATTTGTGGGGGCAAGGGTAAGAGAACTGAACAGGAAATCTCGCATGTCTTGACATTTGACGACGGCGTGGCGGGTGTTACAACTGAGTTTGCTGGAAATATTGGAAGGTTTCCTAAAATATGGGTATCCCAAACCATGCATTTTCCCGTTGCTTGATAATGGAATATAATGGATAATACGCAAATTTTGGATGATTTTGGGGTAGCCCGAATTTCAGAAGATCTCTACAGGGCCCAGGTTTGATCCAGGGTTTCCTGAGATGTGTCCGAGAGTTGCCTTGTGCGGTACCCGGCCTGGTCAACGAACAGTTTGCGAACTTGAAAATGGCCATGTTCAAATAGTTGATTTACCCAGCTAGAAAATGGGTGGATTTTCCACAGATGTTCCATAGTTTTTTTGTAAACGTTTACCAGAGGGTAATCCACCCATGACTGGGAATGGTAAGTTTATACCACCTATAAATTCATGGTGACTGGGGAAATTGGGGATGCTGCAGATTTACCAAAGATAGCCCCTTAAATGATCCCCAAGCAGCAAGCGCAGCAAGGAAAGTGATGACAGGTTGCCAATGCTCAGACAAATCCATTTACAGCAACCTCAACCAACCTGTCTAGATACTAATAGATGGTTGAGTGATAGGTTGGATGGGGATAAATGTCTGGATACAAGGAAAGACATACTGTAACATTAGTATCTATTGGATACATCTAGATACCTCACCAATGGATGGTTATAAATGATGCTTGATAGTGGGGAAAGCATCAAATATAACCCAAGAAGAATCAGTTTACACTCACCCCATTTTTTTAACATCACGACCCTGCCATGAATTAGGGGTTGGAAGAATACTGTGCACCAAAAAAAGTCTATGTTAAGGGTCGAACTGTTAATTTCGGGGAGGGTGTTCCAAGATAGCTTGAAAGCATCAGGACTCGTCACAGCGCAGTACCCTGACCTTCCATTGCAGGAAAGCCAGATTGGGTTACCATGGGTTTGTATGGATTAATATGATTTAATACTATGGGTGTATCTGAATCTGAGTCACTACTCTATATTTACATATACATACCTTATTATACGGTTGCACCGTCTTTTTTTGCCATGTACATACACATGTATATAGTGTATACATATATATATATTTATATATATATATATGAATATATATATATGTATGTAAACATCCCCGAGATCCCAGTATAATCCATTACATGGCTATATCTATGTGCCTAGCTGTTATCTATTTGTTTGTCTCTCTGTGGGTGAATTTCTCCGTCTTTCGATCAGTTTGTCTGCCTGTCCATATGTCTATTATTGTCTATCATTGTCTATCATTGTCTCTGATTGTCTAAGATTGTCTAAGATTGTCTAAGTATCTGTGTGTCTATCTATCTAATCTAATCTTATCTTATCTTATCTTATCTTATCTTATCTATCTAGCTATCTGTATATCTATCCATTCGTTCATCCATCCACCGTTCGTTATTTATTTATTTATGTATTTATGTATTTATTTATTTATGTATTTATCTATTTATTTATTTATTTTTTCTATGTGTCTCTCTCTCTCTCTCTCGCTCTCTGTCTGTCTGTCTGTCTGTCTATATATCAATATCCGTATCACATATCCACCATTTCAATTCATTTCTGGATATCTCTAGCTCCCAAAAGCAACGACTGCCACAGCAGAACGTGCATCGCGCGCGCTCCCGCAACGGTGTCACCCCACCAAACGGTGCGTCGTGGTCATCGCGTTGGTGCAGCGTGGGCGGCTTCGGAAAATCGATTTGCGGTGACTCGGGTGACTCGAGGGTTGAATGGGGACTGCCTATACTGATGTATACTGGAGATGATCATCCGTGGAATGTAAACCTGTGAAATGGAAATCGCTATAAACCGAGTGGTTCATGAACTGACAGAGGGTTTTGAACACTACTCAAGTGTTTGCTATAAATGCTGCGATGCCATAGTCACCTTTCTGATGTTCTATGAATGTGTGAGAGAGGTTGTCTCAATGTAATTGTGAAGTTGCTCGCGCTCGTCACGTTGTCTCATGGTCACCCTAAAAATATCATTTCTGGAACTGGGGACCGGACTGAACGGTGAACATGAACGGCACTGAGCTGCTTCTAGTTGTCATGGCCTACAACACGATTGAAATTGCTTGTTGACCCCAGCTGGTTGGTGGTTTGGAACATGAATTGAACATTTTTCCAGAAACAGTTGGGAATGGAATAATCATCCCAACTGACAAACTCACTCCATCATTTTTCAGAGGGGTTGGTAGCTCAACCACCAACCAGATTATGATTAACCATCATTAACCATATAGTAACCATCATCATTAACCATTATTAACAGTATATTACCAACCAATTGTAGGTGGCTCAACCACCAACCAGCCAGGTATGGGATGTTCGTCCCAGATTTTCGTCGAAAAATCTGCCATTCCTCTGTGAAGGATTGTGTTTTTTTTAATGATTCCATTGGGTGTGGATAGGTTTTGACCCAATACAAACAGTTTACCCAAATAACCATATTTTGATGATTGTTTGGGTAAATATGGTTATTTGGGTAAACTAATATTGTTATCTGATCATATTAATAATGATAATCTGATCTGATCATATTAATGATGTAAATGATGGTTATGATGGTTATATAACAATAATGGTGTATAATAATGGTGTATGATAATGATGATGGTTATAATAACCACTGTTAATAATGGTTAATGATAATCTGATCATATTCATGATGTAAATCATTCTATGATTCGTTTGCATAAAGATTACCCAATGAGTCTTTTACCCGCGGTCGACTTCTACGGGTAGGTCCTGGCTCAAGATCAGCCCTGAAGCCTCCCGCCCAACGCCTGCCAGGACTGGGATATCCTGGGAAGATTTCCAGAGCTCCAAAGTGAGTTTTAAACATGTACCTTCCTGGTTTGGTGGTTTGGAACATGAATTCATTTTTCCATATGGCAGTGTGTCAAAACCTTGTACCCCTGGTGAACATCAAAATAGCTGGTAAATGGATGTTCATCCCCCTAAAAATGGTATTAATAGGTATTGATCCATACCCATATATTGGGAACAATCATCCCAACTGACTAATATGTTTCAGAGGGGTAGGTATACCACCAACCAGCTTCAACTTTAAGGCGTTTTTTGGGGTGATACCCAGTGGTTGATATCAAGTTGATCCCAAAGTTGATAGCCATCAGGCCCAGTGGTTGAATCCTCGTGGATCCCCCTGAATCAAAAAATAGGAACGGGATGACAATAATCTGGGTAAATGATGTTGCGACCTCACTGTTCTCCCGAAACCTGGAAATCATGGTTAGTAAGGGAAATCATCCCCAAATGGCCGCAAGATTCAGGTTAGTGAAGTATTATAATTTACCCAGAATAATCCAAGAACGGGATTCCCCGTTCTTAACCAGGATTCAAATGGAATGACATAGGGATTTTGAAAACTGCTCAGCTGTACCAAGCAGTACGTAATGGAATGTGATAGGGGAAACTGACGGCTCATGTGGTGAAAATAGAAGCTCAAATATCAAGACATAAAATGTCTGTTCATTTGGGATGGGGGCTAACCCTGAGATAGGATAGGGGATTCCAAAATCTTCAAACTTGGGGCTTTGACGCGCAAAAATTTGGATATCAGTTTTATAAATGGGTACAGCAAGATCCAGTCATGGCTACTGTGAGGTTTGGAAACCAGAAATGTTTGGTCAGAGGTCAGTCGCCGTTGTAGGCTCTAGCGAGCTCTGGGGAAGTTTATTCGGGTCATCTATACCATGGATGGGGCCCCCCAGTGATGTAAGTTGGCCCCTTAAACTCCATGAAACTATAGCCATCTATAGTTATATTTACCATAAACCAGAGTTAATTCAGCCACTTATAAGGTTATCGACTGGGGGCCCCATCCTGTAGCTGTGTTAATTATTGTTCAATTACCGGAAGTTTTTCGGACATGACATTCATTGGGTTTTTCTTGGTTTTTTAGGGTCGGAAGGGTCGTCGTTTTGAGCCACAGCCAGTTCTTATTGGGGCTGGAAAAATCGCTGCTTTCTTGAGAAGTACTATGATCCATTGTGGGAACCCCTAGAACAAGCAACCAGTTTTAAGGGATCACAGAGAGTAAATTGAGTACAGATTTTCAGATATGTTTCACAAGAAATCATAGTGTTTATCTTCAATTTCGAGGTAAACCTTGGGACTAGTTACATCACCATCGTGTTGGCGATTTTTGCTTGTAATCCGGTAAAAACCTTCGCCCATTCTGGGACAGGGGCCCTCTGCGCTTAGTCATCTTAGCCCTTCCGTCACTGCAGATTTGACATTTCCACATTTTCCACGGCTCCAAGTCCCCGACTTCAACTTCCAACTCTAGTTTCAAACATATGGAGGTGTCCTAAAATTGGGGATCCCCAGTCGTCACCATAGGTTTCAATACGAGGTCATGGTCATCCATGACTTGGATGATTTGGGGGTACCCCATGACAAAAGGAAAACCTCCATATCAGAGTTCTGTCATTCTGTCGCAGTCACCAGAATTGGATGATCCAAACATGAGTCGTCACAAAAAATCATCGTTTTTTGTTGACATCCATCATATAGAGGTTTCCATAGTCATGGGGGTACCCCCAGTCATCATCCATATTTATAGATGGATTTTCCATGGAATAAACCATCCAGCGAACTTGGGGTGCCACTTGATCCAAGCCCTAGATGATTTTTGCCATCCCGGTAGGCCAAAGAGGGTGGTGGTGCTTGGGGCCATGGCGCAGGTGGGATTTTTCGGACTTGCGGATCAGTTTCTGGTTGAATTTGTGGTTTCCATTGAAAGTTAGGTTGATTGGTTATGAAATGGGACTCATACTAATTTTCTGAGGATTATGAGCTCCATAGGATTGGGAACCGTTTTCAACCAAATAGTATTTCATGAGATGGGATAGGGGTATTTTTAATGGCTCATGTGGTTTCAAAATGGTTCAAATAGGTTTGTCTGGAAATAAAGGATTCCTATATCCAGTTGTTCATCATCATTTGCCCCATGAAAATTGCCATTTGGGGGATTAAAAAAGGTATACCTGGAGGTCTGCCCCCGCCCACTAACAGTTCAAAACTGCCCCCCTTTCATAAACCACATACCAAAAAAGCACAATCATATTGGTGGTAACTCAGGCCATTTTAGGGGATCCTTAGGGTCTGCTTAG
>Ga0126342_10022430_pt1 | contig 10425 bp, 11 predicted proteins | sample Cyp1metagenome_FD_92528 | JGI IMG/M metagenome (GOLD analysis project Ga0126342, IMG submission 92528) | Coral microbial communities from Lord Howe Island, Old Settlement Bay, Australia - Cyphastrea 1 metagenome | ecosystem: Host-associated > Invertebrates > Cnidaria > Coral ...
CTCTTTGTTTGTTTTTGTTGTGTTGTTTTTTTTCGTTTCTTTTCGTTTTTTTTTGTGTCGTGTCTTGTCGTGTCGTGTCGTGTCGTGTCGTGTCGTGTCGTGTCGTGTCGTGTCGTGTCGTGTCGTGTCGTGTCGTGTCGTGTCTATCTAATCTAATCTAATCTTATCTATCTATCTATCTATACATTTATTTGTATATATATATATCATACATTAATATATACACATACGGCATAATTCTTTAACTGGACAGTTTTTTATCTTTCTTCTTACCAACGTTCACTGTGAGATTGACAATCATTTGGCTTAGTGGCTTAGTGTAATCCCCGAACTATTCATCAACCGCTCCATTTCTATCTATCTAAATGTCTCTAGTGAATCTCCAATCGAGTAATTTCGAACCAATTGTTTTATCTCCAATGGTAGAAAAGCCTCACCCTCAAAACAGTCCCCGATAGATGGTTCATCTCCAAATATTCATGGTTCACCTGGTTTAAAAAACCACTCACTATCTGGTTGGTGGTTGTAACCATCTTGAAAAATATGAAAGTCAATGGGAAGGATTATCCCCTATATTATGGAAAACAAAAAATGTTTGAAACCACCAACCAGCTATAGTTACCCTCTGGTAGTCAAACGTGAATAGCTGGGAAAAATCCTACTTCACTAGCCATGGAGGTTTGGTTCGCTGGGAAAATCATCGTACTAAATAATGCATCTACATGCATTTACCTTTGCTACTGTGGTATGTATTTACCTTTGCTACTTTGGATGGTTGCAAAATCCTGCATCACCTTGGATGGTCTTTCAACCCATCCAGAATCATGGGATATATAAACCACCGTTGAAAAACTCTAGTGACTATAGTGCAGTCTTCCATCATCTTCCATCCAGCCTATGTTTCTCTGTTTCTCCAAAATCTCCCATCTTCGTCCCAGCATCTGGGCTGAGCATTGGCCGACTCACTTGCTCCAGTGCAGGCAGCGGCAAGCTCTGCTGTGCCCGAAAGAGCGCTGTGAAGAGATGCTCCCCTCGAAAGCTGTTCACTGTTCGGGCGTTTTGGGGGTAAGAAACGTTCAAAAAAGTTAGGGGTTTTGGGATAGAAACCCTAAAGTTCAGAAGATTGGATTATAGATCTTTCAACAGTTTTTTTTCGTTCAAGTAGTATATTTTATAGTTATAATGTATAATTTCTGAAGACGCAAATCATTCAAACATCGTCTGTGTTCGAGGCTAACTGGATGTTCTTTCTTCATAATGACGGTGTTGGCCAAAAAACCTGGCTTCGAAATGGATTGATTTAAGGGAAAAACTACAGGAAACCATAGAAGGGGAAAAGGGTTTCCTGTAGGTTTTCCCTTCATCCAATCCTAGGATATCCCAGATCATCATGCTAGTATTACTGATAACAAATAACCATGTTTAATCATCCAGTCATCTAGAAAACTATGAATGACACATCATGATACAGAATGGGTAAATTACTCTATGGATCAAAACTAAGGCCACCAAACATGCAAGATTTCCTACGAGTAATGAACACGAGTAATTTTATCGGCGCATTGGTACCCGATGTTGGACCCATACCCATAGATTAATGGATGAGCGGTGCCTTTTCGGTTTTCCCGAAAACCTTTGGCACTTCCACTAGTGCGAGTTTTTACTTCAAGCCCACAGTTAAGTTTCTCAGTGTTGAGTTTGCCAACTAGAGGAGTTTGCTTTCCTATCTGTTTTGGGGGGGTTGCTAATTGCTATGAGCTGGAAACCTAATCTTCACGACAGAAAGGGCAAATGTCAATTTGCCCGTTGGGATTGTACTCCCATGTGTTGGATGGGTTAAAACCAATGATGTCTGTTTCACAAGAGCCGGAAGGTGGGAATCCCTTTATTAAAGTTGGTTTTTCTTCCCCCCACCCAACTCCAGATGTATCATGATACATCCACCATAGACCCAACAGTCAATCTAGTTACAACTCAACTTATATACCATCCTCCGCAACTAACATAGACCCTTCGGTCGTTCAGAAATTACCCCAAAAAAGAGTCAGAAAATCAGCCAGAAATCAGCCAGTTTTGGGCTAACCTTTTCAGCATTTTCCGAGCCACGAAGATGCAGCGGCATGTCCCGAAAGGAATGATTTCGCGCCTCCGGCCTTGGGTTTCCAGCAAGAAATTGGGAGTTTCATGGAGTTTCAGCAGCAAAATTGGATGGTGAACCAATAGAAATGGTGTGAAATGTTGGTTTCGATGGAGGCATATGGAAGCCTTTTTTCGCAACACACAGGTTTTTTTCGCAAGAAATTGTGTTGCGGAATCCTTTTGGGGCTCTGGACCGTGATTTATATTGATTTACCATTTATCCATTTAAAATATTTAAATCAACCATGCATATCAACATACTTCAACTAATTCATCTGGTAAATCACGGGTGTTGACCCAATAAATGAGTTGGACGGTGGATGCGCAGTCTTTGGCACCCATTTCAGATGGATGATCTAGAATCCAGAACAGCCTCTGGTAATCAAATGCGCAAATGCGGCTGGAAAACCTCTCTACATTAAGGTATTAAACCGTGTGATCCTATGGAAAAATATTCCCAGATACGAGTATTTTCCAGCTAGCCATGTTTGATTACCGCAGGGTAACAGAAATAACCACGTCTCAATTGATCCCGGATCCATCTCCCAAACACTGGAGGTGGACAAATTGTGCACCACTGGCCACTCCTCATCTACGAATCGATGTGCATCCCATTTTTCGTTGATTCTAACCCGCAACAAAAAATCTTTCTTCTGGTGCAATGAATGGATTTGAACGGATTATGATACATTTGCAGGTGGTCCATTCCATTTAAAACGGGTCGTGTCAAACTCGATTATATATTTAATATTATATATGTCCCACTTGCCAAATGTACCGTGGTTATCCCACTATCACTAGGAATTCCTTACACTTGGCATATTAAGCCCCATTCATGGGGGGAATGACCAGCCACATTCATCGGAAAATAATCATCACATGTACTGCATTAAACCATTTTGTTGGTTCTAAATCCCATAATATCGCCCATCATATCCTAATTCTCGTTGTAAAACCCCCAATTTGTCATGTCTTGACCATAGCACAAAACACAAAAAGTAGATGCACTTCCATTGTACAAGGTGGGCCCCTTCGACAGCTAAGTTTGTTGACAGCTCGGTTAACTATGGTTTATGGTAGATCTGAAATTATACTGTGGCTTGTAAACTAACTCTTAGATCCTTTTTCCGAACTTCTAAAAAAAATCCACTTAAAAATCAGAAATCCCTTGTTTGCCCTTGTAAAACCCTGCATGTTTTGCCATGGTGTTTTTCCCATGTTTTTTTGGTGTTTTTCCCATTGGGACACCGTTCCACACTTTACCACACTGTACCAAGGTTCAACTGAATGATCCTGCAGATTTCGTGCAGAATTTGCCGCATGGCTCGCATCTCTCCCACTTCATCGGAGCCTTCAGACAGAGAGACGGGCATGGAGAACCAACCTAATAATTGATCAGTAGATAATGATAAAAATGATAATCAGTAGATAATGATAATGACCAACTAGATTATGGCATAATTGCTATAATCAGTAGATAATTGATCATAACTTATGGCCATCATGCCTATGAAAATGTGATACTTATATATATATATAATTAATTATGATATATTATGATCACGACTATATCTACATGGCAAGTCTGGCTACATTCTGATAATTCACCGCATCTCTTCGCTGGTAGATAACTCCGAAGACGCACATATTCTTATTCTATGATTAGCAAATCCCCCATTGTAGGTTGGTTAAATCATCGTTTTTCACAGTTCAACACCGAACCTGAGGGTGATTCATATGTATTGATTCTAGCCTTATTCTTTCTGAATCTGGGTGAGTTGTCACAATTTTCCACAACTGGAATTATCTCAATCCCAACATCTCCTAAGCATTTCAAGTGCCCGAATTCAACTGTTGACCCTCCCCTGCCTCCAGACGTGCTTTTTTCAGGGGCTTCGCTGGTTTGAGGAGCGTCCGTGGACAACATGGGCACCTTTGGCCTAGGCGAAACGGGAAGAACATGAGCTCCACATTTTGGGGGTTCAATCTCTGTGAGGTCTATGCAAGGCGTCAGTTTCAGGGAAGATCCATTTTGAGTACCTGAATGACCACTGATCACGTGGGCCCAATCTTCATGGATGCCACATAAATGGGCGTGTCTCAAAATGTGGGGTGGGCCCAAAAAATATGGCAGCCTTTGTGGGCAAAATGCGGGAAAAGTATAATAAATCACTGGATTTTGTGTTACCTTCTGTTGGGCTAATCATAGGCATCACCAACCAACATCGGGACGTTAGTCAACAATGATCTGATTGCTGGTTGTTGGTTGCTGGTTGCATAATCATCGTCATCATCGTCATCGTCATCATCATCATCATCATCATCCTCATCATCCTCATCCTCCCGGCTAGGATTGGACATAGCCATCCTTGAAACCACCGACCTGTAAAAGGAGTGATGTCAACAGCCAGAATACCCTCTAGTCCTTGAACATATAGCCCATACAAACACCATGTTTTTCTCATGGGTCAATCATCTACACACGCGCCATTTTCCGTAGCAAAAAGTACTGAAACAGGTTGGTCATTGCTACTGGTATGTGACCAACCCAAAATCGGCTTCCTGGGTGGGCTTTAGGCGCGGCTCGCCGCTGTGTCATCTGTGTCCATCGCAATCACATAAAATCACTTTTTTTGCTAGCGACTTCGTATCTTTGGTTGCTGAGTCCTTATGTAGTTTACCCTCTGGTAAACGTTTACATAGCTATGGAAAATCACCATGTTTCATGGGTAAATCAACTGTAAATGGCCATTTTCCATAGCTATGTTAGTTTACCAGAGGGTAACCGCAAGGTCCAAGGACTCTCGCCAGTCCGAGACAGGTCCACCAGGTCGCCGCCACGCAAATTCTCCATTGAGCGCTCCGCTCTGAGTGGAGAGTCTGAGCGGATGGGGAAGTCCAACGGCTTGGGATAGGTCCAATGGGCAGGTTGTACCTACTGGTCTAGTTAGATAGATATAGATATAGATATAGACAAAGATATAGATATAGATATAAATATAGATATAGATAGATTTGAAATATATGGTAATTGGATGTTGGACATTACATATACTATATCAAACCATATATGTGAAATATAATATATCTAGTGGTTGGAGATTACAAAAATAAATAATGGTTGGATCTTACATCATTATATTTTTGAAGTTCGAAGTATATAGTGGTTGGATATTACAAATATAAAACCAATGGGGCGTAATGGAAACATATTGGAGTTCTCATGCAGATAAAATGAAGATCTTATGGAGATACCATTGCATGATGGATGTGGGGAAAAAATCAACCAGCTGCGTCGCGGGATGGACTGGTTGGGATATGTATGCAATTGTATGCATATAATATAAATATGTATGTATACATAAAATTACCAAGCTCCCTTGAATTTGAAAGAGTTGTTCTTCCAACTGAAAATGAAAAAGTGAAAAATAATCCGAGTGAAACGTTCTTCCAAATAAAAAATGGTAAGAATCTGGGGCAAAGTTCCTCCAGCTGAAATTTGTAAGGGTCCGAAATAGAATTGCCTCCATGTCTTGAAGAATCCATGAGGAAAACGATCATTTTGCTGTGTGCTCGGTGGTCCTTGAACTCCTGCATTTTGGCCTGTTGGCTCTCATAGTTGTATGCCTTCCCAAGCCAACCACTGGAGACTTGCGAGTAGATGGGGTCAAGGTCGGTGCTTCCACAAACAAGAGTGTCCTCTTGCTGAGGATGCTGCCCGTAGTCTTATGTGACTTGACAACCTCATTTCACTCATTTCTCCATGCATGTTTGCTTTCCAATGGCTGCACGCAGTCTCAAATCAGCTAAAGCACCGGTTGGTAGCACGTGGAGCAACGTGCATCACTGACATATTGGCCCACATATGCAGCAAGAACAAAGGATACCAAACGCACAACCCAGAGAGTCATTTGCGAGGGGGCTATGTTGCCCATTCGGATAGTTTTTGCTAGCGCAACCTGGAAGCATTGGTTGTACGATGTTGCACTTTTAGTCTCCCTTGTTAACCTGCTGTGCAAGACATGATGCCAAAAAAAAGCAAAAGAAAGAGAAACATGTTTGGGTTTCAGAGGCCAAAAGGCTTTTTCCGACGACGCTTTGAACCTAAACTCTTTTGATAGGGCTTCAAAGCGCCCTTGTTCCTTGCTGAAAACATAGGCACAGGAGAGGCGACAAAAATCTCCCCAGTCGCTCAGTAGGTTGGAACTCTTCAGCGTTAGCCTCTGTCAGTTGCCTGAAAGGGAAAGCCTTGGCGTTGGAATGGAAAGCCTCTGGTAATATTGACCTGCAACAAAAGGACAACACAATGCACATCATCGCTTTCAATTTCCCTGCTTCATCAATCCAAACCCTCCAGTTGCGGGCACTTCTTGTGGCGAATACACAGAACCCCGAAACAATTCATACCAACCATGACTGCGCACAGGGATGCTGAACTGATGCAGCAGGATGCAGAGCCAGTCGCAGCAAACCGAAAATGGCTGAAGAAAGCCGCCGTGTGTGAAAATCCATGACAAGAATTCCAACTCCGGAGACGGAGAAAACAAAGATATTGTGTGGATATATTATGACATATCTAGTGGAATTTCACGGGATGCAACATGATACAACCAACAATATAAATGGGACATACTGGAATGTAGAAATATCATGGAGATATTGTAATGGAGGTCTTTTCATGATGGATATGGAGATAAAACACCCATCATGTTGATCCATGTTACCATGATATGGGGCCAGGGGATGATCGGAAAGATAACCCCACAGCCAGTCTTAACCAAAGCATGATACCTATCCGCCGGTTAAATAAAGGGATGAAACCCCTGGAGCTTTTCCTGCTCAAAATTCTGGATTGAAGCAAGCATTTTATGGGGATATGGTATGGGGATATATGGGGATAAAACTGCATGATACAAACAATCATTTGCTATGCTTTTGCAAAAGAAGAGGATTTTTTTTCACCGACCATGAGATAGTGACATCATGGCAAAAAGAACTAATGAGGGATATTAGTAAACAACCCTATAAAACAAAAAAAAAAAACAAAATCCTCCAATGCTCGCTGGTTTTCTATATGCAAACAACCATAACATTCTGTGGGGGGCTAGCCGGTAGAGGCAGCTTAGCCACACATTTGTCTGTTTAGAGGGAAAACCGCCAAATTCAATGGTTCACTATCAGTTTCCATATTAACGTGGCCATTTGTAGGGTATCCCGGTATCCCCCAATATTGCCAAGATGCCCTAGAAGCAAAGCAGAGAGGATGACCAGAAAGATCGCCATGCAACGTTTCATCTTCCGCCATGGAAAGAGCTGGAAACGTTGATGGAGTGGAAACGTTCGAAGGCTTGGCCACCAAAAAAAGCACGGTGAAGCATGCCCGGCATGTTTGGTGGTTTGAAGTTGCTTGCTCTGGAAAGGATCTGTGAACCATCCTTAAATGTTGCTTCGGATTGTTGCGGAAAGGACTTTGCAGACATTGCTTGACGAGTTTCCGTCTTCTTTGTGTTTGAGAAGGTGTTTTCCCCAAAATTGACATGACCTTGAAAAAGATGATCATCACCAGTGCCGAACATCAGTACACCACTTGGACCAAACAAATCGGCCACAAAGCTGCACAATGCTGGGGATCATGGATCTTTGATCAGCACACGATATGGAACTCCAAGACATGCATACAGATGTACATCTACGTTATATTTATACATCTAATTCATATTATATATATTATGTGTGTGTCAAGTATAATCAGTATATATATAATCAATATTAATTAATCATATAATATACATTAATATACTTGCAATACACACATTCGAATGCAGATTATGTGGTTTGTCCAAACGGTGGAGGCCCAAATGATTTGGTCTCTCTGGCATTCTCTGGGGTGAAGATCTGTAAATTTTCACTTCAATAAATTCATGCCTGCGAACAAGTCTGTACTTGAACCAAATTTCCATGAACCATTCATAACCATTCTGTCGCCCGAACTGTTCATCTTGAAACCGACCTTTCAAGAAGCATGGTCAGCAACGCCCACCGTCACATCCTGTTGCGGTGCATTGTTTTGGGGCGCTAAAAACAGCGATTTCATCACGCCGTAGGTCTTTGGGTATCGCTTGACGTCACAAATGTTGCGTCTGTAGCCAATGGATTCAGCAGCTGAGCAGTGCCCGGGGGTAGGGAAGGGATTGAGTTGAAACACACTTTGGGAGGCGGTCTATTATGTTCAGTTCCCATGAAATTCTTTATGTTGTATAGTAATCCATCTTTCGCGCTCATTGAAGATGTTAATCCTTGTCAAATTCGGACCCTGTTTTTTCGTTCAACTCTTGACAGCTTGGTGTCTGATCTTGTTCTAGGGTCTAAGAAACTGAGTAATTAAATCATCAGACAATTCTCACACCGTAAATCATGCAATTTTGGGATGATTCTCCTTCCTGCTGACCATCAAAAAATGGTGAAGTCGCTTTAATTTACCCACACTCATCTTACAGCATCTGACACAACAATTGGCCGTGTGCGAAGCTCCGGTGTTTCCTGATGTGAGCCTGTCGCTCTCAGGGAAAGGCAGCGTCATGGCATGTTCTACCATACTTCATGGTGAATCTTAGATACAGTACCTGTCAAAAAAAAAAACTATTTTTTAGCTGGATAGGAGATTTTACCATTGATAGCAAAATTACACTACTAAAGTATACTAAAGTATCAAACCAAGGTTGACCCATACTTGTAGTCATTGTGTGAAGCTTTTCTCCATTCATGGTGACTTGCCTCATCTGTTTGGGAGGTGGCGTTCCTGACTGTTGAGGGTGAAAAAAACCACCATATCCCCAGTTGCCCCAGAATGTCCCAATCTATTTTGGATAATTTGTAACTGTAACAATATTAGCAATTCACCAACATGAATGAAAAAATAAAGTCATTTGTGGCTAGTTTCCCCTCCTATTTTTTTTACAGCGAGGTCGCAGTGAAGTCGTTACAATTCATCCAGATCTGTTGGTACACTATACGTCCATTGGGACTTCAATCTCAATCTTCACCGCTGCAAAGGCAGCCATGATAGTCACATGCCATGACAAACTGGCGCTCAAAACGAAGATCGCTAAGCGTCTCGCGCTGAGCAAAGCCGATTCTTGGACAGACTCTGCATGGAGATTCATCGACAAACATACGAGTTGAATCAACAAAACAAGGGAATGAACTAAGACTAGCGAGAAAACAAACAACACATCGAAAATGATAAGTTTAACCAATCCCACCGGAGGATGGAAAACTAGTCAGTACAAAATAGAATTAGAAAACATTGGCGACTTCATCACATATTGTCATTTCATCTTCAAACTAATAATCACTGGCCATTTCAGGTTCCTAAATTGGAGGTACCTACCATATATAAGGTCTATGTAAGGCCTAAAGGGGATATCGCCAGAAAATATGGCCTTATATGGTACAGTACCTCCATTTTAAGAATAAACATTTCACCATGAATACATGGCTTGATATGGCTACGGGGCGGCTACGGGGTTCAGACATGGCGAGTTACAAAGAATGGCAGTAGCCACGGGTTGTGTAAATTTGACCTGTTGAATAACCACCTGCGCCATGGGAAATACCATGAAATCCCCATCCAATTACTGCTAGATTGATGGGCATTATAGCTATTATGGGTTAGAACAATCCCTACGAAACATCATAAAATCATAGAACCAGGTAATAAATAGTCCAAAATAAAGCAAACTATAATCTATTTAAAATAACCAATCCACAAGAGTAGGTGTTTGTGGTGGCTGTCAGAGGTCATTTTTTCGTCACCGCATCGCAATCCATCGGGAGATGCCAACAATGCTGAGGCATAATGTTGACCTACGATTTGTAAACTAACCCTGAATAAAGCTAATTTTTTCCCAAAATAAATTATAAACTACCCCTAAATCCAACCCCAGATTTGCCAAGATGGGGGTGAAAAAAATTGTCCATAAACCCAGATTTGACCAGATTGGGGTTAAAAAAAATGTCCATAAACCCAGATTTGACCAGATGGGGGTGAAAAAAAGTGTCCATAAACTCAGATTTGCCCAGATGGGGCAGATTTTTTTCCATGCTTTATTTGAGGTGGCTTTCATGTACTAATTCATATTGCCAGCTCATTAGATCTTACCCTGATAACTTCAAATTTTCAAAAAATAATGGTTGCTCTTTTCTATTCAAAACCTTTATTCAAAATTATCCAAAATCAATCCCAAATCAACTCGTCAAGGGTACCCCCCATGAGGTGCCTTGGCA
>Ga0126342_10022431_pt1 | contig 10424 bp, 10 predicted proteins | sample Cyp1metagenome_FD_92528 | JGI IMG/M metagenome (GOLD analysis project Ga0126342, IMG submission 92528) | Coral microbial communities from Lord Howe Island, Old Settlement Bay, Australia - Cyphastrea 1 metagenome | ecosystem: Host-associated > Invertebrates > Cnidaria > Coral ...
CCTCCTCCCCTCGCTCCCTCCCTCCCTCCCTCCCTCTCCCTCCCTCTCTCCCTGTCAGTAATTCTGTTTTGTAGCTGATTCATATTCATCCATATTGTACATTTGCAGTATGGCTGCCTTTTTAGCATTCTGGAATCTGCAAGAATCTGCCGGGCATGATCGTTTCTCGCACGATGTCACTGCTAGGTGCAGGACTCAATCGCAACTTTGCGGCTTCTTTACTTCTCAACGCTGCAGCAGCAGGCAGTGGATTACCGTTGAATGGCGCCAGCACGAACTCACAGAATATGAGATTTAATCCACAAGCTCCTATGAAACTGCTAATATGTCCAATTCCGGCTTACCAGACATGAGTTGACTGACAGTTCGCCGCAGGTATCAATTTGTAGGTTCATTTTTACTTTCATGTTTAATTGATCTCATCACAATTCTCAATTTATTTTGGTTGGCTAGGTTTTTACAGTGAGTATAGTCCTATTGGCGTACGTAGTTAGCAGGCTAAACACTTTGCACGACAGTCCCGGGGACTGAAAACAGTTCTGGCCAGGAAACACGTTCAGACCTCTGTACAGCGGCTTGGCCGAAGTGTGGCGGCCAGGCCTGGATGAAAACACTGTAGCCGCTACAATAGCCAATATAGATATTATAGATGTTTATAGTACATTATATAGTATTGATAGTGATTATATATTGAATTGATAGTTGATTATACTTGTTATCCTAGAGTGCGGTTCCTTCATTCAAACCTTGGGACCTTTGATTGTTGACACAGGCTGCACCCAATAGTTGTTTACCGTGTTACTATTTTTCTTATTTGGGGATTTTAGCTAGCCTGCAGCTTTTCCTGCCTTTGAGGTCTTGACCAAATAGTTATTGAACGTTTCTGATAATGATTGCGGGCTGAGACATGAGTCGATTTGAATTTTGTACTGAGGCCCACCTGCTGACTTTTTGCCTTGGGCTACGGACATGAGGCAAGGGACCCGAGGGACCCAAGACACCGAAGGGTCTCATGTCAAAACATGACAAGTGAAAGGTCTAAGCGCGGCGCTGTGTCGACAGTTACTTGTGTTTCCTGCTTAGCAAATCAAGGGCTCAGTCTTAGCTGGAAACTTGGCATATAAAGGTACAACTCTATGCAGCGAGAACAAAACACCAGAAGACGCGCCTAGAATATTGGTGTTATCTCGCTTCCTCTTGCACAATTCAAAGATTCAGCGCCGGCTGTTGACATGTTTCTTTTTCTTGGGTTTCGCCTTGAATTCGGCGTGTATGACTATATTATACATATAGATATACATAGTATAGAATGTATGTATAATGTATCCTTGACTATAAAATGCAATATTATATAATTATACTACACAATAATTTTACCTTCTCAGAGGTGGCTCAGACTTTAAAGACATCATCGCGCCAGGGCTTTCACCGGCTTTGAGCCAGCCACCATCCCAAGCTTCGACGCCTTTGAGGACGGCCGTGTTTTTGGGTCGATTGATTCATCCACTGGAGATCAATGGAGATCATCCAGAAATTGGATGAAATTGGCAGGAATCTCCATCAAGTGGACATCTCTCTGAATCTTGGCTTGCAGTTTGCAGGGTCTCAGGATGAACGTATTGTAGAGCTTCGCACACCGGCGATGCCCTTTGGGTTGGAGGCGTTCGTGGCTGTAAGCTGAAGAGTTTGTGTTGGCAGCACAGGTTTGAACAGGGTTGGTATTATAGGGAATGCTACTGAAGGACGGATCGGGCACGAAGCCGGCGGCCAGATTGCCTGACTGCTTGTATTCCTCACTTCTTGCTTCTTGCTCCTTGCTGCTTGTAACAACTTCTTGCCCCTTGCTGCTGGTAATTTCTCCTCTGACGCGCTCCCCCTGCTGCAAGCGGGGTCGGCGGATTAGGCTTTGGCTGGTGATTGAAGCAATGTGTCAACGTCAACCAAACGACAAAAACTGGATTTCACATGATTTCATCATCATTTTTTCCACTGATGCTATGTGTTTCTTGACTGACTGGGTTTTCATGAAGTGTGCATTGTGCTCTGTGTCAAGAGCAAAGCGCACATCGCTTTTCACCAAGGCCCCCATGTTCGATGTTCCTCCCGGCCTGGGATTGAAAGGCACGCAGTATTGGTCGCATCATGTCATGTTGCATCGGTACCAAAAGGCAATCATCGTGCCCAGTTCTGCCATTGGCGAATTTGAGCTGCAATTGGGGCCCAGGAATCCGAGAGTCGGCCAAGTTCTCCTCCCTCAAATCGACCAAATCCTTCCCTTCCTTTACCACTCGGACTGGACTTTCTAGTGCCAGCAGCTCTTCGAGCATTGAGGAGATTGGGGCTTGAAATTGATGGAAATGGAGGGAACATGATGGAGCAACTGGAGTTCTGAAACTTGTACTGTGGACAACGCATGGCTTCGGCTGGATCTTTTGTCGAAGTTCATGATGACTACTGTAATAATTTTAGTATATTTTAGTATATTTTGGTACATTATATTTGTATTGTATGTATTGATGCCGGTGACTGAAAGTGAAGTTTCTTTCCAGTCACTCAGCACTCAGCCGCAGGATGAACCTTTACATGTGGACTTGCGGGATTGGAAGCGCTCGACTCAATGCGGACTCGGAATATCCCTGGACAACTCGGTACTTATGTTGCCAGTACAACAAGATACAAGTGCACCACATAGAAGCTGCGATGGTATCTGATTGTTTCAACATCTCACTTGATTTCTGTGAATGCAAAACAGTGCAAAAACCCTTCGTTGGTCTGTGGTCATGTACGGTTTTGCTGCTCGGGCTTATTCATCACGGGCATCTGAAATTTGCAGAGATATCATCATTGGCAGATGCATGCTTCTACCAGTCGCTGACTTTGACCAAGGCTGACCATCTAAGATGCTTGCGACTTCGCTCAATGGCATGGCTATCTCCGCACAGATAGCTCTCACACTTGGCTCACTTGGCTCTAGGAGGATTCACTGCTGGTGGTTGCAATTGTGCGCAACTGCTCTCTTGAACTGGCAAGGTTTGTTCCAATATGAATCCAATTCGTTTTGGCCCTCTATCTTATAGGCATATTGTCTTTCTTTCAGTTCATCTTCTTTCTGTTGTCGTTGGATTTTGGAGGGCCAGATATTCAGGTGAGCCTCAACGGCCAGCAGGCGCTGGCATTTTTCTGTCTCTTCTCGGTTGGTTTGATCAAGGGATTTTGATTGTTAAGAAATCATTAATGAGGTTTGTTGGGGTCTGTTGAGGTTAACAAACTGATGAATTTGATGCTCAATTTGATTGTGAACAAACACTTTTTGCCCAATGATCGGTTTGTTGGGGTCTGTCAATCTATATACTTTTTGCGAGGCTGTGAGCTGGGAGATCATCTGAGATCAAGCTGCTTTTGCATGAGAAATGCTTGCTCGACTTTGTTGAGTATTTGACCGCATCGTTCTGGAGCTGCTCTTGTTTCATTGCATCTCAACCTGTACTGGTATGTACACAGCGGTTGACTAAGCAATTCAGATGAGTCAGTACGAATTGCTGGAGTTTTTCCAAGTTGAGGTTTTCTAACCAACTTGGAGAAAGCCCAACAATTCAATGCTGCTCGTTTTTAATGGACAGAACGGTGGGCGGCACACTTTGTGTGCACGTGAAATCTGCGCTTTTGTAGGTGCTCATCACCCTGCTGGCACAATTGACATGTAGACTAATCAGGACCAACATGAACCAACTATGATTAACCTGACTGATCCATTGTGATTCTGTGAGTTCATTTCGCGCCGGCATCCGTGTTTGAAGGCCCGTGATTGCGCGATACAGACGTGGATTTTCTCAAGCTCCTTTGGAGCGGTGCGTTGTAGTTTCGGGGCAATAAGTCTCACTGAGTTATGCTCCCTCCATTTTCAGCCGCGAGACTGGAGGCTGTGACCCCTGTCTCTTTCCCGCTTGCTGTGACGAGCGGCACCCAAAATGGCTATTTCTATTTGCAAATTGGACTTTATATTCCTGGATATCGCAAGAGGTGATAATACAGGGTGCAACTTCTTGTATAATTAACTAAAAAAAATAGGTATAGATTGGCGATCATTTGCTATCCAGGTTTGAAAGCATACTGGATCCGCCCAAATTGACAAAATTGTCCCCGCAAAGTCGATTTTAGATTTTGGTCTTAGATAGGCTATTCACCATACAGTAATCAGAATAGATCATAATTTATCTATAGGAAGTAGATAACGATGGTGAATAGTATGAAAATAGATATACGTACAATTACATATATACATACATGAATAGAGTGGCTTTCCAGAGCAGGGATTGCTCTGAGACTCTGCATCATTCTGTATCCCACCCATCCGATCCTTCTTGCGATCCAAACTATTTGATCATCTGATCAATACTTTCTGAAACTGGTCCAGGATAGCTTGCGCAAATTGGCACAGGCTTCCTGACCAGACTCTGCGTCCACAAATGTCCACAAGTGCCTCAAGAGGTGAAGCTGATAACTATTATTATGTCATAACGGATGATACATGTGATCCACATTGTAGATTATAAACAGGAATCATTATATAAATAAGTATATTTGATTATATATTTGGAATGATAGGGTACGATGTGTGTATATTGAACTATATTAATATTTTCTGAATTATATATGTTAATACAATATATATATACATACACATACACCGATACGCCTAGCCTTTCCATATGTATGAGTATGTGTATATACAATACATATTATATATATATATATAAATATATATATATATATAAATATAAACGTAACCTTGATTTCAGGTCGCCGCATAGCCTGACGGAAATACGAACGTGTTGACACCAGTCCCATTTGTCAAATGCGCACGGTCCTGAATGGATGATGACCGAAGAGGCTTGGACGGTGGTAGCTTGCTGTGGCCTAACAGCAACGCTCGATGCAGGGATGCAGATCCAAAAGACATACACGCGAAAGTCGACTGGCAAAATGCTGAAGGTGCTATTTTTGGATATTTTGGATATTTTTTCTGATGAGTTCTGATGGCTGCGTTGCAGACACTTCAGCAATGTTGGAATTGTTCACCGGGGGCGGCAAGTCTTCCAACGGCTCCATTTGAAAGTTCATTCTCCAGGCGCAAGACGGCAGTTCCGCTCAATGAATATAGAGGCCCTGGGCTCTGGGACGTGGTGGATCGTTTGGTGACATTCTAGCCCCAAATTGAACAAATCTTCAAAGGATCAGTCTGGTTGAAAAGGGACAGAGATAGCTTTTGTATGCTTTTGTCATGTCCGGGCACAAATTGCACTGTATTGTCTAATTGGTGCAGTGACCCTGACAGCCCATTCAGGATGTTGCCATTTTAAACTTGCGTGAAACTCCTTGTGTTTTTGAATCTTTCGTGTGTGATCTACAACCGTTTCTACAACTTAAAGCACAGTCAAAAGTCATGCCTGCTTAAAAGTTGGAGGCTGTTTTAGTTCCGCCAAAATTTGTGGTAGTAAGGCTTTGTCCAGAGAGTCTGTACAGGTAGTGATTTGAAGGAACATGGAATCTCATCCAGATCCTCATCCCTCAGATGGTCCTATTGAATCCCAAACATCTCGCAACATTTGCAGCCTTGCTGGCTGATAGGGCTCCGTTTGAGCGCCAAAGGCCAAAAATATGCCAAAAATTAAAGACCTCCGGATGATTCCCATAGACCTGGATTCACATGTGATGACGTTCTTAGTTTGGAGCTCAAGAGCTGGGAGTGTGTCTGAGCCTCTGACAATTTTGAAAGGGATGAGAAATGGGGTGGGATCAATATGATCAGTGTTTATCATGTTTTGACTCCAAAATATACTATAACTTATTAACTAATAACTACTTATACATATTTTACACTGTCATAAGATGCCGATCGCTCCTTGACTGGGTCTCTACTTGGCGCCATGGTGTGGTCATGGTGGCCTTTCGGATTATCTGGTGATGAAGCGAACTGCCACTCGGCAGAGACCTGGGCTGAAGGCTGCTGAAGATGCTGAGATGATGCGGGTATTTTTGGATTGATCGGATTGTTTGAGTTCCCATGTGGCAGTGTGTCAAAACCTTGTACCCCTGGTGAACATCAAAATAGCTGGTACATGGATGTTCATCCCCCTAAAATGATATTAATAGGTATTGATCCATACCCATGTCCTTTCAGGTGATGTGGTGGAATTCCAAGACGATGATGCTCCAGCAGCGCCAAATTTTGAGCTACTCACTGCTGAGTGGGAGGAGCCTTGGATGCTTCATATGTCATGATGGTCATGACAAGTCATGCATGCAAAATCCAAGCCTTTTCTTGGGAACCAAGTTGGTGACATCTCCAACTACTGTACTTGCCACATCTTGTACCATGGATTGCAGGTGAAGAATTGCATGAGGTTGGATGCTGGCTACTCGTTTCAATCTCTTGTTCAGGAACTTCAAATCGCAGTGGTCCGTGGCTTCCTCGGTACCAAAGAGGTGGGGCTGCGCTGATTTCTAGCATATTCCGTGTGGCTGCGCTGATTTCTAGCATATTCCCCAGCACCTGCGAGCCGCGATGATTTGGCGCCAGGTGGATGAGGTCATGCAGATGAAGCAGCATTTCACGCTGAAGGCGCTCTTTTGTCGGTGCACTACACTGTACTATGCTCTACGGTGAATGTTGCAGACTATTGTTGGTATTGTTGAGTGGTCTCAATTGCCACTTCCTTGGATTTTTGAAGTTGGCTGTATGTGCGTGTTTATGTGCGATCTTGAGTTCCCGTCCCGGAGTGGCAGTTTGGTGCTTGCAAGCTCTGCGCCGTGCTAGGAAATCAATGACCGCGATGATGAGTTGGTTTATAGCCACGAGGTTTGGAGAATGGAACATGAACTCAAGGAGCCTGAGATGATCGCAACATTCGATTCGCTGAACAACCGATTAGTTTCATTTTCCATATTTTCCATAAGGTCACGCACGGCTAAGGTTGGCCGATGAGTTGTTGATGCCTGCCGTCTTTCTCCAGATGTTTTAAGGTCTCCCTACTGATCCTACTCAACATTGAACATTATTTTCTATCATTTCATTGCATGTCCTTGTAAGGTTTGCAGCAACTGCTTGACATCTGCGCAGGAGGCTTTGCCCCACATATATCACCGCCTAATGAACCATTGCAGGCCAGATCATGCTTTTCAGCACATTTTCCCCAGTAAAATGCGGAAACAATTGTATGCAACTTCCGTTGTTTGATATGGGTTTGTCCGATCACAAAATGGCCCTGGCCATTTAAATTAAACTCATATTATATATAATGCTACACGCACTGCGGAAATATGATTCACAAGTGAATTTAGGGGCTTGTCAGGGCTGGGCCTTTTCCCACAAACTTGAGATCAAAATGCCTAAAAAAGTCAGCTGGATTGACAGACTCCCCCTTTGTTGCGAGTCCAACAAACTACGCGGTACACTTCTCGATTTGTGCACCTTCACCAGGCTCAAGGCATCTTTACATGGGGCTTCGTCTTCTCGTTTTTGTACATTTTGACATCACTGTTGATGTCAGCCCCTCATCCTTGTGCTGGTGCTGGAACGCGTTCCATGGATTTCTAATCGATCTTGTTGATCGGTCTACCACAGCGCTATCAGCACCACGCACGGCGGCGCTCACCTGTGCAGTGTCATCAAACTGGTGAACTCCTCTCTGTTCTGTACGGCCATAGCGCCTGTCACTGAGCTCCTCTGGAATCCTTGGCTCCAGTTGTACTCGTTGGAGGTGGACTTGCCGTGCTTGGCAACCCAGGCAAATCAGCTTTGGATCTGCTGATGCATCCCCCGGTTTCCCATGAGGTCGGGATGGGGTCCAATCCCCTCCCAAGCCTCCCAAGCCTCCTCCGCCACCATGCCGATGATCCCCACAAAAGCGTCCATCAAGACCAGCATCACCATCATGTGCAACAGAAGGAGGAAAAGGAGGAACAACTGTTGGTTCATGTTGAGGTGGAGGACATGGCTCACCCGTACTCGGCGGAGTCCCATCTGGCACCCGTGTTCCGTTTGGAGTATACCGGGTTTCCTGCTTACCAGGACCAGCTTTACAGTTTGAACTCCTTGGAGTGTGATAGCCCTGCTTTCCATCATCCACCTTTGAAGAAACTTTTTCCAACATTCAATCCATTTCCCCCAACTGCTGACCATGAAGAGAAGGACACATGGCTATGTTCACCACTAGACTGCTGCTTCCATTGGCGCAGTTCTTCTAACTTAGCCATCAGCTTGGCATTCTGGTCACGTAGATGGTCAACTCTTCCAAAGAACGCTGCAATTCCTCAACAGGTTGTTGTGTTTGAGACCTGGGCCTATCATCCACTTGCCGACCATGCCCAAAACCATTGACATCACCAGTCCGTTTCTCACCACATCCATCCGGCATACGACCCTCTGTTCGTCCACCGCCACGCTGACTTTGCATTCCAAGTTCCGAATTCGCCGCAGCTAATGTCCTCTGCGTCGTCCTTCTACTTGGTGGTGTGACAAAAGATCCCCCAGAGCTACGTGCAGCTACTGCCAACCCCGAAGAAACCCCTCGTCCTTTGCCAATCACGCCTTCACTCTGGATTGGCTGTCCGTCATCAGGCGACACTGCAGCTACCGGCAGAAATTCAGGCCTAGTATAATAACCCAGTTTCATCTCATCCTTGATCTTTCGGGAGTAGTGCCCTTACCTTCCAGATCCACCCCTTCTGGGGGAGCAGACTGAGATCGTTCCATGCCACCACAGATGAAAAAAGGTAGGATGAACCCCTATGACGTTGGGCTCAAAACCCTTGTCAGGGGTGTGCCTTTTCCCACAAACTTGAGATCATTATGAAGCCAGCTGGGTTGGCAGAAGGCGAATGCTATCACATTTTTGGACAAACCCATATTGCAAGAGAATCCGAAACTGACACCCTTTGCCCAGCACACTGTCTCGTTTGAATGTCCTGCCAGGGCATTTGATGCGGAGCTGTGGCATGAGATTGAGAGCGGCGATCGTTTTTTCCCTGAGATCGAGTCTTTTTCTCAGCTAATGTGACAGGACATGCCAGGTATGTCAAATTGTTATGCATATTTGATCATAACACACATGGTCCTGATGTAGGAGCTTTTTCTTCGGAGAGATCCAGAAAGGATAAGGATGCATTCCTATATGTGTCACTCACTTGGAGACCCCTAAGAGTCATATCTCGTCCGTGTAGGAAGATTTAACCACCTCACCCAAGCAAGGTATATCGTCTATGACGTAGCTCGTCTTGGCGAAGCTGGAAAAATCGAACCGCACACAGACAACCAGTCCCAGGCAATCCTGACACCCTTGGGATATTTAAAGTTTGTCATTTCTGATCGTTTGTGCATCAGTCAATCGACATTAGCCGACCTGTTTGATCAGGAGAATATTTTCGAGGGTTTGCTGTCTTGAAGCATTGAGATAATTGTTGATTTTTTAATTTACTAGATTATTGTTAACACATGTTAACACTATTATAGAATTATTCCATTTGTTCATTTTATCCCAACATTTCTGCGCTGGTTTCATGTTCTTCCAAGGCAATCCCAGGGGTTATTTTGTCTCAAGATGTTTCCTGCGAAGATCTATGCAGGTGACTGTTGTGGTCCTGCTGTCTCACGAGAACGAGTTCCAGGGTGGCCTCAATCATTTCGAACCCGGCTTTGACGGTGGAGTTGCTTGACTATGTTTAGTGCATTTCAATACGGTCTCAATTGTCTACTGTTTGTGCTTGAAGACCAATCCCAACAGACACTTAGCTGTTTCGCAGGAGAACCGAACGGCAAGGCTGAAAAGAGGCCGAGCAGTGATTTGTATTTTTTAAAATTCAACTCACCAGACGCAGCAATGACCTGACCACAATCAGTGCTAGGCGATGCTGTTTTCTTCTATGGTGATCAATGCATGCACTGGATATCGCCAGTGGTTTCGGGACGAAGAGCAATTCTTCAAATGGCCACTTGGCATATTCAGCAATTTGTCGTGTTGTGTTGAATGGACTTCAAAGTATATAATTATAAATAATATATATACATATATTATATAATATAAATAATATATATATGTATATACAATATAAACAATATATAAAATATAAGAAAATATACAATATATATGATACATATAATATATAATATATATATATTATATAATATATATAATATATAAATATATATAATATATATGATATATATAATATATATAATATATAATATATATTTATAATATGTATAATATATATATATATTATAATATTTATATATATATACAATATACTACATATAATATATATAATATAGCATTTATAATATATAATATATAATATATAATATATAATGGTTTTAATATATATATCTATAACTTAAATAATATATATAATATAAATAATATATA
>Ga0126342_10022432_pt1 | contig 10424 bp, 11 predicted proteins | sample Cyp1metagenome_FD_92528 | JGI IMG/M metagenome (GOLD analysis project Ga0126342, IMG submission 92528) | Coral microbial communities from Lord Howe Island, Old Settlement Bay, Australia - Cyphastrea 1 metagenome | ecosystem: Host-associated > Invertebrates > Cnidaria > Coral ...
AAATTTGAAGCAGGTACGTCAAAGGGACGTCTCCCTTTGATATCACTGTGACTTCTGGCCGTCTTCGTTGGCACAGGAACCAGAGTCACACCTGTGCCCCCTGCAAATTATATCGAGGTACTATACGGCAATGAAAATCATCCCTCATCAAAAACCGGAAGTTTTACATCTTTGCAGATGTTTCACACACACACACACACCCTGCCGCAGCAGGGTAGGTGAAATGGAATCGAAAATGGGATGGCAGTGAACATGAAATGATACCTTACCTAACCGGAACACGAGACAGGGAACGCAAAAGAAGAAAGGAAAAAGGAGAAAACACCAACACCAACACACCTAGCCCAAAACGGGCGAACCCTGAAAGGGCCAGGGAAAAGAAAGGGCGGAAGGACGACGGGCCAAAAATCGACCAGAGGAGGGGGGGGCGAACAGAAGAGCTGTGTGTGAAAGTTGTGTGTGTGACAGAAAATGTTGTGTGCGTGCGCGTGAAAGAGTTGTATGTGGGAACGTTGTGTGTGTGTGAAAGAGTTGCGCATGTGGGAATGTTGTGTGTGAAAGAGCTGCGCGCACGTGTGTGGAAATGTTGTGTGTGAGAATGCTGTGTGTGAAAGAGTTGTGCGGGTGAGAGAATTTGTGTGTGTGAAAGAGTTGTATGTGGGAATGCTGTGTGTGAAAGAGCTGCGCGTGTGAATGTTGTGTGTGAAGAAGGGAAGGAGGAGGAGGAGGAGGAGGAGGAGGAGAAGCGGCCGGGCACAGAGCGGAAAAACAAGATGTGGGGAACAACACGCTTTCATTACGCCAGCGGCGCATCTACAGCAGCCGCCACAGTAAAGAACTTGGCGCCGCCACTCCGCGTCAGCCTGATTTTTCTACAAATTTTCCCCGAAATTACCACGCGGCCCCGCGTGGTAAGCGCTTCGACCTGCAAAGGCTTCACACAAATCGGCGTCGCGCGACAACAATCACTGGCTAACTCCCAAACAGCCACCGCGCCACAACCAGCGCGCTCAGACAGCGAGGGTCCATTAAGAGGGTATGCACCCACTTGACGTATCAGAACCAGCGGGTCCAATCAAAGATATCTCATAAAGATTATTGTCAGATGTAAGAAATATGTTTCGCAAAGAACCCTACGGAGGCTTGCTGTGCAAGTGCCCGGCAAGTAACCTTACGCAAGTGGCCCTACGCAAGTGCTTCTGAGTAGGTGGCCATGTACATTGCCAAATATGCTTCCAGTTGCAGGGCGAAGACATGTGCAATGTAGGCTGCCAGGTATGCATAGTAAGAGCACGCAAGCCGTGCAAGTCGCATCTGCACAATGTACTTTTTTCATGTGGCCCATTTCAAGTCATGCCATGCAAGGCACCCCCACATACAAGGCGCGTGGTTTAATCCATGCCATGTTTGACAATGCAAGAAGGGTAATTAAGGCGCCCAGCTCGTTTGACAAGTCTTTCCTGAAACACCGAACAACGCGGCGCCCTCATTGCTATAAGGCTCCGAGTCATGGCCTCGCACCGCGTTGAGCTTGATGCCATTGGCGCCACAACCCTCGTGAAGGCGTATGCAACCGGAACAACCTGGCCGCGTGTTTTATCATTGCTGCACGAGATGGCAAATTCAAACATGCCTCGGGATGCTCACCTTTTAACTGCAGCAATCAGTGCATGTGAGTCCTGCGCATGGCATGCAGCCCAGATCCAGCTCGAAAACGGATCAATTCTTCAAAAGTCGTTAGTTGCGTGGAACGCCTGTGTGGCAGCATGCGCCGCAGCTGCCATGTGGTGTTTGGGGCTTAGCACAGTACAACAATTGCCGGCGCTATCGCTGCAGAAGGATGTAGTGAGTTGCAGCTCTGCTGTGCACGCCTGCAGCCTGGGAAAAAAGTGGCCGAACGCATTGCATCTTTTCTCAGGTATGTGGACACACGGTCCGCTTCCAAATGTTGTAGCTTGCGGGGCTGCATTTAATGCAGCGTCAAATTCAGCAAGCGGTGGCTGGTGGGCCTTAAACGCCCTCAAGCGCATGCAGATGCAACGTTTGAAACCGAGCGTAATGTGTTTAAATGCAGCTTTGAACGCATGTGCCTGCTCGTTCTTGTGGACAGAATGCTTCGCCTTGCTCCGAAACATGCAGCATGACAGACTGCAACCCACCATGGTAAGCTTTGGGGCTGCAATGTCAGCGTCAGAAAAAGTCGAACGATGGACGGAAGCATTAGAACTCCTTACTGAAGCTTTGCAAGCAGGATTGCAGCCCACTCTTGTGGCAGTTTCTTTGGCACTTGCAGCTTGCAAGCACGAACCGCGTGCATGGGAACTGGCGATTCAGCATTTGGCACGGTGCAAGGAGCCACGCCCAGGAAATGGCGAATCCAGCCCCGCCGTTCGGAGCTGTTGCGGCCAAGAAATGTGGCCACCTAATCTTATATTGGCAAACACATTGTCGAGCACCTGCGAATCTGCAGGAAAATGGCAGCAATGCGCAGTGATCCTTACATCTCTTCCCGCTTGGCGCCTTCAAGCTGCAGGGCAGACCTACGGAAGTTTTGTTTCATCGCTGCTGGCATCGAAAGGGAAAGGGAAGTGGCAGATCAGCCTTGGTATTTTGGGGCAGCTTGCAGCAGCCCACCTTGATCCAGATATTGTTTGCTTAGATATCGCCCTGAGCCTGTGCGAAGCTGAAGTTTCGAACTCACCAGTTGACAGTTTTGGCAGCCAACATTCTCAGCGATGCAATTTGCCAGGTTGTCCAGTTATGATGGAAATCGGTCAATCTCACGTGGTCTTACTGCGAATGGTCGAAGAGTGCGGGGAAAAAGCATTGCGATGCATTAGTATCTGAAAAGTTGACGGATGTGGAGAGGCGTGGATTGGGAGGACGCAGAAAACGAAGAGCAGCCAAGACCCCCATGGACGAGACCGCCTTTGCCGCTTTGGCTTTTTTGTCTTGGCACGGCTACGAAAGAAGAGCAACCAGCACAGGGTTTGTGAAGCTTGGAGGCGGCATTCACATCAGCAGTGCAGCTATTTCAAGGTGCAACAAGCCAGGGTGCTTCGACCAATATTCAATCTGTGGTTTTCTCTTTTGGACTCGGACATGGACATGCTTTCGACGCCTGTAATGCTGTGAGCAGACAGCCGGCGGTTCTTTTTGATCCCTACCGCTTTGGCTTCAGCCTTCCCGCGCATTAACCACGCCTATTTTACATGGGGTTCTGAGCTATAGCTGTAGAATGTTTCCATCTTGTGGGCCTTCAGACACCGCCCTTCCCGCTTCGAGGAAATCTTCGAGTTCGACCTGATTTGCTCGTGCTGCCGCCACGGCCTGTCGTTCCTACGCGTTCCTGTGCCGAATTCTGGCCGGTTCTCAGGAAACCAACTTTCGGGCATGAATGGCGTGTTCAGCCGCACCTGGCGCATACAATTTAGCCAAGTTTAATTAATAGGTTTCACTAGCTAGAACGTTTCCGGGACGGTTCAGGCGAAGATTTGTGGCTAAAGTGACTTGCAGCCGGGGTATATTTCGCATATTCCAGTACATTTTGGATGCCAACCGTTTTTGTAGCGACAGATCTCTACCTGCCACGTGACTCTTTGATGCATGCGTTTTTCAGGAAAGTTATCTTGTCCGAGTAGCAAACGCAGCCATGTCTTCAGCTTCAGATAAAAATGCGAACTGAATATAGCCGTTCGAAGCCCGTCCCAAAATCATGAACATTTTTTGAGAAGGTTCAGAACAAAAACAAAGAAGTATTCGGGGCGGTCCTGTAGAGCTTGTCAAGCCCGCAGCTCCCGATAATCAGCTACTGTGAAAAAAGAATCCCCGCCTTGTGCCCTTGGGTTAATTCCCCAGACCTTAGCTGATTGTTTATCCACGCAATTTCCGCGAGGGTCATCCCATAGGTTTTATCCATTGGGCACTTCTGGGGTCAGCGCGTGAATTTCATCCACCTGCAAATCAAAAGAACATTCTAAAAATCCTTGCAGCATACTGTGTCAGCGCCTGGGGTTTCATTTTTTCATGCTTTATTGCACCAGTAAGAGACCCTAAACCGTGTAGGGGGGTAGGAAGCCAACGTACCAGACACAAGCAACTGACAGCAATTGACAGCAGCTGTGGAGCAGTAACAGATGAGGTTCGACATGATCGCAACTGCAGCAGCTATATACATCTATTTCAAAAAAAAATCACAAGATCTGCAGACAAGAACTTCCTAGGAGCATCCTAGAAAAACTTGCGCGCAAGCACCATGCACAGCATCTTCAAGATTGTAACACAAGGAACTCTTGAGGATTATTTCAACAGGATCTCCACAAGATCTTCCCACAGGGGCTTGTACGAAATCATGTAGGACACCGGGCATTTCAGCAGGACCTCTTCAAGAGCTTTTCATAAGGGCCAGCACAAGAGCGTGCAAAGGGCTTTTGACAGCATTTCAGCGGGATCTCCACGAGGTCTTCGCACAAGGACTTGTAAAAGACCTTGGCCAAGATCTTCATGCCGGGGCACCGCCAAAAATTCACAGGATCATCCTAAAAGGACATGCTGCTGGAGCGGATCTTACAAGATCTTGAGACCAGAACCGCCCAAGAGCCGAGCCGCCTACGAGAGCTTTCATACAAGCACGTCTAAGGTCTAAGGCATGGCATCTGCAAGATCTTAATGCAAGGACCTCTGACAGAGGAGGCCGCCAAGATCTCCACAAGATGGTCTGTTAAGGACCTGTACAGGATCATGCAAGGACGTCTTAGAGAGGAATTTGTCAGGATGTCTATCTACAAGATCTTCTCATACTTGTAAGAACCTGCGCAAGATCAGGCAAGGGTTTCCTACAGGAATATATCAGGATGTTCACCCAATATCTTCTGATAAGGACTTGTACAAGATCAAGTACGGAGCAAGACTGGCACAACCGTTTTGTGCGAGCCAGCGCAGTCAACATGCACATGGACCTCGCAAAAGGATCCGTTCTTGCGAGAATCTACAACGCAAGTGTCGTGGACCAAAACCGGGACCCTGGCCATCTCACAACAGCAATGTCTCCAGAATCTACGGAGGAAATGCCGTGGCCCAAAACTTAGGCGCACACTTTGTGAGAGCCTGCGCGGTCGAAATCCACATGGACATCTCACAAGATTATGTTCACGCGAGAATCTACAGGGAAAAAGCCGAGGCCCAAGATCGGGAATCGCGACGCTCACTTTGCGCGAGCCAGCCTGGGCAACCGAATGCACATGGATATCTCACAAGAGTTTTTTACTGCGTGAATTTGCGGGCAACATGCCATGCCCCAACATCGGGACGTTCACTTTGCACGAGCCTGCGTGATCAAACTGCACATGGACATCTCAAGAGAAATTTTGGCGCAAGAATTTAGAGGAAAAAGTGCCGCGCCCCAAGATTGGAACGCTCGCTTTGTCCGAGCCTGCGCGCACGAAATACGCACGGGGATCTCACAATAGACATTTTAGACAAGAATCCGCAGGAAAAATGCGCATGCCGGGCCCAAGATCAAGCAAAACAATCGTCGCACACTGCGCGTATGCAGCCGAAATGCTGACATGGACATGCCACGGGTGCAATTTTTTGCAAGAATTTACTGCAAAAAAGCCGGGGCCCAAGATCGGGACGCTCACCAAGCGCGAGCCTGCGGAGCCGAAATGCACATGGACACGTCACAAGAGATGGTCCATCCCTTTAGCTTTAGAAATTATTCCAGGGTATCAACTAGGTGATGGACTATTTTTCGAATAATTTCCCTTGAATAATTTCTTCACAGGGTGGGTCTACGATTATGCGTGCTTGAATTTTAGAATTATGATCCAACCCCTCAACATAGCCCGGAATAACTAGGTTATGGAATAATTTCATATATACCCAAAGCATCGTCAAACATTTCGAAACAGCTTAAACGTTCCTATACCTGGCCTGGCCCTTCCAAAAGCCATTCCTAGCTTGGCGGTGTTTGCCTGAAAGCCTTTTGCAGGAAATGCCAGTTGCAGTTGCTTGAGGCATCATGCAATTTGGGCAACTGCTGCCAACCTTTTTTTGCAGCGTACTTGCAGGCACAACTAGTGTCCAACGGACCACCTTTCTCTCACAGTACTTTCTCTCGAGAGTTCTTTGGCAATGAAGGGAATATGGAAGCAATGGGGGGAAGTACGCAAGGTTAGGAAAATGTCTAGAGGGGGAAGGTTAAGTGCCATTTTGCGGGCGTTCCTCGGGGGAGAAATTATTCTAGGGGTATTGGAGATGCCTGGCGCCCCGCCACCACCTAAGTGGGCAGCTAATCACCAAACTACTAGGCCAGAAACTGGCAAGAAATGTCAGAAACCAATGAAAACCAAACATGCCCCACTCATTCCCACTATGGCCAGCCGGATTTTTTTGGATGGAAAATGCAGGGAATATGGCAGGAATAGAGGGACGTACGCAAGGTTGGGAAAACCTCTAGGAGAGAGCCAAGTTAGTTACCCTTGTTTGGGCTTTCCAGGGGATAAACAAAATTTAGAGGTATTGGAGATGCCTGGCGCCCTTCAAAAACAAAAGTAGGGCGCTGCTACAATCACAAAATTAGCCGGCCCAGAAATCGGCAAAAAGCAAAAACCAGTGAAAACCAAATATTTTTCCTTGTCCCACTCATTTGCACAAGGGCTGCAACCACCAAACGAGCCCACAAACTGGATAAACATCCGAAACCAATGAAAACTTTCAACCAGTGGGTTTCTGAGAAGGCAAAACTTTGAAGATATTATGCTGGCTCTTCTTGATATGTTTAAATTTGTACCATAGCTTTGCAAGGTGGGAAAGCTTTTTCGGCGATTCTTGGGCGCGGGCAGTTGTGGCAGTGGCCAATGGCATTTGGAGGTGCTTTGCGTCAAACAGTGTGTCCACACTGCGGGGTTCTTGCAGTAGGGTTTAAGGCCGGGGTTCGATCAGGGTGCTGCATCTGGCTTCCGTTTTTTCCTGTAAATTCTAGAATAAACTTGTTCTTCTGAGATGTCCATGTGCATTTCGAATGCACCTTGCCGGCACACACTGCACGTCGCGATCTTGGGGCGCGACTTTTTTTCCCTGTAAGTTCTTTCGTAAAATTGCTTTTGTGATATTTCCATGTGGTCCATGTGCACAGGCTCGCGCAAATTGGGCGTCCCGATCTTGGGCCCCGGCATTTTCCTTGTAAATTCTTTCGTAAAATGGCTCTCGTACCCCCCTTCGGGTCTTATGGAGCCTTCCGTTTTAGTCGGGCTAACGGCGACATGAAATCCATGGTTAAGATTTTATGGCTTGTGAATTTTCACTTTCAAAAGGAAACATGTTAATCATATCAGGCCATCATAAAAACGCAGTGGCATTTTGTAGCACGGCATGATGAGCTTCATAAGTCATAAGGGCTTATCAACATCAAACGGGAATTTTGTAGCAAAAGAACATGGTCCAAACCTTTGCTTTGAAGAACAACAGAGGCATTGTGTAAGGGATGTGTATGCCTCGATGAAGGGTTTTCAAAAACAACCGGGCATTTTGTAGCAAAATGTATGCCCTTGTATGTGCAGTTGTTGAACACGAATTGGCATTTTGTAGCTAGGGAAAAATTCTCCTACGTCAAGGTTGTTGACATGAAGGGGCATTTTGTACCTTACGCAATTTCCAGAAAAAGTGGATCTCAGCAACCTCATTCCATGGCCTTGGGTTTGTGGGTAATTTTTGTTACCTGGATAATTGGGTCGCAACGCTGTCCTCAAATCCGAAGGGGGATGCTCTCCTGATATGTCAATGTGCATTTCGACTGCGCAGGCCCGCACAAAACGGTTATCCCGCTCTTGGTCCCTTCTTTGGCGATCTTGCAGGAGTTTCATGCTGCACACTGGAAGGCCCCGGTGATCTTTGAAGGTCTGGACCAAGGTCTTGTGAGGATCCTTGTGAGAAGATACGCTGAGAAGATTTTCATGAGATCCTGTAACAGGTCCTTGCATGACCTTGTACCTACCGGTCCTTATAGGAAGATCTGTTCTTTATCAGAAGAACAAGCGCAGACCCCGGTCAGATCTTCTCTAAGAGGTCATTGCCTGCAGATCTTGCACATGGCATGCCTTAGACGTGCTTGTATGAAAGCTCTTCTGGGATGCTTTTGGGAGGCTGTTGTATCAAGATTTTCTAAGTCTTTGTAAGGTCCTCTCCAGCAGCAGGTCCTTTTTGACGATCTTGTGGGCTTCCTTCAGGGGTCACGGCATTAAGATCTTGGGTGTGGAGATCCTAGTGACATGCTGTCAGAGGCCTTGGCATGATCTTGCACAATCTTTTTGAAATCCTCCAAAATCCTCATCAAGAGGTCCTTGCATTAAGATCGTGAAGATGCTTTGCATTGGTGCTTGTGTGCAAGTTCTTCTGGGATGCTCCTAGGAAGTTCTTGTCTGCAGATCTTTGTGAGATCCTCTACATAGATCTGTATAGAAGAGCCTGCTGCTGCAGCGGCGACCACGTCTACAGTGAGGGACCAGCGCTTAAATATATGTGAGGGACGTGCTAGGGCCCTGAAAGAAAATAGAAGATGTAACCGACGTGTATGGAGGTCGAGCACGAGCCAGAAAAGTAGCCAAGGACGTTTTGCACGGAAACTGTCTCTCAAAGAGACGGGTTCTATCGAAAAACAGGAAACGGAAAATCGCAAAGAAGTGTAAACAGTGGTTCGGTAAAAATATCCTCAAACAGCAACAAAACTTCAGAACGTACCGTGCAACTCTGAGGTCACACCATAGTAAGATGATGGATGCATCCCAAGATCGCAAAGTCACCAAGAAGTTTAAGATCAAAGCTAATCAGCAGGTCAGAGTTGCGACGCTTAACGTTCGAGGTTTGAACCAACTGACTAAGCGTGGTGAAGATTATGAAGGACAACCAGTACGAAGTTCTACTTCTGACCGAAACTAATGTGAACCTTAACTCTTTAGAATACTGGTATGGTTATACAGCTTTCTTTAGCACCAATATAGAACCAAAAATAAGGGAACAGGAGCAAAATAGGAGAGAGAGCACCAGCATAGCCGATAAAAGGCCCAACAATGGGACCAGCCACCGACTTGACGCTGATTTTGAACATGCAGGTGTTGGTATAGCGGTGAAAAATTGCGTACTAAATTCATTAAAGGATGTTAAGCAAATCAACGGCCGAATTGCCACAGTAACGTTTGCCTCACACGGGTATGACCTGACATTTATTTGTGCCTATGCCCCACATAGCGGTTATCCCACTGATACCAAGGAAGAGTTCTATGACCAGTTATCGAAAGAAATTGCTTTATGTAGAGGTCATTTTTACGTAGGAGGTGATTTCAATGCTAGAATCCATCACATAAGAGCAGGGGATGCTGATGTGTGTGTGTGCCTTATGTTATTGGGAGAGGCATGGAGTACTTGAATCACATGAACGAAAAAACAAAAGAAAGCAGAGCGCTTTTCCTCGGGTGGTGCAAAATGCACCGCTTGACAATTTTAAACAGCCAGTTCTCGAAGCCGCCGGATAAATTTATCACCCACAAAGAAAAAACTAATGATTCTGATTTTGGACCACCAATCACTGCTGAGAGATACGCTCAAATCGATTACTGGCTAACTTACAGCGATTGGAAAAACTCTTGCACGAATGTCCAGAGCCGAAGAGACATTGCCTTTGATTCAGATCATGTACTACTAGAATCATGTGTATATATGAAATTATATGAAGCCACCGCCACGCGCGCAGGAAACCAGAAAAAAACCGAGGTATCTCAAACCTACCCCACAACGATGGAGTCTCTATAATCAGTCTTGTTGTCATGCTTTCTCTGGTTGTATTTTGAGCTTCAACGCTTTTGTTGAAGGAATCCTGCGCGCGGCGGAAAGTAGTTTGGAGAAGATGCCTAACGGAAAGAGAAAAAACTACATTACTAGAAACACGTGGAACCAAGTCGAAAAAAGAAACCAACTAAGGTCCAATGGCGCTCCATCGCAAGAAGTACATAGACTCATTAAAGAAATCTCCAAGCAAGCGCGGTTAGATCGTCGAAACCATCTCATTGAAAAGTTCAATGAAAACCCAAATGACCCAAACAAAAAAAGGTCTCTGGAGAGCAGTCAAAGATTTGAAACGTAAGTTCACCCCACAATATGTCCACATGAAAAACTTACATGGGGCGCGCGTCCCAATAACTGAAAGAGCACAGACTATTGCAACATACCTCGAAACAAAACATTGGAAAAATGATTCAGAAACGAGCGTGCCTGACAGTTCTTGTATTTATGAAGATAATAGTGCAGATGAAAGCATTTTTCGATTAGAAGAATTGGAGACGGCCTTAAGGGCAGCCAAAAATAATAAACAACCGGGACCTGACGAATTGCAAATGGAATTGTTAAAATGGCTAGACGCTTCTAACCGC
>Ga0126342_10022433_pt1 | contig 10424 bp, 5 predicted proteins | sample Cyp1metagenome_FD_92528 | JGI IMG/M metagenome (GOLD analysis project Ga0126342, IMG submission 92528) | Coral microbial communities from Lord Howe Island, Old Settlement Bay, Australia - Cyphastrea 1 metagenome | ecosystem: Host-associated > Invertebrates > Cnidaria > Coral ...
GTATATCGGTATATCCCACTATCACCCCAATTCTTATTCCGTTATTACCCCAGATTAATATAAATTTCCCATTAATCATTATAATTGATCATAATTAATCCCATTGACATTCATATTTCTGCTGTAAACCCTCTCTACCTACCATTCTTGTCCCAGCCTTCCAGCCCTGCAGCCCTGCAGCCATAGCTCCTGCGCGTTCCCGACGTATGCCGCCGCTTGGCGCCAGGTACTGTCTGCCGATAGGGCGGTGTTGTAGGTGACAGTGGTGGCATCCAGCGACGATGACAGGAGGAGCCTACGCTGAGAGCGAAGTTGGAACAAGTTGGGATATACCCTCTGGTAAACTAACACAGCTATGGAAAATCACCATCTTTAATAGGTAAACCATCTATAAATGACAATTTTCAATAGCTATGTTAGTTTACCAGAGGGTAATATAATATAATTAATATAATCCCATCTAATCGCTATAAACAACTATAGTATGGTTTGTTAATGATTCAGGGTTGTGCCCCCCCAGTTATGTTTGTTGGTTTATGTATCCCATTGACTAACTATAGATACATCTACCATAAACCCTATAGTTATTGGAGTTACAAGTTATTGGAGCTATAAACCAACCTCTAATCGTCATGGAATAAATTGGGATATAACTTAAGACTTATAACTATAACCCAATTTAAACAAGTACAACTATGATTAAATTAGCGTTCCTCTTATAAGTGGAACTGATCGCCTAAGTTACATGGTTTTCTTAGGGGCTCGTGGTCATCCCACCATCATGAATGGAGGTCTTTATATTTTGGGGGCATATAAATCCCGACGATTTTTTTGCTGAGGATCCGCCTTTACCCAACGTTTGATTTGCCGATGCTCTATCTGTTGAGTGTTGTTTTGAACGATCACGATTTAAATGATACATATGTAAGCATTGGGGATGATCATAATGTTTGAAGAACGTGATGAATAATTCGTGGCAAATAGGGGGTCTTGTGCCCTAACCATGTTCAACCAATCGAATATGCAAAAGCAACACAACAAAACAAACAACAAACAGACACTGACTTAGATCCAGTTTGGTGCAGTGTTCAATCCATCCCAAATTCAAAGCTTGTGATTTAATCAATCAACATGTGGACTTCATAACTCCAGCAGCCTCCGGAACAGCGTCCATCAAGGAATCCTCCAATAAATATTGAATAGTCCAAAAAACTAAAACCCCGTGAATCCATGCCTTTTATGTTTGTATGTGTAATTTTTATCATTACTATATCATTATATATCCACATTTTACCACATGTTTTGGTTGGTTACCATCTGGTTATGACTGTTACATAGCATGGAAAGATCTACCCATTTTATAGCGAACGGTAAGTTAGTAAACCATTTATTTCTATGGGCCATTGCTTAACCACCTGGTAAATCATGTTCACAACTTCTGTTGGTTTCCAACAAATAGGTGGACCCGAGAACGCTGGCCTGGCCAGATTTCCCACCGATTTCCATCTTAAATTTCCGACTGGAAGGTAGCCTCTGGTCATTTAACACTTTGCCATGGAAAATCACTATATATATATAAGTTTTATATATATAGGATTATATAAGTTATATATAAGTTATATATATATGTTTGCTTTCAAAACGGCAAATTATCGAATTACATGGAATTACATGATTGTAAATGGCCCATCTACCCACCAGTCAATTTTCATAGACCAAGATGAGTTTCCACTGGACTTCGGGTAATTTTCGGGGTCTATGTTAATTTGCCAAATGGTATACCATAGCAAACTGTTAACCAGAATGTATAGCCTCCGGTGATTTAACATAGCAAACTGGAAAATCACCAGATTTAATACTGGTTGGTGGTTTCAACCCCTCTGACAAATATGAGTTCGTCAGTTGGGGTTATTATTCCCAACATATGGAAAGTCATAAAAGCATATAAAAGCCATGTTCCAAACCACCAACCAGAATAGGTAATGGACCATTTTAACCATCGCTATTTCTATGTTTACCAGAGGGAAGATAAAAAAACCGGCAGGTCAAAAAAGGCGCCGAGACACTGAATCCGTTGCCATTGCGACTTGCCACAGGCGCTTAAGACGGAATTGTACATGCGAATATTCCTGGGGCCCACTGCGAGCTAGACCCTCCAAGCACCTGGAAGATTTGGAAAATTATATTCATTATATCCACTTTTGTGTGGGTAAAATTTAAACAATGACATTTTTACCAGCCATAAAAATGGCAATGGTAACCTAATCCCACCTATAAAAATGGTGCTGGCTGGGTGATGGTTTGTGGCATTGTTTTAGTTTTACCCACATTATATTTGTTTGGGATGTTTACCCATTTTTATGGGTACTTGGAGGGTCTGAGTAGCTAGAAAGAGGTACAACATGGCCAGAAGTATAGCCAACTGACCAATGGGTACAACTTCAACAGGTTTTAATCCCATAAACATGTTAGGGGTCGGGGCCAAGGAAAGTGCCCTATACTTGGATGTCCACTTTGTATAAGACTGCTATTCATAGCCATGACTAACCCCTCAAGCCGGCTCCCCCACATTTAAATATGTAGGATATTATAGTAGTTAGCCGGTAGCCGCTAGCCCCAAAATAAAACAGTAACATGTCCAACATATTCCAACATCCTACTTTGCCGCAATACTAAAATGTTGAAACATGACTTTTCTATACCTTTTTTGGGGGTTTACCAAACAGCCTCCATGACCATCATCGCTAGCATCGTTTCCACTGCTCGGTTTTGGAAGCGGCACCACATCTGCAGCACCTCTTGCCATGCCGACGACCGCGTCAAGCTGTACAGCTGCTGGTGCGGTGCCGGTACCACCGCTGGTGGCTCCGCAACAAGCGCCATGGGATGGCAACATGGCGTGGGAAGACTAGGCAGTGGCTCGGTATTTTTAAGGAACTTTCCAACTGGAAAGATCGACGTATGAAATAAAGTGACTTTTTGGTAAAGTGTCCAAAACAGCTTCACATCATTTGGCAAACATGTGGTTATAGATTTGCTGATGCAAAGCATTGTTTTAACGGCTAGCTGTATCAAACTAGCTGGCCCTCCACAGATATACAACAATAATCTGAATTAATCTGTTGGTTTGAGTCAGTGGCGGTCACCATATCAGCATGTACCAGCTTATGTATTTAAGACACAGGCCATGGAAAGGTGGATGCAAGTGAATAGCTTGGACCCTGACAGCCGCAGCCTCGCTGCCACGCATTTGCAAGGCTGTGTCTGAATGTCCATCTGATAACTTTTAGTTCTATTTAATCCTTTTTGCATCTGTGGTTGGCACAAATTGTCATCTCTAGTTTTCAACAACCATCTCCCCTTCCAACAAGAATAGCCTCGCCCATGGCTGCTACACAGGCCTCCCAATCCTGCTAAATGTTGCACCTAGACCCATGAAACATCATGAAAACACACACACACCAAAAAAAAATCGAAAAACATCATGTCAACCTTCAACATTCACATCCATCAACATCCCTTCAACATCCATTTTTCATCACCATCCACCATCACGACCGCTCCTTTTGCGCCTCGCGGCGCCTCGAGCTGCTCCAGAGCTGCTTGGAGCTCGGGAGCCAGTGGCGAATGGATTTCAAGAGGCTGCTGATCCCATCCCAACAGCCTACGGCGCAACGCTGGGAAGCTGCCAGGGCTGCCAGGTGACTGGACAAAGTCAGAGGGCTACAGGATGGGGCCCCCAGTCGATAGCGAGCTAAGTTGGTTTATAAGTGGCTGAAAAAACCATGGTTTATGGTAGATATAACGAACTAGTTAATGGGGATTATAATGGTTTGTAAACCAACTTATAACTGGGGGGCCCCATCCTGTAGGGATTGATATTTATAATTTACATCATCCCTTCTTCGTTCGTAGGGAAAGAGGATGAAAATAAAATAAAAAATATTGAAGGCGATTGATATGCCGCGTGAAGAAATATTTTTCGGAATATCAAGGACTCACGCGAGAAATCGCGAGGACTCATTGCAAGCACACAATCGTTCCATCCCGCCTCAAGCGATGACAGTGGAGAAACAATCGTGGACACCATGCAGCTGGTCGGCCATACTGCCCTTGCTGGGGCCATCTGAAAAAGGCTGGATTTCATCGGGTTAATCCCATCTCCAGTACTCGCAACCCGAAGGTTCCAAGGTAGTGGTTTCATCCCCTATTAAAAAAATCTGGGGCGGTGTATAATGGTGTACATAGTATTAGGGGGATGTATGACTGCGATAATCGATTAAAAAAAGGAACTGGGATTTGATGGGATTTGCATGGAAGCATATTATGCATATTATGGGGCTATTGGGACACATCAACAAGGTTCAACAAGTTGGTATGACTGGTGACTGTCTGAACACGCGGATCTACGCGCCAATATGACAAACACATAGGAAACATAGGGAAATCATGGCAACGATGGGGGGGTTGGGGGTACCCTATTTCAGACAGGTCCATTCCTGTCTCCTGCAAAGGAAAAAATAGCATGATAGTGTGATATGGTGCCTTCTGCGAAGAAACATCCTGCAACACGTTTGCAATGAACTACCTCTGACTTGAATTTGTTGTCCAAAAAGATGACCCCATGAAGACATATATTAGAACATATTCAAACCAACCATTCACCAGTGGCTTTATCACCAGTTGGATTTCAACTGAATTGGAGAACTCCAAGTCAAGACATCTGCCAAGCATCAGTCACCCACTAGGGGGAGGCCGATGCTGGCCAAATGAGCTCTGATTTGATGCATTCCTTAGCACCATTGGATTGTTGTAAGGGAACATGTAGAGGACACCATCATAGTTCATGGGGAAAAAAACATGGTTGTTCCCAGCAAAACCAATCATATGTCATCCGGAAGAATGTCGTCACCCTTGCTATGGCCTCTAACCAACAATAGGTATTTCAAGCGGCCCTGCATTTCTTCAAGCGTAGCTGGCTGGGGAACCACCTAATTGTCATGGATACCATCTGGTTATGACTAACATAGCCATGGAAAATCACAATTTTTAATAGGTAAACTTCTATAAATGGGCCATTTTCCATGGCTATGTTAAATAACCAGAGGGTAAATCTAGAATGCAAACTATTTCGAAACAGCGGCTCCTTGCTCCCGAAGTTAGATTACCAAAGGACAAGTTGCAAGTGGGACACATGGTTTACAGCTATGCATATGCGATGTTTGGAATGCGTGAGCTCTATCTGCAGCAGGGAAATTGGTTGTTACTGGAAAATAAACTATAAATCAGGGAAATGTTCCATTAATTACCCGTCTTTGATTGTCCAAAAGATCAGGAAGGGAAAATTCATCATTCCCAAAGTTACTTGATATTACCGCTATTCATCGTGAAAAGCCTCAAATCACCAGTGAACTCCCCCTGTTCGGAAAGATGGGTTGCTGCGCGCCGAGATTCTTCCGGTTCTGGGTTCGGCCTTCACCAAGAGCAACGTTGAAGACGCTCCCGGGGCTTCATAGGTCTTCAGCACCTGCTGCGCAGATCCCTGGAATTGTGAGAATCGAAAGTAAATCCAGGGGTTAGGTGAGTCCTTAGGATTCTCTAGGATACTGCCATTTAGTATAGTCGTAGAATGAATCTTCTGCGTCTTTTTTTGGGGGATTAATTATGATTCATTACTATACTTGCGAAAACTCGAAGGTGACCGAGACATATTACAAGTATATCACATACTGAAATCCTAGGTGGCGGCTATAAATCCTTCAGATATGTAGGCATCCATCACACATCACACCAGTCCCGGCTCACCTGGTAGAAGGTGACAGCTTCGCGACCCTTGTCTTCATCCACGTAAGATTTGGAGGACCTGCCGTGAGGAAATGGTATTTAATATTGTGTGCATGACACCACAGGAATATACTTAGTAACTTTCTGGTTTGTTGGGGATGAAGGTGTTGTTTCTCTCTTTCATAAACATTGCAGCACACACACATACACCTAAAACATCCTAAAACACAACATAACACAACTATTCAAGCGCCACAAGGAGATTCCAGTGGGATTCGTCACACAATTCTCCTCTCCAACGTGCCGGAAAGGACAGGGATCCTTCGCTGAGGACTCTTAGAGGTGACGAAATCATCTGCCGTCCATCGACGGCGGAGACCTAGGGCTCCGTCAGCTGGGGTTCCAACTGGCCATGGCCACTGGGCCGCTGGAAGGATGTCACTCTTTTCCGGAAAAAAACACCTGTTTTGACAGTTCCACTGCAACATGGTTAGAAGATGTTAGAAGCAGAAGTGCGACTTTAAGCACCTTGCATTTAAGGACTCTCGGACCCGCTCCTCGAAGGGACCATTTTGTCACAAAACAAATCCACAGCCACACCAGCTGTGTAAAGATGATTTCATGGAGTCCTGTGATGTCCTGTGAAAAGAAAAAGCTAAGATAGTTACCAGGCCTGTGTTTAGGTCTTGATTCACCTTTAAAAAAAACATCTGAAATGCCCCCTGGTCATCAAACATTGCCATGTTGGATTTCCCGAGGGTCTGGGCCACTGGGTCTGGCCAGAAATGGAGGGTACAGTATACTCCTCGTGGTAATGATACGAGAGTTCTATCATGTCCCACCATGACCAGGGTAGCTTCGGGATGCCCCATTCATTTGACCATGAAACATGCGACTCTACCGACCAACTTCCTGGGGTCTTAAGCCGGCACCGGCGCATTCCGCGCCGAGCTACCGTGGAGTCCGCTTCGCAAAGACAAAGGTATTCCTTTTCCACCAGGCGCCCCGCAAATTGTGACTGGAACCTCTGATCTTGGCAGGGCCAGCCCAACATGACCCCACAAAAAAACATCAAAATTTCCGGGTGTCTTTGGGATAATTCAACCTGATTTAACATTCGAATCGCCACGAATCCTCTATGATTCAGAAGCACCCTTGGGCGTTGGTCCACTGACACCATCCCGGACCGATCAGTGCACTCTGGGGATTCCATGAACGCCACTAAAAAAGGTGAGCTCAGCGGTCACAATTTCCTATTCAACATAGATATTTTGGCTAAGGAAATATCTATTAGCCACTAATATTCAACATTTACCCAGATCCCATCACAATATTGACATCACGTAGTTGAATTGTTGGGATATCTATGCACTCGATTCGTAGCTCCAACTAGCTCCGAAAAAAGACCTCCCGATTCGTAGCTCCAACTAGCTCCAACTAGGCCTCCCTCCACCACCAAATAGCATCATTTCCCATTAAAAAAAACATTTTATTCCAAAAAAAATCACCATGTCACATCATTTCCCACGATATTCCCATATGAAATCACCATGTTTGGATCTTTTCACTGGTGATTTTCCATCCCGAGGCACCACATGGTGCTTTGGGCCATCCGCTGGCCCAACACCACTGGCAGGACTCCCGAGGTCGGTCGATCCAAGCGCGAGACGCTGGTGGTGGCACAGCCCAGGTGACGTTCCACCGCTGCTTGCCTTGCTGGAAAGGGATGAAACAAAGCAAATTGGGACTTCAATGATCTTCAATGGATTTATCATAACTTATAGGTGTTGAAAATATTCTCATTTGTTCCTATAGGATCTTGAGGTTGTTCCTGCAAAATGTATCAACATGTGCCTGTCAAAATCGGCAGCAGTCCATGTTGCCAAGCAACAGCTGCTCCGTCACCAGCCCCGCGGCTTTGTCCAGCACCAGCAAGCCAGGAGATACTGAAAGCACGCTGCAGCCTGTGCTTCAACATCAACAAGGATGTCTCCAGGCACCAGTGAAGAAATTGGTCAAAAGTGGGAGACCCAATTCATGCGAAAGAACTTTTTGTGATCTTGACTTGACTAGTGTGGGTAAAACAATCACATCAACCAGCCCATGTTTAAGATGGTTTATACATGTTTATACCACACATTTATGGTGATTTTGGGGATGGTTTATGGCATTGTTTTACAGTAACCACATTAGATCAGAAAGCCGCCAGGTTGAGACGATTCAGCAGTCTGGTTTGACATGGTTTGACCAATCAACTTGGACATCTTGGTCAGATACCCGGTGACAAGTCATTCAATAACACATCATAACTTACCACATCGTTTCAACATTTGAATTATGAATTAAACTATAATTGCCTTAATATCTCTTCTTTGATACTCACTTCCCCATGTTCTACATTACAAATCATTCACTTCCCCAAGTATTTAATTCCTGGCATCTCCGAAATCGCCATTCATCACCTTCTATTCCAATTATATATTTCATTAAACTCCATGTAAACCACATGTTTGCATATGTTGGTTGTGATATACACACCCTCCTTCCCCCATCCAAGCATCCCTCTGGATGGGGATTGGTCAAAACCTATTATTACATATTTACATGTTTGGGGGGAATAACCGTCCATTAACCAGCTATTTTAGTCTACTTAGGGTAATTATTTGCACCAGGGTTTTGAGCCATCAAGCAGTTTGCAAAAGGGTTGCCGATGGTTGCCGGCCCGTCAGATTGCAAGGGATTTTTCAGAACTACCTCCACAACGCTGGCCGTTTTGTGTAGGTGTGTCATGTTTCGGACGAGCACCCGTCTCCGTCCGAGCGGATGCAACAGTCGAAAGTGAGAAAGTAAGAGGGTTTTGACCCATCACCAGATGTCACTTCCTCCCTGCCTTCCACCTCTCCTCCTACGGCGACGGCCGGCAGCGTCGGCCGCGTCCCGCCATCGAAGCTTCCGCGCAGCCATGCGGCCGCCGCGGAAGGGCCCTGCGAGAGCTGCAGGGCACCCACCACGCAGCCCAGGTGGATGCCGTCCACCGGCATTTCCAGCGACCTGATGGGTGACAAAGTGGTGTATGGTGAAGTGGATGCATATAAATTGACAGAAAAAAGAATCTATACACACACACATATATTTGTATATGTATACTTATATACCTATTATTTACATTTATTTAGTATGTGGCTCTACCAGGTTCTGGGCTAGGTTCTTTAGAATATATTTCTCTGCTCTGCCGGCTGCATCTGGATGGTTGTTTTATTGATTAAAATTTGTTATTTAACAGATATTTGTTTTTGTTATTCAACAGTTTTTTTGTTATCTAGCAGTTATTGTTTATATTTAACAGTTATTTTCTGTTATTTAACAGTTTTTGTCATTTAACAAATGTTTTTCGTTATTTTTTTTGTTAGTTAACAGTTGTTGTTTTGTTATTTAACAGTTCTTTTCTGCTATTTAACAGTTTTTTATTTGACAGTTATTTTGTTGTTATTTAACACTTATTTTATTGTTCTTTTGTTATTTTATGTTTTGTTTTGTTATTTTGTGTTGTGCTTTGTTATTTTATGTTTTGTTTTGTTATTGTATGTTTATTGTTTGTTTATTTTATGGTTATGTTCTGTCATTTTTGGGTGTTGTTTCTCATTGTTTGTTCTATAGTTGCTGTGTTGTCTCAACTCTTGTTCATTGTTCAACTCTGTTTGCTTACTTAAATTTAAACCCCAAGACAATGCCAGAAAGTCACATAGTTACATGTTCCCGTGAATAGAGCAGTCAATAGTTAGCTTGCACTAGCACTCTCGAACCAACAATGTTAAACCGTTAAGTAAACCTCATACTAAGTTCTGTATCAGTTGCAGTTAGACTAATGGAAGTTGAAGATGGACCGCAGAACGTCAAAACTAAACCGGAAACAAAAAACATACAATAAGAAAATTGTCAGAATATACTGACAAACTTTAAGGAAAGAAAAACAATGAACACATAACACACATTAGAAAGTCAAACAAAAAAAAAACTATCCACAAAAAAAACACGTTGTCCAGACTCAGATATGCATAACTAACAAAAAACGCATCCACAAAATAACCATACGTTTTCCATTAAATAACGCAAAAAATCAGTTAAATAACAAAAAGTTTTCCGTTAAATAACAAAAAGGTTTTCCATTAAATAATGACCAAAAGTGTTCCATTAAATAACAAAAAATCCATCAAAGAACGAAAAAACAATCAATTAAATAACAAAAATATATATAAAAAACGAAAAATTCGAATTTGTTTCGTTATTTAATCGTTTTTTTTCCTGCTCCATGAGCTTTTGGTGTCTATTGAACAGTTGGTTTCCTTTCTTGGATTTGAACTCTTCAATCACTACCCACTTAGTCAAACAACCGCAATCTCGGCCATCAAATAATAAAAAATTAGGTAGTAATGCGGTTTACAGTATTTTGTTTACACAGGACACAGTCCATCTCATATTTATTTTGTTGCCACAAATAAATGTTATATTCATGAAGAGAGACGTGATCCGGAGAGAGGTCTGCAGAGTTGGTTTCGACCAGCGAAACCCGAAACCCGAAACCCGAAACCGACTCTGAAGACTTACCTTCCCCAGGACCGATCGAAACCCGAAACCCGAAA
>Ga0126342_10022434_pt1 | contig 10423 bp, 16 predicted proteins | sample Cyp1metagenome_FD_92528 | JGI IMG/M metagenome (GOLD analysis project Ga0126342, IMG submission 92528) | Coral microbial communities from Lord Howe Island, Old Settlement Bay, Australia - Cyphastrea 1 metagenome | ecosystem: Host-associated > Invertebrates > Cnidaria > Coral ...
GTCTTGTTGCGTCCAAGTTTGGGTTCAAGAAACTCATCCACGCAACAAACAGGCGACGTATTTGCAGGCGATCGCAACAGACCAACCAACAAGCAAAACCAAGAACCAACCCGGCACACACACGCACACGCAACGCCAGCCCCACCCCTGCAGACAAACAACTGAGGCACGCCTAAGCAGCTTGTCCTTTTTCGCTCAAACCAACCTGCCGGTATGCACTCGCCAAATCAAAGGTGCGTACCGACAACGCACTGTCCAGTTTTGCTTCATCACACATGCTGAACCACACCATCAAAGTAGCACATGCAACGAACGTTGTCTCAGGCCAAATCGCCTTGACAAAGGCCTGTCAACAGGCACCTGCTCCTCCTCCAACGGACCCACAAGCCATCCTTTTGCAACCTCATCCAATGTCTTCTGCCAAACAATTTCATCTATGTCAGCGTCGCCCGAGCCTCGGACATCATTCACTGCAACTTTGCGCACACGAGCTGCACTCGCACAGAGTTCCTCCTCAGAGATCAAGGCCGGCTCAAACTTGCCTGGCAGCATGTGTGTTAGGGGGGTTATCCCCTGTCAAATCGAAACCAAAGCGCAACTCGTCAACGACACCCAAATCCGCAAAACCAGTGGCTGTGAGCATTTCACCAAAAAGCAATATGCGTTTGTCCTTTACAGCATGGGCCACATCCTGATGCATTTGGGATTTGAGTGCCTCCTCCTCTTGATCCAGTTGTATTGCACGCTTGGTCCACTTTGCAAAAAAAAATTCACTGTGGCTCGAGCAATGGTGGCTTCATCATTGCTGACTGTAAATTTCAAGGCATCCAAAAGCTGTTGAGGCACCGCTGAGTCAAGCGACAACGGATGTCTTGCTTTGATTGCTTGCTCCACAAACTCCTCTTCATTCCAGAAAATTCCAAACAGCTTCAACACAACAACGCAAGGAAATTTGAACATGCCTGCAGGAAAAACAACTTGTACGTCTATGCCATGCACCACATACGACACTGCTCCCGTATGCAATCTACTAAGGACTGCAAGCTCTCACACCCCATTTCAACTTGTTGCAGGACTTTGGCATGTTTCACAAAACCATGACTAGAAGGCCACACGCATTGGTCAAGGAAAAAGATTGTAATGCATTTGGATTTGTATTCAGGCACAACTGGAGCAATTTTGTTGGTGGCTGGTTGATTTTGTGCCAATGTGCGCGCAGCCAGATTGATAGGTACCTGCTTTGTTGCTGTTATGCCACGTCTTTGCAGAGCGATAAACAAGGTGGGAGCGATTTCGTCGCACAGTGCGGTGGGATAGTGGACTTCCAATGCGGTTGCAAAGACGCGTTTGCCGTTCTTGAACTATAGCCCCATGGTGCATGTCGGTGCTGCCCATCGCATACACCGCTGATTTGCTCTACTTCTGCAAAGTTTGCTACCAGTTTCGTCCATTTGGGTCTAGCAGAACCGTATGCACATGCTTGGTGACATTGGATACAGTCTCGTTGCTGGGGTTCACGATCCATCCAAGGCGTTGTATCCCAGTACAGTGAATCCCTGGGGTTCTCACATATGCACAGCTTGCCAAGTTCGCAGCAAAGGTCATAAACAGTTGCAGAAAAATCGTGCAAAATATTGCTCTGCTCCACACGCAAAAAATCATAGCCTTGTAAATAAGGCAAACCATCAGGGAAATCTTTTGAACGTAGAGGTTGAGGCGTCAGTGGGCCATCATCTTTCTGTATATTTCGTGCAGCACTGGCTGTTCCGCACGGAGGAGCCAAGAAGACAACCTTAACTTGGGGATTTCGAATCCAGCTCAGCACCAGCAGTTGGTTTGAAACCAAAGTGAGATCCAGTTTGGTGACAAGCGCCTTAGGCGCTTTAGGCATGGTTTTGTCGACTGCAACCACATCCAGCCCTATAATCGTTCAACGACGCGCTCAATCCAGCAGTTCCACAAAATAGTTCCAGGACCACAACATGTTCCCTGGACATGTCTGAATTAGGCTTTTGTTTGCAGAAGCTTCATCAGGGTGACCATCTTTGTAGGCATGCGCTTTGAAGCACCCACCTTTGAAACAAACATGTCGTCCTTTAGGGCAAGCACCGCCAGTTGGAGCCTTGCTGCATTGACTAAGGTTGAAGTCAAAACAAATGGGACGATTTTTGCCGTCCCTGCCCACACAGCCGCTGTAGCCCTTGGGGGCTGCATTGGGCCCAAAGCTCTTGCCGCCTTTTCCATGCTTGCTCTTCCCACGGCCTTTGGGCCCACCATGCGTGGGATATGGCTCGGAGTAGCTCTTCTTTGGGGCATGCTCACTGGTGCTGGCCTTGGGCAGCGGCAGCAAGTGAAATGCCGCGTTGTAGCCTTTCAGCGCATTCTCCAATGCAAGGTCCAGCGGTCTAACATCGTTAGCGTCAGGACTAGGAAGGAAAACACTTCCCTGTCTGCACGCATCACCTGGGCCAGAGTCACCGCCTGGAAGGCTGGTGGTGGTTCCAAAGAAAGATGTCGCAACAAACGCTCCACATAGAGCTCATGAGCCCTGAAGCTGATCAGGTTCGCAAAGTCATAGGCAATACCTCGCCTAGGCAAGCATGAGGCCAAATTGTAAGTGGTGGAGACCGTCTCGTCTGGCACCGTCTTTGACTCTTTGATGCTCAAGCTGCCTGCATCAAGTTTGAGCTTTTTGTCGGTGCGCCCGGAGGTGATCTCGTTCTCCCGGCTGGTGCACCTGGCTGGCTCTAGGTACTTCAAAACTCTTGTCTCAAATTCATGGGCGCATTCATCCAAGAGTGAATGGGAAGGCTCACCAGCGCCCGTGATGTTAAGGCCCTGCAGCCTCATGCGTATCTGATCCATCCGCGCATTTTTCTCGGCAAAAGGGATGGCTTTTGGAGTTGAGGTATCCGGGGTTTCAACAGTTGACCTAATCGTGGAAGTCATGATCACCTCCCACTCATAGTGCAGGCGGCGAACTGCGGCAGCTGCACCCATAGTCAAAGGCACATTGTTTTTTTACCCCTTGGGCCCATGTATCAATCTCCCTTTCATTGAACGTAGCTCCCGGTCGAAAAACCGCAAATGCCAAAGGACCAACCGTTGTTATGCCTTCCCTCCGTAGCACCTGCAAAAAGGCGGCAGGCACACCATACTCATTTGCCCTAGACTCAAAATGAGCCTCACTGTCCATCAGCCCTGCCATCTTGATCCCAAAAAAACTCCTGTGTCCTGTGAAGTAAAAATTATTCAATGCACAACGCATGAAGCAACGAACGCAAGCAAATTAATGAGTGAGGGGGACAACCTACAGACACCTCAAGCCTTGCACAAGGACATGTACATGCAAACAATCCAAAACCCAAAAAGCCAAACATGGGTTCCAAAATCAAACAACAAGGTCATCCCCTTTCTTTCACCATGTTCATCCAAGAACATGTTCACAACAGCTGGACACACCAGCAACACACATGACTGCGCAAACAGTCACCATGCGGCCGCAAGACCGCAAATTTTTGTCACAGTGGGCAACCACCGGATCACAAAGTGTTTCACACCTAAGCCCAGTGAGCTTGTGCACAGGAAAACAAGGAGCCCCAATGGTCCTTCCGCATTTGAACAACGTCTCATTGCGTCGTTCGTGATTGACCAGAGCCTTTCTGTTGATGTACCACTTCACAGTGGCAGCAGTTGCAGATTGTGAAGCCATCTCGCTCATAGCATCCGGCTCCCATTGCACCTCAACATCACGCTGTAGGACTCAGATCCATAACTGGAGTCACTCGAACTCTCAGCCCAGTCTGCCAAAAGATTGGGTGGCACTGGTTCCATCTGACCACCCTCCTCCAAGTCTTGCTCAGGCCATCCAACGCGCTGCCAAGATTTTGGGGTCTCTGGCAAGGGACTTTCGGGCGTAGGGGCAACACTGGTTGCATCGTGGCCCTCATCAGCCCGGTCTCCCTCCTGCTGGCCCATGGCTGCTGCTGTTGGCAAAGGCGTAGCCGGCATTGGTGTTGCTATGCCAGGCGCCCTTGGTACTGGTACAGGTGTGATCATTCCAGAGCGCGACCGATCAGGAAAAAAGGTCAAGGCTTTGATTGCATCCAGTACTGCAACCAGGCTCCTCAATGCTGCAGTGATGAGGTCCCTCGAGTACAAGGCTGTGGGGCCCTGCGCTGCCGTGCTGTGTCTGGCCAGCACTGCACGATGCTCTGGACTCACATCATGCTTGGCGCACCAAGAAATGCAGGTGGCCTTGCACGAATGGGTAGAAATGCGGCACCCAACCAATGGCACACCACCATCCTGAAGAGCTTCTTCATGAAGCCATTCATTTCCTGGGACGTGAGAAATCTCTTTTGCCAGCCTGTCCCACCTCTCTTTGGTGCAGGCAACATAGGCTCAGGCTCGTCTTTGGCCCAGCATCCTTCTGAAATCCAATTGGCAGGGGCAACCACCGGCAACAGCATGGCCTTGGATCCCTTGTGTACTGCAGCTTCCAATTCCAGAAACACGCATTCATCATCCAACATGCAATTGACAGAGGCCAACAAATCTGAAAACCGTGCACGAGCATAAACCATGTGAAGCAAGTGACCAATCAAGACCCTGTCAACTGTGCTGCGCCTGTCATCCAACATCGCTCTGTTCAGCAACTGGACGTCGGAGACAGGCAAAGGGTCTGCCGGCTTCCAAGGCCTCTTGCAAGCATAGTGTTGAGATGCCAATCCCCTCACCCGAAGACTGGCAAGCACCTCTTCGCAGCCATCAACTCTGAACACAAAGTGGCAAAACCTCAAAGCCTCCGAAAATGATGTTGCTCTTGTTGCAGGTGCTTTCTCCGCTTTCAACTCTTTGAAATAGGTCCAAACCGTCTGCTCGTCCACTGGCAGCCAAGATTTACCATTGCATCTAGTGACCCAGGTATTATATGTCTTGGCCGCATACAACCTCTTCATCACAGTATTGGGGCTCTTGACACCAAGTGAAGCGTCCAGGATCTCAATGCCATTCCTGTAGATGTCGGCAAGCCCTTTCTCTTGCATAGCAATGCGGCCCGGGTCACTGCACAACATGTCCAACCTAAGCAGATCCCACCAAGCTCTGACTGCCAGGTCTCGCTTTGCATCGCGCTCCTCGACGTAGGAGCCCCCAATGACCTGCTTGACCACACTTGAATACAGCGCATCGTCAGACCTAGTTGGTCTTACACCAATTGCTGCAGTGCATTGAAGACCTTTGCGCACCTCAACATCTACTTTCACAAAACTGTTGCTGCTAGCATGCAATCGTGGCATTTTGGATTCCAACCTCCCGCGATCGCCAAAAATTCTTGACATGCGACCCTTCTCCCAAGGATAAAGCACAGGTTTCTTGTCAGTCAAACGGATGGCTTCAGAAATGACAGAATCCACATGGGAAAAGGATCCCTCAGGAGTTCTAACGTCGCCGTCAGCATCCACGAAGCTGACACTGCTGTCCCTTGCACCTTCCAGGACAGGGGTGTCAAAAGGCAAACCAAAATCACCGCCAAAAATTGCATCATCAGCTTCGGCCCCAAACAAAAGTTGCATGGCACTGTCATGTTGTAATCCCTCTCCCTGCTCTGCTCCAAAAGGTGACGAAGATTCAAACTCCTCATGAAAAGATTCTTCACCATCCAAATTCACAGGCATTCCAGACGGGGCATCATCAAACATGTCAGTACCACTCCTGGCGCGGCTTCTCCATCTCTTTCGCATTCTCGATGGCAGGCCTGTTAGATCCCTCCAGTGCTGGCGTCGGCTCAGAGATGCTTGCAGCACCGCCAGATCCACTTGCTGCAGAGGCCCTCGCAACAGCCCTGGCCTGCAACTCGTTGGTGATGGTTTTGATGCTTTCCAAGAGGGCTGTATCTGAGTAGGCCGACCAGCAAATACCTGGAGGAGAACCAACACGCCTATCCCCCATAGCTCAAGAGGAAGCCGTATATCTGGGGCAACCCTCCCGCCCACCACTTGGACCGAAAGTTGCCAATGCAGGCGCATTGCCTTCATCTTCATAATGCAACGTGACATGTCACTTCTGCATCACCAAACAAAACAATACATAACATACATAACATAACATAGCATAACATAACATAACATAGCATAACATAACATAACATTACATACATACCATACATAGATTACATAACATACATAACATACACAACATGCACAACATGCCATAACATACAAAAACATGACAAAACATGACAAAACATGACAAAACATGACAAAACATGACAAAACATACATACATACATACATTACATACATACATACATACATACATACATACATACAAACATACATACATGCATACATGCATACATGCATACATACATACATACATACATACCATACATAGATTACATAACATACATAACATACACAACATGCACAACATGCCATAACATACAAAAACATGACAAAACATACATACATACATTACATACATACATACATACATACATACATACATACTTACTTACCTACTTACTTACATAACATACATACATACATACATACATACATACATACATACATACATACTTACATACATAACATACATACATACCTACATACATACATACATACATACCGTACATAGATTACATAACATACATAACATACACAACATGCACAACATACCATAACATACAAAAACATGACAAAACATACATACATACATACATACATTACATACATACATACATACATACATACATACATACATACATACATACATACATACATACATAAATACATACATACATACATACATACATACATTACATACATTACATACATTACATACATTACATACATTACATACATTACATACATACCATACCATACCATACCATACCATACCATACCATACCATTACCATTACCATACCATACCATACCATACATACCATTACATTACATTACATCACATTACATTGCATTACATTATATTGCTTTACATTACATTATTCATTATTCGCTCGTGCGCCTCAACTACTGTGATTTGTTCAAGGCCCTGGTATGGACTCCTCAATTCATTTGCCCGTCCTGTACACCTTCCCTCTCCCTCTCTTCTACCTTTCCCTTGTGCTTCCTTTGCATGCTTCGTTTTTGCTGGGTGTTCTTCTGCCCGCTTCTCCCTTCTTCAATCTTCTTGGAAGCCCCCGTTACCTTTTACCCCCCACTTTCTGCATGACGGGTGCCGATCTGTTGAATGGTGGCTAGACTGTCGCCAGTTGGCCTTGCTGTAAATCTCCCATTGTCTGAGAGATATACATCATATTGCATAAGACTCTGGTCTGGTTGGTGCGTCTGCCCTGTTTCGGTTTACCCCATAAGTTGGTGTACTTAGGCTCGTGCTCCCGCAGCATCAGTTGCGTGTTTCCGTGTAGTCGTCGCCGCTGTTGCAACACATGGCACCAAAGGCGCTGGCCCTGTGTGGGGATTCGCCCCTCTACACCATGTCGAGCGCAGTGGTGTGGCGATGGTCCTGCATTCGTTGCATCTATGACCTCACCGCCTCCGTCTCCGATGCTGGCTCTTTATCTTTGCTCTCATAGAGACTGGTGGCTTATACCTTAACCATATAACCTACCCCCTCTTCCCAAAGTGTTTCTCGACTGAATTCATTATTGCTATGTCCAGGAGGTCCAGGAGTTCCTTGCATTCGTTAGCCTTGTTGGTGGTGGTTCTATTGGACTGCCTGTTCACTACTAAGATGATCACTAAGGACTATTTGGCAGGAAACTGTGTTTACTGCTAAATCTGCTAAGGTTTCGATCATTGGGCATTTACGGTGCCTTCCTGTCCCTGGATTCGTCAAGCTGGTAGTGTGCCACAATCTTCGAATTGCCCCCCAAATCACCTTAGTTGCGGTATGTGATGTGCTGATGGTTCCTTCTTATTGGACTTGGCCAAGGTCTTCCCATCCCCTTTTGTTTTGTTTGATTACTCAGGTGCCACATTTTCAAATTTGCTCGACGTCGGGGACGGGTGCTGGCTGGTTAGGGTGCTTCTGTATTTTTTTTTCCTCTGGGTTGGCCGATTAAGCTCAATGGCTCGGTCCTGAAGGTGAGAATAAAATAGAAGCAAAAGGAGATGAGCGAATCTCGTGAACTGTACAACTAATGGCGGCAAAGAACAACAACAACAGACCCACCGGCGTTGGGTAGAAATGCATTTCCCCCGGTCAGAAATGCGCAAAAAGAAACAAAACCAAAAGCGAAAAGAAAAGGGGCCGGAGCCCAACGCAACCAACACATCACTACCGCCAATAGCAGTGATGGGAGCAGCCAACGCTCACATCACTGCCAGTAACATCTATCAGCAAAAATTAGATTTAATTAGAAAAGTTTCACAGAGGAAGTGTGCAGGTGACACTACAAGCTGCCTATATACAAAAGCTTAAGCGCCTCTCAGCATCCTCTCAGGTGTTCTTTGGTGAGTCCTCAAAACCAATGTGAGTTAGCGAGCCATGAGCACATTCGTAGACATAGAGGACCCAACATCGCATCAGCACTTCATCAAGGGATGCAGCCCCCGGGCAGGCAAAAGCATCCAATGGCGAGGATTGGCACCCAGATGAACTGCACTAGTCATCACCATATGGGCAAGTCGGATCCGCCGCTTTCGCTGATGTAGCCAACTAGTTTGGACAGCGCCAAAGCGAATTCAACATCCAGGTTTCGTTGCATAAGGATATGTCCCAGAATGAGTCTCCTGACAAACTTCGCATCAAGAGTAGACTGTGACTGAGCTGGTTGAGACTCGGCATGAAGAAATCTGTGCAGTCATTCACCAAGTAAGAAGTCGTCAAAGCTAACTTGCTACAGTCCAGGGCGGAGAGCCGAGCACTGCAGGTGCCCCATCGGATCACGGCACGCGCCGGCTACGGAACCACCCCCAGCCAGCAGCACCCATCCATCCGCAGCAGCTCAACCCGGGAAGTGATTCACATTGAGTGCAACCAGCAGAAGAGACCAAATAACATGCAATGAATGAAAGAGCGAAACAAAGTGAAACAAATTGAAAAGGTTGTCAAACAATAACATGAATGGCAATGACGTTGCTAGATGGGGTTCAGGTCCTGCAGTCGTTGCAATCTTGGAGCAGTCGACCTTTGCGGTGGTCGTCCTTGGTCGGAGCCTCCGCCTTTCTTTTGTTCTTTTTGGACTTGTACAAGTGTACTGAAGTGCCTAGGTGAGACATGCTACTAAACCAGAGGTGATGATAGGGTTTGGGTGCACTATGCAGACCATCTCTGCGCTGGCGCTGTTTTCTCGTTGCTCCTTCAGTAAGCTTCTGAAAACTGTTGCCCCCTGTTAGAAGTGTGGTTACGGCTCACTCCTGGGGCAGTGGGGTGTCAATCGATAACTGCGAGTTTTAATTTTGAGAAAATATTGTTTGTCCTCTTTCAGGTGATGTCGAAGACATAATAATCAGAAGCCGCATGCTGCTGAGCAGCGTGATTGCGATAGTCTTATTTGCGTGCTTAAAATGCAGTTATTGTCGACGGTTCGAAAATCTTTTGCAGGGAATGTTTGAGAAAATCCATGTCTGCCCATTGCTGGTCAATACACCTCTGCAAGGTAGACTGCTGGCCTGGCAAAAAGATGCGGCCAGCGAGGGCAGACACGTCCACTGTGACCAAACGTATATCGACATCCAGTTCTTCTGTAAAGATAATGAAATCGTGACGGCTGATGGACTATGTACAGATCCCACCGGTTCACTTTTGTGATACGTATACATTAATCATTAATTAAATAATTTACCGGTTCTATGCAACATGCAACTGAACGTGTTGAACGACCTGACGAAAGCCAAGAGGCGTTGGACGGAAAAAAAAAATTAAAGGCAACCGACCTCCAGCAGTTCTGCAAGGATAGGCCTTGCCAACGATGGCATACAGCATGCTCTTTAGCATGTGAAGTGGTCAGCTCCTTAGCTTAGGCGAGATTTCGCGAGTGCACACAAAGAGAAGCGACGCATCAGTAGCACAAAGGTCAAGCGTGGGAAATAGCCAGTGCGAGTCATGCAGAGATGGAGCCGCCCCATCCACGCACTCGCCCGGTGGCACAGCACACAAGCGGCCGAGAAGTAATATGGACCCCGCAAGCTCTCCAAATCTAGAAGTGGCATCTCCAAGCAAGGTCCGACCAATGGGAAGCCACACGCCTGTCAACCACCAAGTTTTAGACGAGAGCCGGCTGAATCCTCTACTGCTTCGAGCGGGCCACACCCCTCTACTTCTCCTCTCAGTCTAGGCGACCCGATGGCTCAGTTGGTATGGCGTTGGTCTTGCCAGCGCTGACAGACTGCCGGTGGTGGTTCGAATCCCTGCTGGTCCACTCGGGAGTCTCAAGTGCGACCCGCCGAAAGGCA
>Ga0126342_10022435_pt1 | contig 10423 bp, 8 predicted proteins | sample Cyp1metagenome_FD_92528 | JGI IMG/M metagenome (GOLD analysis project Ga0126342, IMG submission 92528) | Coral microbial communities from Lord Howe Island, Old Settlement Bay, Australia - Cyphastrea 1 metagenome | ecosystem: Host-associated > Invertebrates > Cnidaria > Coral ...
ATATATATATATACACACACTAATAATTATTCACTATGACTATAATTATAATTAATTATATAGGTAGATCAACTTCCAAACAGATAACCCCAGATAGGACAATCGCATGCACGTCGTAACAGGATTCTCGACATGTCTTGACCAGCTCATAACTGGGATCTGAGCTGACGCGTCGATGCATCAAAACACTTCGAGGATTACCCCATTGGCATGCTCCATGAACTCCATTGAGGGTCAAAGGGCTTGCACTCCCCACAACCACCCAGGAAAAAAACTCATCATTCCATCCGTTGATGGCAAAACAATATCAACCCTACAGGGTTGTCTCCAAAATGTTGAAACGTGTTGAAACCCCATACCATCCCATGGCCTTAAAATTTCGGACAGCATTTTCCCATATTTTCCCCATTGTCAAGGCCTTGGAACCCATCCCCCGAGACAAACCCCTAACCCCTACGACCTGGCGCAGGAGGATAGGCTCTCGATCACCAAACAAGGCCTTGTCGTAGAGACCTCCATCTTCCGAACTTCCTAACTGATGCCAGTCCACCTGGTACGGGCTGGTCGGATTCAGTGAATTTCTGTCTCTTTGCTATTTATTTCCAGCTGGTCAGATTTCAATAAAAATCCGTATATAACCCAGTCATTGGCCGATGATCATGGAGAACATCTATTCCCAGCAACAGCTGCCTTGAACTCAGGATCACCTACCGCTCCCAGCAATCCTTTCGCCATGTCGATGTCTCCAATGTAATGAATGCCTGGGCATTTTTCCGCTGCATTTGGGCTATGAAATGCTGTGAAATTTGTCTGTGACTACAGGCTTGCTGCACCTGGTCTTCCACATGAGTGGTTATGGCATGTTTTGGCCCTTGACATGCAAGTTGCTACCAGAATGTGCACACTTGGGTGCAAACAAAATGGGATCGTTGCTGGAAGTTCTATTACTCCTCCGGCCAACATTCTAGGAAGTCATTAAATGACTTCCTAGAATGTTGACCCCAAAACGGCATATCTATGCCATAGGGGGTTCTATCATACTGTCACCAGTTCCATTATCCCAGTTTGCTGGATGCATCCCCATGATTCGTGGTTCCGGCATGTCACAACTATCAGCCAATGCCCTGCACAGCGACACACGGCGACCATATTCAACTTATTTCAACATAAATCTGCCGAAAAATTGTCCATCTTGAAAAGTCTCAGAACATCAGCTTCCAATGCCATTTGCTGAATACACTGCAATATACTGCAATAAATGAAATCAACATCGATATAAACAGCCACCACTTAGATCCATTTGGCGTGGCCTGGTGTGAACTCCACACCATTCTGACTGAAGGCATGGCAGCATCCCCCAGCGATGTAGTGCCTGGGCTCAACCGGTTTCATCTCACCAGTAATTACTGAAAATTATTGAGATTGAAAGTATTGAAAATGATGAAAATACTCACTATACTCACTACTTCAGAGCCGTTTAGTCTTGGCTCCTAGATCTCGCCACCAAGAAACTGCTCAAGGACCAAGACTTTGTAGCCACACTTCGTGAGCGCAGCTGACAACCAGAGGCCGCCCATGCCACTTCCAATGACGATGAAATCCAAGTCCTCCGCTCATCTGCCAGGGTCGACAACAAAATTGGTCCGGTCATGGCCACGATGATCATGATGTTACCTTCTCAATGATTCATGCAAAACAGCTCTTGGCCATGTTGTTGCGTCTACGTGTTGGTGAGTCCGGACAGTTAAACTCATAAACTCACGAAATTATTTCAGCCCGGTTCGGTGGCCCCTCAATTTTTGCTAATTACTTAATCTTGCTTCCGGACAGGAGGCAGCTCGCCGTTCATGCTGACCGCCTTCTATATCCACTTACTTACCTAATCTTTCGTGCTTAAACCGGTCACTCCGGTTGGGCATTTGACTCGGGCTCATAATCAACGTGACACAACCATACTACACATATGGGTACATCATGAAACTGCAAGTGTTGACTTGAAACTTGAAAGTAAAGAACATACACCTCATCCACATTCATCTACTACAAAATTCAAAATGCGCTATACACACCCAATAGATTTCCACAGTCCCCTAAAATATCCTAAGATCACGTCACCTGGCTTCCATGTGTCCTCTGGGACTCGGCTCATCTTGAAGCCTTGCTGCAAGAGATCGCCCTCAGGAAGCGCACGCCACTTTGGTCGGCGATAGCCCTTGGGCCTTGGAGACTGTGGAGACTGTGGAGATGGGATAAGATGGGATAAGATGGGAAAAGGCCATCAAAAGGCCCAAGGTTCCTAGATGATTCTGATATGATCTGGTATGATCTGGTGCTACATCAAAATCATCAAACTAGTGGATCAGTAGATGAGTGATATTCAAACTTAATTTCTAGATGGCTTGTATTTGTTTGGCACGATTTTCTCAACTTTCAGACTTTTTTTCACCGGGACATCAACTCAAATTTGCATATTTGGTGATAGTTTATCTCAAACATCCTAAAAATACACCCAACTTTTCTCCCAAAATTTGCGACTGATCCTAGCGAAGCTCACTGCCGAAGCCCGCCTCCGTGTGAGGTACGCGCGAAGACCCGCTGCCGCCACCAGGCCAAGCCCGGCGCCGGCCAGGCATTTGGCGGCCCAACCATCTGACCTTAGATGGGTTCTTAAGCACCAAAATACATACGTATACACACACATGTATATGTTACATATCTATATGTACATATATATATATATTTGGTATAAAATCCGTTTCGGGAGATCATCCCGAAAGGGATCGGGATGGAACCAATTGGTTTGAAACGGACTGTCAGATATAGTTCAGGCCATGTTTTGTTGGTTCCTTTGCTCATCATGCTCTCACACGTGTTTCTTGGGTGCATGTCGCCACTGGATCAGATTGTTGTTTTAGGAACTAATTATTGCACTGTCCTGTGTGCCAAAAATCAATTATATAATCAATTATACCTTGTACAACCATGAGCAGGCTATGCAGCTGACAGGAGAAAGAGTTCCGATGCAGAAAATAAGTGAACATCATTAGAACTTGCATTGTTTGGGCTTGGTACCATTTCAGACCAAATTGTCCTCAACATTGAAAAGCAATTTGGGCTCGGAACTGGCATCTGCCTGCATGGTTCCTGATATACCACTACGTAGGCAACAAGAACATACTCTCACTCCACATCCGCCGACCAATCTGCACCCCAAATCTTCTGATCCAAAATTTCCCAACATCTGCTTTTGTCTGTATCGCACCCCAAAATCCCACTGATAGCAATCAGTTCCCCATGAAAATATCTAAAATTGAGGTTCCATCCTGCATATCCTCCATGTCGACCCATCCTGGATATCTTGGAGGGTTGGTTTCCACCAAGCTGCTTCATCCCCACCAGCTTTCTGGCGGCCCGCAACCGGGTCGTGTCAATACGTCTTGAGCCGCAACGGATTTAAGGGTCTGGAGCATTGCACATGGCCAGAGCCAGAATTCTAGCAAAGCAAATTCTTCTCAACCGGTGCAATGTCAACTTTGCAGCAATTTTCTTCAAGACACAAGTAACAACAAAGCCAACTAAAATTTCAAAGGAGGTAACACTGATTGTCTGGCGCGTCTTGGCCGAAACACATCCTTTAAATCGCGCTGGATGTAAAGGAAAACCCCTGAAACGTACAATGGCCATCATTTTGTTCTTCCAGCCAATCAGGTAAAATCTCCATATTTGTTGGATAGAGTAAACATGATCTAAAATCAGGCACCATTGAATTTCCATCTCTCTCTCTCTCTCTCTCGCCATTGCCATCCCAGGAGTTCAGCTGAGTTAAAAGCGAGAAATTGATTCCAAGTTTCCAATCTTTAATTTTTAGTTTTTTTTTACAGTAAACCCTTTGTGTAGAGCATAAGATCCCCAGAGTGCCCACACCAGGACTTCAGATTGCCCGAGCAGTCGTAGGGCGTCAGAATCTGATCGTGCCTGAGCACGGGGAAATGATGGACAGCAACCAGGAAACACACAAAAACAACAAGGAAAGGGATGGAAATGGTAGAGGCAGTTGACGTGGACATGTTCAACATCATAATCAGAAATAGGGGTAACAAATCACGTGCGCGTTGGCATTGACATTGGCATCCTCATCACGAGCATCACGACCATCATCATCAGTAGTTGTCCACCTGCATAGTCTGTGCTAAGTCGTCTACCCAGGGGAATGACCGGCAAAATAGCGATGAACGTTGTTGACGTGTGGAGCGAGATGCTGATGGTAGGCATCTGACGCCTCAGCACACGAATGCAATCTTGACCTGGATCAAAGCCGGCTCCCCAAGCAGCCCAGTAGACGTGTCATGGAAACCACCCGGGCAATCCCGAGGACCCTGGCCCATTGGTGTGCTGGGTCAATGTGCCTCAGCCAAACATGGATCTTATGGCAAATTGTGTGTGTCTGCTAGGTAATTGCGTTTGTCCAAAGTTGGGAGTATCCCAATTTATTGCCACTCTTAGAGGGAAATTGATGATGGATGACCTGCAAGCCTTGGATGATATTGCCAATCAGAACATGGATAGATTTACCCTTGCCATCTCTTAAAAAAATACGAGCAACACGTATATCATTGCATGTCCCTTAGAAATCCAATTGGAATTCAACAGGCATGGCGTTCGCCATTAGAAATTCTCACATCCATCTATGATCACAACTGCAAACCTCTGAGAAGACCAGACTGTTGTAGATGCTGCTGGTACACACCGTGCGCCTTAGGTACCGAAGAAGGAATCATGGCAAGGGGCTGCACACTCCTGGCAGCCTAATGGCAAAACAAAACATCCGCATGATATTTATGGGAGGACAGCATTTTTTGGTGTGTCTGGTTCCCATGCAATGTACGAAACCCAGAAATGAACCTACCATTTGGGGTGGTTCATGGCACCCATTTAATATTTATATATGGTAATTTTGGGGATGATTTCTCATTGGGTTGACCACGTTACAAATGAGCCAACCGAGGACCATCATCATGATCCATTTTCGAAAGGAAGGAATGAAATCATCGCCAACTAAAATGTGTTTTTCTAAGGAGAATGTAGTAGAATCAGACGTCCAAATCATCCCCAATGAAGATTGGTTTTCCATTTCATCCATCATCATACCCTTTCCTAGAGAATGGCTTAGCAATCCCCGATTTCAATCCATTCCCAAATATCCAATTGGTTTCAGATCATTCCCAACTATACAATATGTAGTAAACCCCAAAAAGATAGAAATGCGCAATCCTACTAAAATGGTGATATATCACGGTTCTATCTTTTTTGGGTTTGTATGATATGACTTTCCAACCCACAGGAATGGCATCTTTGCTCTTCTGAGGTGCCAGGCCCAGTTGCCTGCAGCTGTCACATGCCTGTCAAGAGATTGCCCCAAACCTCTCATCTGCTAGGGCCCCTGCAAAAACTCGAAAACATTCAAACAAATACACAAATACTACAAAAATATGCGTGTGTGTGTATACATTATATATATGTGTGTGTGCGTGTTTAAATATAGTGTATACTCATACATTATTCATATACACAATTTGTGTGTATGCGCATGTATACATCAACGATTTAAAGAGCTAAATAAGAAAGGGCGAAGACGGGTGAAGAATAGTTTTTGTTGTTGTTTTTTTTGAGGGGTCAGTTTCTTTGATGATTTCTTGCCTGGTACCATTTGCATCCATTTGCCTTGTATTCGCAACAGTTTGGAACTAGAACCTCTACATTGTGGCAACAAAAATACACTTTCTTTATAGAGTTTCTTTTAGGGTTTCATGTAACGTTTCTTTAGGGTTTCGTTTAGGGTTTCTTTCGGGTTTCTGCAAGGTTTCATTTACGGTTTTACTTGGGAGTTTCTGAGTTTCTTTTAAAGTTTCATTTAAGGATTCTTTGGGGTTTCATTACTGCGAGGCTGAAGGGAAATTTGAACGGTTTCATTTAGGGCTTCATTCAGGGTTTCTTTAGGGATTCATTTAGGGTTTTAGCAAAGAACACAAATGTCCAAAAGAATAGGAATTAGAAGCACGAAAGCAAAGAGGTAAGTATACAAGCAGGAAAGAATAAAGCAAAGGAAGCAGAAAAGCAGAGAGACAGTAAATGAAGGAAGCAAAGAAGCAGAGGAGCAGGAAGAAGTAGAGCAGCAAAAGCGCGTGACTGCAGAAAAACCAGTAGAAGTAGAAAGGCGCAGAAGCAGAAAAGCGGAAAAGCAGAGATGTACGAAAGGCAAACAAAAACGGAAAAGCAGAGGCAGCAGAGGGGCTGAAAAAAGAGAGGCAAGAAAAGCAGAAAAGCAAAAGAGTTGAAAGCAGAAAAGCAGAGAAGCACGAAAAGCAAAAAAACGGAAAAGCAGAGAAGCACGGAAGCAGAAGCAGGAAAAGCAGGAAAAGCAGAAAAAACAGAATCCAAAAATAAAAAATAAATAGCCCTGCAATAAGAAACGCATCATTTCCGCCGGGCCGCTGCTGGGCATGCTGCTGGTAGGCATCAGCCACCTCAAGGAAGGATAGGCCCTACTCCCAGGGGTGTTTTTGAGTGGTTTTTAATGGTCATGTTTTAATGGGTTAAATGCAAGAGAACTGTCCCAATCTTTAAGGTTTTCTTCCAAGGAACTGAGATTCTGAATGGACCCGGTTGGAAGTGGTGCGGAGCCATGAATGTAGTAAACTATCTGGGATTGAGGAATCATTTTTGACCTCTGCCAAGGATATATGGCGCTGTTCTACTGGCAACATTCCTCATCCAACGAACTTCAAACCTAAAGGTATGGAGTCTGAAGAAAACCGGAGGATCCAAGCATTGAATGGGCTGGTTTTGCAAGACAAATCCTTGGCTTCCAACCGACCTAGAACTGTGCTCAGTGCTCCTGATTGGGATAAACAAACCCGGATTATAATAGCTTTCTGGATTGCAAACAATTTCGAGGCGTATATACATATATATATATAGAGAGAGAGAGAATGCATCATATGCGCAAATGTATATATGATGTGTTGACCACCCACAAGAAATCAAGAAGTGAAACGTACATTCATGTATAGATATTTTCATGCATAATTTATCGTATAAAAACATGTACAGTACAGTAAATATACATATATGTGTATATTATAAATATGTAGTAAATACAATTAAATAATATTAAATATCATATATTCAAATACATCTGTTCATAGGTACACCATGGTGCCCTCAACTATTGCTGTTTGTATCTGTGGCCCCCCTTCCGACCACAACCAGCTTCATCTGCCAAGGGCACCCATCGCCCTGCGGCATCAAAGTGCCTGCACCATGTTTCCTCCAAACCAGTCTTTTGTGGTCACACCACCAGAATCCATGTAATCCATATTGTTTTTTCCCAAAAAGATAATAATTACCTGATTACCCCGAACTTCTGTCAAGTTGAATTGGGAAACTTGAAAATGATGATATGATGATAAATCGGATAGGCCATTGGAATACCATTTCATTTGGGGGTGCCCTATTTTCAGACAGAATCTAACCATCGACTTCCAAGGCCGCCTTGGGTTAGATGTCAAGAGTTGAGAATGGTGCCGGTTTCTCCCAAAGATCCGAGAGCCAATCATCGCAATGAAATTGGGAAGTAGATATCTCAAAAAATCCACTTCACCCACTTCAACCTCTTCAAATCTGCTAGGTTTATGCAGGTTTGAGATGGTTTGAGATGTTCCAGTTCGTTACTTCGCAAGGGGAAAAACACCCCGTGACCACCATCCCACCATTCCCCGAGGCCACCCCTGAAGGTGCTGCTGGTATTGACCATGCACCTTGGGATGGCAACTGTCGCAGTAGTGTCACTAGAAGCATTTTCTTGAATGAAAATCCGACAAGTCTGATTCTAGACAACATTGCATTTTTTTTGAATGACCTTCCCAAAAATTGAGATGGGAAAAGGCATCAAGATGGACTAAGTTTCAGTATAATACTTAAGTTGGACTAAGCTTGATCCAATTCTTAGTGGAACTCCTTCAACGGAAGAATCTCCATCTGAGCTCCGAACCCAACCAGCTGCTGGTTCTGCGTGCCTCGAGCAGCCAACATCACTTCAGAGATCTTAGGGGTCATTGGCGTTCAAAAATGTTCAAAAGCACCAAAAAGAGTAATAATGATTCCAATGATCTGGTAAAGAAGCCTGATTCCTAAGTAGTTCCAAGTATATAATTGGACCCGGTGGCTTCTTGCATGTCCTGGAATGTTGATAAACACATGCCGACATGCCGCACCCGCAGGTAAAGGAAGAATGCGAAGAAATGTCTCACCGGGCGCCAGGCTGACCCAGAGCGTTCATGTGCGGCTGCAGGTGATTCTCATAGTGCGTTGCAGCCTCAGTCAGCTCCAGAAACCACCCCGGTCGGTTCAGTCCGACCTTTGGCCCTCATGATCCAGGAGATGGAAGAGCTGCAAGTGTCTTTGCTGACTGGGCGCAGAATTCAACCCCCCAAAAAACGTGTACGCCTGAGGGGTTTCCAACTTTTCAGTAGTTGGACAGTTCAATCCATCTGATCTCACACGCCCCCATCCCATACGCCAAAACTCTGGGGGCCCAAACCCAACCGCGGGCATCATGCATTTCTCGAGGTGCCAAATGGAGCATCACAGCCTCGGAGCTTGGCTTGTCGAAAAGGCCCCTTGGGACCAGCTTCACCCTGATCATAGTCCAAGTCACTGCAGCAACCATCAGGGCAGCCAGCATACAGAAAACCACCTGAGAAGCCGAAACAACAAGGATTCCACCTGGCAAACATGAGGAGGAAAAAGCTTCTCCACATCTGAATGCCACTGTCAAGTGCCCACCACGAGCATCCGAGAACCACACAGGCAATTTGACAACTCTCTGCAGCAACACGGGTACTGTACATATGACTTGGCTGCGGTAGCTGATCGGCAAAACGCCAGCGCCCCAGTGCAGCCAAGATACCATGAAGAATCTGGCCTGGAGTTGGGGGAAACAAATTGAAACAATGACAAAAAAAGTCAACAACATTTTAAGGTCTCCACTGAAGTTGTGAGTTAATGGTTGTCATATCCCACGAACATTTTGGGCAACTTGGAACCTGCCGTCCGACCTGGAGAACAAGGTGCAGCAGCCTTCTCGGGGACCCACCTGGATGGGCAAATGGCATGTGTCCAACGCAATGCTGGTGTGTGTGCGGAGTAAACATGTGGATCAGTACAAATCAGTCAAAAAATCTAGGAGCGACACCGGCACAACCAATACACAACTAATGGTGACCCAACAGCCTTCACAGAAATATGTGGATGGACACTGGCAAAATGAGGATGGTTGACCAGCCAAAACAGGCATCAAATCAGTGACAGTGGTAGTTTTATCATAAGACCCAGGATGACGCCAGCCCTCCGGTTGAAGGTAATTCACCAAGCACGTCATCTTCACAGTGGACCAGGCGTCTTTTCTACAGTGGACCCGGCGTCTTTTCTGAGGCAGGCACAGCTTCATAGCCATAACCTTCAGATGACATCAGAATTTGCCTTGAACAGCTTTACCATGACAATACAAACTATGCGCAAAGGATTCCACAGATAATTCATTGTTCACCGTAGATTTTTCGCTTAGTGTCCTTGCCGTCTTTTGCGTGAAATAATGTGAACAATGGTATCCCCAACCCATTCCCATTATACATTCAAATTATATCCCAATATCATTAACTCAATAAAAAGGTCCCGCTTTATGCTTTTCACTTGGGAAAGGAGGCCACCCTTTTCTCAGGGCACCGCCAGCCATGGCAGGCCACCAACTGGGCTCCCCTCGAGTTGTCGAGTTGTCCCTTCTGGGTTTTCTTGCCAACTGAGCTGTAGGTTCTGGACATGGAAAATCTACCACCAACAAAATCTTGCCGAAATCAGCTTGCAAAAATTAAACTTTATCAAACATGGATTCATCTGACTTGGGGATATTTTTGAGTGCGCCCTTGCAATCTCACCCTTAATTGCAGAAGTTCATCCTTGAGCCAGGCAACTTCATGCAGGGGTGGCATGGTCAAAAAGAACCCTATTAACGGCATCCTAAAGTTGGGTCAACACATGTCAACACCATGGTGCACTGAAGAACATCCTAACGTCCCCCAAAAGAATGTAGCAACACACACACATCATATATATATGTATACAGTGATATGTATTATATGAGGGATGCCTTAAGGGGATACCCCCGTCAACATACCTCAGAATAATTATAATATTATTCCGGCACCCGTTGAGTTCAAAAAAAAAATATTCTAAGAACTCATGGGTTCATATGGAAAAATGGAATAATTTCCATCAAAATGATACCGGTATAGTCTATTTCTAGCCAAACGCAAGTGATCGTAAGCAGCTGCGCGCAAACGGCCGAAAACGGTTTCCCTTCTTGCAG
>Ga0126342_10022436_pt1 | contig 10423 bp, 14 predicted proteins | sample Cyp1metagenome_FD_92528 | JGI IMG/M metagenome (GOLD analysis project Ga0126342, IMG submission 92528) | Coral microbial communities from Lord Howe Island, Old Settlement Bay, Australia - Cyphastrea 1 metagenome | ecosystem: Host-associated > Invertebrates > Cnidaria > Coral ...
GTCACCATGATAATATAAACATAAGGATTCACCCATACACCATGTCACCATGATAATATAAACATAAGGATTCACCCATACACCATGTCACCATGATAATATAAACATAAGGATTCACCCATATTCGCAGTTTACCCCGTGATTCCGTGATATTTCTGGAGTCATCGGATACAGTCCGCCCCTGCGCCTTGAAGAAATGGCCATTCTCTTCCAAGGTCTCCGGCGGATTCGAGCCCCAAGCAGCCCAGAAACTGCCAATCTTGGTCTAATACCCAGTAAAATGTCCAAAAGGAACCACATCAGCTAATATATATATATAGTTTCAGATGCCATATATATATATGTAATATCTATGTGTTTTAAATGGCCACATCATTTCCAACTCATGGATACTAAACAGTGGTCAAGCCCAACAAACTCTCCAACTCTCACCCCAATTGATGTTGATTATTGGCTTTATGAAGGCACCTCGCCAGCACACTCTTCATGACCTGCTAGCATGCCACCTGCAGCAGCTGATTCTGGGCTTGGTCAGCTTGGTTTCCTAAATATATCCAATAGGTATTAACTGGTATGATAAACACTTCTGTTCTATAAATGTGCAAAATATGTTTCCTATCTTCTATAATTGCATATATATATATGATTATATATGGAGGCTTCCTAAAATGGGGTGGTACCCCACATCATCCAAAATTAGACCATGGCCACCTCCCCAAAGACGCCACGCCTAACATCACAAAGTCGGCCCCGGCACCAAAGGCTTTGCAAACATCTCCAGGGCAAGTGCACCTAGGGCTTTGCCAACGACTTGTCAGGAGGAAACTGGTCCCCAGAGTCTAGTGGATTGGGGATATTCGACTTGAGAATTTTCCATGAATTTGTGTCTGTTTTTTCTATGTGGATGGCATACGCAAAACGAATCACCCGAGCAGCTGATTCGACAACCTGCCAGATTGGTTTCCCCACCCACCATCAGAAACAATGCGGCCACCCAAACCTGAGCCACGTAAGAAGGCTCTGGAAGTGATGGGATAAACCACTTGAGAAATGACCGGTGCAATGACCCAAGATTCCGTGTTCGAAATGCTGGCTTAAGAGTCCACAATCTCCATAACCCGTGGCAAACTCCAATGATGGTTACTCGGCCCCATGTTTGCTTCATGAAATAACATGAAATACCCATCATGATGGGCAGACATATCAGCAAGATTCTGAAATGGGGTAGCCCTGAATTTCATTGTTTGATGGTCATAAATGGGGGTATACCGTACCCCATTCTTGGACACTTAAATCCAGTGGTCATAGTGCCGGTTGTATATTCCCACCATATCCCAATATGATCCCGTTAATTATCACTTGAAATTCATGGAATAATAGATTCCCGTTGGCATACTATTGTTGGTTCTATTATCCCATCAATTCCCGACTCCCCTCTGGTCATTTGTTACATAGCTATTGAAAATGGCCATAGAAATCATTGATTTACTCATGGAAAAATGGGTGATGTTCCATAGTTTGTTTGTATGTTTACCAGATGGTCCCAATGCGACATCAAAAAAAGTTTGCCCAAGGTCTGATCCTGGCGAAACGTCGCCAGGGTGCCATGTGCTGCATCGGCACATTCCAAAACCGCAGAGAGCTGGGGGTATCCCACACCTGCGGAACATCGACGTAGAACCGTAACTGGGTCACTGGGTGATCCAAAAATTGCCTGTAAAAAAAATGAATGACTTACCCTCTGGTAATTTAACATAGCTATTGAAAATCACCATTTATAGTGGATTTTCCCATTGAAAATGGTGGATCTTTTCATAGTTATGTAAACGTCTACCAGAGGGTAACAGACATGAGTATTCAACATGAAGCATCATACGACAGGATTCGAGTGGGTTATTTTTTTACATGGGTGTCAAAATATAGTACCTGCCATGGTACCTGCTATAGCTGCAGCAATTGCTGAGCGAAGCTGCGAAACCATGCAGCTTCTAATGACAGGATTCCAGCACTTAGTGCAGGGATCGGACTAGCCACTTGAATAAACACTGCTATAAGCGAGTTACCTTAATGGGATATGTCCAATTGTATCCATCATCATATGCATAATATACCATAATATCATATAATACCGAAATTGATATATCTATATACATATATATATATACACATACATACCATGGTTTGTAACTTCTTAGAGGTTTTAATGCCATCCCTGTCTCGGATGCCCGGATCCAGTGGCGTTTTTCGCGCCTGTTTGCTTGCGAGTGGTGCACACACTGCCCGGGCCAATGCCCACCTGGTGATCCCCAGCAGCATCCAGCATCCAGCAGCCATAATTTTGATAGCCCCAAAAAACGAGATGGAAAAGGTCGAAAAGTACAAGCAGTAAAATCCAGAAAAAAAAAACGATGCTAAAATGTAGCCTCTCATTTTGGCCTGTTCAACATCTATTTGGGGGGCTATCGCAGCTATCTTGCATGATTTTGGATGAGCTGCCAGGCCTTGATGACATCGGCACCAGAGAAAATCAGTTCCTCCGTCATCTCTTTGGTCACCACGTTGCCAGCCATGATGGTCACCTCATCGGGGAGGATCATCGGTCATCATTTTCCCTGGTTCAAAATGACCATAAATTGAGGATATACCGTATACACTCCCGATGTTCAGACAAACCCAAAGATCATATGTGGGTTCTATATATATATAACATATATATATATATATTATATTATATATATATTATATATATATATTTATAATATAAATATATATATAATTATGATTAATTATGTATATAATGCCATGATATTTCTGAAGCTTGGCCCTGGTCAGTTGACCTCGGTCCAGCCTTTGGATAGGTCTTTCGCACCTCCCTGATGCACTGCACAAAGGCCTGAGCTGCACGGGTTCCAACCCCCGATTCGGGGGCAGGGTCGATGTTCGTTGGGGTGAGGGTGAACGCTTAACCAATTGGCTTTGCCAAATATCTCTGCTTCATCCTGAGAATCCGCCCAAATCTCTTGCCTGATTTGTGGTGGTTTCTGGCAATCCCACAAGCCATACCGCGTCAAACCTGGAAGCCGACACCCCCTAAAAAAAGTTCCAGGCTTCGGATCCCTCCCAAGCGGCCTCGGAATAGCCATTGGCCACATCGATGCAGACCATGTTGATGCCCGGCACCTGCGAACGCCATGGTCGACTCACAGCTACAACGGGGCAGAATTCTGGTCAGGTCCCGCACCGCTTTGATGATTTGAGCCAACTTCTCCATGTCCTGGCCATGGATGTGGGGGATGAAATCATATTTTGGACCAATGGGGAAAATGGAACCCATGGTCTTTGTGAAAACGGTGTCCAAACGTGTTAATATATTTGACCTTGGTGCAAGTGATGAGCTGCGGCGGGTGAATAGATCCTTATCTAGTGCGATTGCCCAAAATATTTGAACCACATGCGTTTGTCATCTTTTGTAGAGCTGCCACTGGAGGGGAAATCCAGAAGTGACAGGGAAAAGCCAGCGCCTTACCATGTTTGTTTCAAGATTCACGCCACGGGATGTATAGAATAAACTGGTCACTGACAGGAAAATAACATCATGAGCTCTTACTGAATTGGGACGATGTCACTACACGACCGGACCATCTCTGCTTTCCACTTCCGATGCATTTCAGGAAAGCCTGGAACAAGATCATTTCTCCTATTCCCACAATGTGTGTTCGATGCCCTTCGCTTCCTGCTTCTGTGTAATGTGGATAGAATTTACTGCAGACCGCACAATCAAACTGAAGACTTCCCAGATATTTTGGCCTTGTTTCATTTAAGAAATTCTCTGCAAATCGGGAAAATCCATCAAATTCCATCATCTTCACCAATAAAACATAGCAATTTTGGGGGGTATCACCATGACATGGTACCCATGGAGAAAGCGGACACCTTCTCCAGGATGCCAGTGCTCACTGCCACGAAGCCCAGGATTTCCTTGCCAGGCCCTGGCTGCGGACCCCCTGGGGTGCGAAGGAGTTGGTTGAATAGTTGAGCTAATGGTTGAGTTGATTCTTGAAAACATTCTGAAACTGTGAAGCTCCAATTTTTCGAGTCAAGTAAGTTGATTCTTAAGTGAAACTCATTGATAGTCACTGATTTTGTCGCTGAAATCGTCATTGATGGGTGATAGAGAAGATAATCATTGATAGTCATTGATGCTTAAAACATGAAAAATAATCCCATCCCCCTGATATTTTTCACACCTCCATTCAATGGTCCCATGTTTGAGTGTAAATCCCCTACTAAACCATGGTTTCTACAGGGTGTTTTGTTTCATCTTAGGGGTGGTCGGGATTCTTGGCCAATCGCGCCTTCGGCCCAGTTCTTCCATTGCTCCACGCTGTAGTGCTTGTGGATGGCCGTAATGCCTCGGCCAGTATTTCTCTGGGTTGAAATGGGTTGAACCAGCGAGAAAAAAGGGTTGTTTTTGGTACCAAATATATATATATATATATAACTTTTATAAAACCAACTGGAATAGACTATAATATATAACTATAATATGGAATATACAAAGGGATATTTTTTGTAGGAATAGAATGGGCAATGGGGATGCAATTCCTTCTCACTTCGAGGCTTAGTCCGTCCATTTGGTGCCTCGATCCCATGCCGCCCGGGAAGCGCCCGGGAAGCGCCCGGGAAGCGTTAGCACAAGACATGTGAGTCTTGTGTTAAAAAAAAAAAAAAACTACCTTTGGGGGATGGTTTATACCATATACTAAATGGTGATGTTGGGGATGGTTTATGATTGGGGAAACCCACATTAATTATTGCATATTATTGCTATTACTACAGGTATGAAATATTAAAATAGGACCTTAATTCAAAAATGAAATATATAGTAACAATCATATGAATCATAGTCCTCCCATAGGATATGACTAGTTATTACTATAGTTATCTTAATAAAACTTAATCCTGTGGGAGTTATCTTATCTTGTCCCAGGACGACTCCGAATACTTCCAGCTCAGGTGGCACTTGCGCTTTGCCAGAACTTCCGCAACCTGCTGCAACGGGTCACTGAGAGGTTGGTTAACAAAGGCAGTTTATAATACTGGCTGGCAAATGTGGATGTTAGTAGGATTGCCACAATGGATTGTGATAATCCCCGAGATATTGGATAGTGCAACTCCACATCATCATCAAGCACCAGTGATTTTGAACACTGCTCTTAAACGCATGGAGTCAGCGACAAATAACCCAGAAACATCGACAAGCGTCCAAGCGTCAAGCAGCCAAATGAAAAGTTGTATCACCAAAGGATCATGCTCCACTGGTTGGTGGTTTTAACTTGTTTTAACCATCTTGAAAAATCATGGAGTTCGTCAATGGGAAGGATGACATCCCATAATATGAAATGGAAAGTAAAAGTCATGTTCCAAACCACCAAGCAGTCCAGATTTTTGAATGCCTATGGCATGGCATGGGCCATACAATTCGCATCACCACATCCCCAGCAATGGCCATGGCGGCCATGGACCAACCCACCAGCGACCTCGAAGGTGCCAACTGTGTCCATGTTGGCCGCAATGATGGGGGTGCCACTCCACACCTGCGATTCCGGCCCATCCCAAATATGGTCAAAAAATTGGAATTCTCACTCCAAAACGATGGAAAATACAGCAAATGGGTCGTTGAAAAAGAAGAAAACTGTTTTCTGACTGCCTGTATCTATTTGCGAACGTAGCACACAGAGTAGACAGCCATGAGCCATGGGTAGTCCAGCACTGAGTTTTTTCTATGCACATACTCTCACTTGAGTGATCTACGTGCGAATGTTTGCAAGATTCATGAGTTGCAAACGCCGGGTGTGTTCCGATTGGTTATCAAGACGCTTGATTTCCCCACGTGGTTTCAGATAAATAGCTAGATAGAGATAGAAGACAGAGACAGAGCGGGAGAGATAAACAGAAGTAGATAGAGAGATAGTTCAAGTTCGAGAGATAGATAGAGAGACAGAGATAGTTAGAGAGATAGGAGAGACCTGAGATATAAAGAGATAGAGAAATAAATAATATATTATATGCCTACAGTTGGTTTGGATTTCCCATGTTTTCAACACAAAACCGTTCGCGAATGAGGGCCAGCAGGATGCAATGATTTCCACTTCTCACCTGTTTGGAGTTCGGGAAGATAAATTCCCTTTCGATGGAGACCTGTCAAGGCGTCAGTCAAACAACAGAAACCAATCACGTTCCCGGGGATTGCTAAGTAACATGTTTTTTGAAGTGTCTATCTCTATATCTATAATTATATACAGTATATAATATATATATATACACGCTGTATGTACATTTTATTTGTATACAATGAATAAGTATCCACAAATGGGGGCGTCTCAAGATTTTAAAATCAAGAATTGATGTTGATCATATTTTTTCGATTGGCCGTAATTTGGAACGTCCCCCTTTTGGGACTGTGCCCAGGGAAGGACAACAGGTTCATAGTTTTGATATTCTTCCAGCTGTTCAAAGCATGGTCAATGAGTTGTTGCTGCTATCTCAAGAGTATCTCCAGGGTGCAAATACATCCAAGTATATACCCGAAAGAAGTACAGAAAAATCACACTCATGTGATGGAGCAGCGACAGTTGCATCTTTCGGTTGAGGAAAATGTTGACAAAGCTTAAAATTCCAGCCGCAAGCCATTCATTTTCTACTGGCAGTTTGAGATTCACCAACATAATTATAACATAATTATAATCGAACAACATCCACTACCAAGATCCCAATTATGTTGGTGAAGAAACTATCCCAATTATGTTGGTGAATAAACAACATCCACAACATCCACTAAGGTACAAGAAACTATCCACCATTCTCCAAGATCCCACCTGCGCTCGGCTTGACAATGCAGATCGCTTGGGTCGGATCAGCACGTCCTGCATGACCCCGAAAGGCTCGGCACGTGCGAAAGGATTGGAGTCGAAGGCACTGGGGTTGCTGTGAAGATGGATGATTGCTGGGGTATGGTCATACCACCATTAACGGGATTATCAGGAGGAATTTCCTAACTAGATCGTATATTAGTCAAGGATAGCCTCGTCCCTTTTCCCAAGTTACGACCCCCAAGCTGTGTGACAATGATTTCGTAACAATCTACAACATCAAGCACAAGTCATAACAACCAACAACATCAGTTCGGGCAATGTTTCTGCAAACGAGGGACGGCCACACTTTTAGAATATTTATTGTTATCATTATTGTCACTATTGACCGTCATTCATCGTCGTCGTCGTCGTCGTCGCCGTCGCCGTCGCCGTCACCACCATCACCACCACCATCACCACCATCACCACCACCACCACCACCATCATCATCATCATCATCATTATCGGCGTCATCATCGTCATCCTCATCGTCATCCTCATCGTCATCCTCATCGGCATCCTCATCGTCATCCTCATCGTCATCCTCATCGGCATCCTCATCGGCATCCTCATCGTCATCCTCATCGTCGTCGTCAAATTGTTGGGTATCCAATGGTATCCATGCTCGCGCTGCTTGTGACATTTTTAACAGTCTGCTCAATCCCTCCTTGCGACCCTACGGTCCGGTTCTAGCCTGTCCAACGCATGTTCAGCAGCTGGGCGAACTGTCTTCGCACTGCGGTCTTTCAGCAAGGGGCGCACAGCCTCTATTGCCTGCCGGTTTCCTCTCCTGGCCGCGTGGGTCAAGGCTTGGAGTGCGGCATGTCGCATCCCAGCCTGGCTATGAAACAACCGGAGGCAAATCTCGTTGATTGCATGCTGATTGTCCGGACTGACCACCTTCAAGGCCTGCACTGCTGCGTCTCGAACAGTTTGGTGGGTATGCTCGAGCCTTTTGCACAGGTTTGTCAGACAGCGGCTGCGTCAAGTTGTTTTTCCAATCGCATCGATTAGCCTCATATATCTCCAACTGATGCCAGTTTGCCAAGTATACTTTGAAGGCCTCGTGTGGATGGCGTTCACGCGATGCATGGCATCCAGCGATTATTGCAGCATCATCTCTTTGCCAGTTTGCGAAGCACAGACAGCCCAGCTCGCTGCATGCAGAAATCACGGTGCTTTAGCTTCGCAAAGCTTCTCGGCCAGATGACCCTGCAAAAAAGTATGGGTGAGCCACTTCTCCGCTGCTTCATCGACCAGCTCGTGAAAGTCCCAGGCCCTGTCGCGTGCCCCCTCACCACCAAGGGGGATCCGATAAAGATCCTCTACTGTCTGAACTCCATCAAGTTGCTTCGTTAGGCTGCCTTTGATGAGAAAAAAATCAACAATCAACCCCACATAGATCTTGTTGCCAATCTCCTCAATCTCCTGCCCGCGTTTGAAGCGGATTTGCCACTCCTCTGCCAACGGCCAGTGCAAAGAGGGCTGGAACTCCCACCGGTCGGGAAGGCCCGCGGAAGACAAACGCCATCTGATGGTAGTCACAGTTCACACACAAAAAAAAAAGTTACCTGGAAACCCAATGAACAGTTTGTGTCGTTTTGATTCGTTTTGTAGGTTCATACCTTTTTTGGAACAACACTTGCAGAAATGTATCAAAAATAGTCTCAAATCAGGAAGTTACACAACGAGCAGGTGACATTGAATCGAAGCTGAAGCACTTGAGATGCTGGAGACGGCATATTGACATTGAAGAATGTCAAAACCCAAAAGCTTCACTTGGAGCAAGAGAGCTTCAGCCCAAGCTCCCCAGAATCATCCCCACACCAAATCTTGACATTCATTATTACAATGCATCATGGAAGTTAAGCAAGTTCTTCTTCCAACTTTATCACATATGCATTGTTAGCACAAAGTGTCAAATGTTCTTGGATTGCTGATGTCCACAAACAACACATCCAGTGTTTTCTGTTCTATATTGTTTCATTTCTCAATATTCAATCTGTCAAATTCACAACCTAACTTTAAACATTGTTGAGATTGTTTATACTCAAAAAGTTCATCAACACTACGTTTGACCTTCCGACATGTTGAACATTTCGGTTCGGCCATACATCCTCAGACAGCATTTCTTAAAGTGTTTTAGGGATGATGTCTCGCAAAAGATTTTCCAACATCCTCACCTCCTTCAACCCCAATCATTTCAAGAAAAAGATCCCTTTCATCAAAATCAGATTATGTTCAGAATATCTGGTGAGATTTGTTTCAAGGCAATTACAGTAATTGCATCTGCTCCGGTACTGCAGAAAGAAGGCAGACATGTCATTGCCTGAATGGAAATTCTATGAAATTCTGCATATTACCAGTAGGAAATTTAATGGACATTTGACTGCTGCCAGTAGGAAAACCCCAGTCACATAGGATACTGTTAGCTGACATATCAATTCAGTTTTGCCTCATTCTGCCTTTTTGCAGTTTTTGTGAGAGGCACCGCAACAACCAATAGCAGTGTGTCACATCAACCAACAAGGTAGCCTGCCCACAATTTCTGGGTAGCCTGCCCCCTATTGGACTGGTTTCCCTATTCAGTTGATTTCAGTTGCAGGCGAAAACTCTCCATTAACACATTAAAACACACATCAAAACATAGATTCCATAGATTCCATAGGAGTCTGGCATGACCTGGAGCCTATCAGTTTCTCGCCTTAAAATCCAATTTCATCTCCGTCTCCAAGTGTGGCATGCTGTCGCAACTGGCGAGACCCTGGGCAGCGACATCCAGCTACCACTGCGGAAGCCCGCTGTTGAAAGAATGAAGAAGCTTTTGGGCTGAAAATACCATATCAAAATATATCGACTATCGAAATATAGCCAAAAAAACAAAATATATCGAAATATAGCAAAAAAAACAAAATATATATCGAAATATATCAAAATGTTAACATTATTAACATTGGACTCATTCGCTGTCACTGGATTGTTTCGGGCTCGAGCGTCTGATCTTTACGGAATCACCGCGAAAAGCCCCTCGAAAACTCGAGCTGTCTGCGTCAGTTGTGGATATGTTTTCAACATGGTGCAATTCAACAGCGACTGGTTGGTATACCGTACTACCCCTCTGAAAAATGATGGAGTTCGTCAGTTGGGATGATGACATTTGCATGGAAAGTCATAAAATTCCATGGTTCCAGTCACCACCAATTCAACAGCAACAATCAAGACAAAGCGGGCATGGATCATCCCAAATAGCGGTTGATTGCCATATATTGCCATACACCCCATAGGGATCAGGGTTCAGATAAGGGGGGAGGAGTTGTGCAGATGGTTTTGGTAGATACAGAGTGGAATGCATAGGGTGCACAACTACAAAATGCAGTGCGTGTAGGTTTTTTTGCTGCTACAAAATGAAGAACATAACTCTTTCTGGCTCGGAAAATAATTCAAAACCAGTACTACAAAATCCAATGCATCTGAAGTTAAAAAATAGCTGAACGTCGGAATTGCTAACA
>Ga0126342_10022437_pt1 | contig 10423 bp, 17 predicted proteins | sample Cyp1metagenome_FD_92528 | JGI IMG/M metagenome (GOLD analysis project Ga0126342, IMG submission 92528) | Coral microbial communities from Lord Howe Island, Old Settlement Bay, Australia - Cyphastrea 1 metagenome | ecosystem: Host-associated > Invertebrates > Cnidaria > Coral ...
GTATGCAATGTATGTAATGTATGTAATGTATGTAATGTATGTAATGTATGTAATGTATGTAATGTATGTAATGTATGTAATGTATGTAATGTATGTAATGTATGTAATGTATGTAATGTATGTCCGCCGACCCCGGCCTGAGCAAGGGGGAGCGCGCCAGGGAAGAAACAGTTGTAGCAGGTTCGCCGTGATTCTGGGTCTAGTTCTAATAATTGGGGTTTAAGAAGCCATGTCAGGCAGTTTTGTTGGCGGCGAATCTGGCTTTGTCCGTCCTTCACTGCCATAGTGTTTCAGTGTGGCGGAGGGCTGGTTTCTATTTCTATATTTCGAAGGGCTGGTTTTCATTTCTATATTTATATTCTATATTTCTAGTACTATACGGGTGTCAGACGTCACGTTAGGCAGTTTTTGGGTGCGATTTCGTGCCTCGTCCGTGTTTCATTGCCATGGTGTCTTGGTGTGGCGGAGGGCTGTTTTCAGCATCGGATTCAGTACAATGGGAAAAAGTTGGGAAAAGGCTACTTTTCATAGGGTTTCAGAAGGGACGTTAGAAAGTTTTTGGTGCGATTTCGTGGTTTGTCCATCCTTCCCTGCCATGGTGTTTTGGTGTGGCGGAGGGCTGTTTTCAGCACCGGATTCATTAACGGGTAGAGGTTGGGACATGTTTTTTTTTTTAATACAGCTTCAGAAGGGACGTTAGAGAGTTTTTTGGTGCGATTTCGTGGCTTGCCCGTACTTCACTGCCATAGTGTTTTGGTTAGCGGCTTCTCCGTCCTTCACTGCCATGGCGTTTTGGTGTGGCGGAAGGCTGTTTTCAGCACCGGATTCAGTACAACGGGAAAAGGTTGGGAAAAGGCTATTTTTTCATTTCGTGGCTTGTCCGTCTATCACTGCAATGGTGTTTTGGTGTGGCGGAGGGCTGTTTTCAGCACCAGAGTCAGTACCACGGGAAAAGGTTGGGAAAAAGTAAAAAAGTATTTTTTAGAGGGTTTCAGAAGGGACGTTAGAGAGTTTTTTGGTGCGATTTCGTGGCGTGTCAGTAATTCACTGCCATGGTGTTTTGGTGTGGCGGAGGGCTGTTTTCAGCACCGGAGTCAGTACAACGGGAACAGGTTGGCAACATGCTATTTTTAATAGGGTTTCAGAAGGGACGTTAGAGAGTTGTTTGGTGCGATTTCGTGGCGTGTCCGTCCTTCACTGCCATGGTGTTTTGGTGTGGCGGAGGGCTGTTTTCAGCACCGGAGTCAGTACAACGGGAAAAGGTTGGGAAAAGGCTACTTTTTATAGGGTTTCAGAAGGGACGTTAGAGAGTTTTTTGGTGCGATTTCGTGGCTTGTCCGTCCTATTCACTGTCATGGTGTTTTGGTGTGGCGGAAAGCTGTTTTCAGCACCAGATTCAATACAAGGGAGAGAGTTGGAAAAAGTTAGTTTTTGTAGGATTGCAGACGTGACGTTAGGGAGTTCTTTGGTGCGATTTCGTGGCTTGTCCGTGCTTCACTGCCATGGTGTGCAACGGGGAAAGAGGTGTTAGGTGCGGTTCGTCCTTCAGGGTCCTGCTGTGTTAGCGTGGCGAAGACGCTGCTTGTATCCGGTTGTGAGGTTCAGAAAGGAGCAGCAGCAGCAGTAGCAGTAGGCAACAAATTTTAGCGAAAAATGTTGTTTTTCTAAGGTTTCAGAAGACAGGTTATTCGGTGGTGTTTCAGCCGTCCTTCACTGCCATAGTGTTTCAGTGTGGCGGAGGGCTGGTTTCTATTTCTATATTTCTAAGGGCTGGTTTTCTATTCTACATTTCTAGTACTATACGGGTGTCAGACGTCACGTTAGGCAGTTTTTGGGTGCCATTTCGTGCCTCGTCCGTGTTTCATTGCCATGGTGTTTTGGTGTGGCGGATGGTTGTTTTCAGCATCGGATTCAGTACAACGGGAAAAAGTTGGGAAAAGGCTACTTTTTATAGAGTTTCAGAAGGGACGTTAGAAAGTTTTTGGTGCGATTTCGTGGTTTGTCCGTCCTTCCCTGCCATGGTGTTTTGGTGTGGCGGAGGGCTGCTTTCAGCACCGGATTCATTAACGGGTAGAGGTTGGGACAGGTTTTTTTTTTAAATACAGCTTCAGAAGGGACGTTAGAGAGTTTTTTGGTGCGGTTTCGTGGCTTGTCCGTACTTCACTGCCATAGTGTTTTGGTTAGCGGCTTCTCCGTCCTTCACTGCCATGGTGTTTTGGTGTGGCGGAAGGCTGTTTTCAGCACCGGATTCAGTACAACGGGAAAAGGTTGGAAAAGGCTACTTTTTGATTTCGTGGCTTGTCCGTCTATCACTGCAATGGTGTTTTGGTGTGGCGGAGGGCTGTTTTCAGCACCGGACTCAGTACAACGGGAAAAGGTTGGGAAAAAGTAAAAAAAGTATTTTTTATAGGGTTTCAGAAGGGACGTTAGAGAGTTTTTTGGTGCGATTTCGTGGCGTGTCCGTCCTTCACTGCCATGGTGTTTTGTCTTTCTTTGTCCTCTTCTTTGCGGAACAATGCGTCAAAGTGATATCCTCTCCCTTGTGGCGTTGTATGATTGTAAAATATTGTAAATGTCAAGCTGCAAAGCTTCCTCCTCACATTGTCCATCGCCCGCCCAACTGGACTGATATTCTGTTGCGATCTAGATCTGCCGTGCACAGTCCAAGCGGTCATGCACCGTTATTACACACGCCGATTTGGAAAGATGCCAAAATGCTGGTGCAAGAATTCCAGTATGCGCGGCACATCTCTGTGCGCATCTAGGTATGGGAATATACCTCCTGCATTTGGACCCACTTCGGCCGCCCCAATGTGATGCACCAGATGTTGTCGACATTGAGCAGCAAGCACGCGTCTCTCCACCGGTACACTCTTCAGGCTGCTTGGCAACACGTGCTTCTCACAGAGACAGAGCACAAGTGCATCGATCAAACAATTGTTTGCTCCATGTGAAAGCGCGGCCTGCCGCACAAACCCTTCTGCCTGTAATACCTGCAGCCGACGCGCATCCGTGCTAGACTCATGTGGAACATGTCTGTTGGCCAGCTTACACAGTCGTTGGCTCACGTGCTGACACACAGCTTCGGTCGGTTTGGCCTTTATTTCCGACCAGCCTTCCCACGTTCGCACCCAATCCTGTGCCAAAACTGCTTGTAGACTTTCTGTGTTGCCCAGGTTGGACAACACCATTGCTTTCGCTAACTGCACCGCATCATTTTCCGACATAACCTCCGATTGCGGTCTCTCGTCTGCCAGTTCCTGGTCCTTGCCTTGCTTCCAACAGCTCAGCATGGTCAGGGTGAGGTCCTGAAATGCACATTCTCTGCTATGTAGCAGCGGCTGCTGCTGAAATATATACTTTGCTCACACACCGTATTGCCAGTGTGTCTTTGGTGCTCGCTATGAGCTGATCACGATTCCCGTGACACGGAATGCAATGAAACTTTCCCACCTCCCATTCCCCATGCTCTCGGCAAGCTCCGCGACCACACGTGCAACAGCGTGCCACATATTCCTCACTGAGGTCCGGTGAGATATACGCATCTTTGCGGGCAAGACAAATAAAGCAGATCAATTTCTCCACACCACCTCCTTGCAACCGGCCATACCCGGCATTGCTAGGATCTGCGTAGTGCTTCGAGGACGATCCAACTGTGGCTACTCTTCTGCGTGAAACTACTGTTGCACTTCTCCACCTAGACCTTGTGTCCCGGGTGAAACATATTTGGTGCTGACTTATTCCATGGGCTTGCTCCACCGGCCCCCGTCCGAAAGGATGCGACACACACCCTCAACAAGCTTTGGTAACACTTGCCGCGTCAAAGGTAGCAACAGGACTTGACAAGTTACTTCCTGGACAGTGCAATCTAGACACGCTTTTTTTTGCTTACGCGACACATGCTCTTGTCACAAAGCACTGCAAACTTTTTTTCTCCGGATCTTTGTGTTTGGTGTCTCTCCTAGATCTTGCAAGCCTTCGACGGGCACACCCAACTAGCTGACATAGAGGGTGTTTATATGCTATATGATAGGTGTTGGTGTTGTTGAATCGACCTAACACGCACTTGTGCACTTAGTTTTCTGTTGGATGCCTTTTTTCCTGTATGCACATCTTTTTGTTGCTGTTTCTATACCTTGGCAATGATGAGGAACAATATGGCCCTGTCAATGCTTCAGGCTCTGTTTGCATTTTCTCTGGCTTTGGGCATTTGCAAGAATTCGTTCCCACCTGGTAACCTGCGGCTGTACGACCAAAGGCCCTCTGTTGGACACACATAGCCCCTATAAAACGCATAATATCTGCTTCAACTAAAGCCATGATGCTAGCGGCACTGTGCAATTGACAGTGGGATAGGAAAGGCACGCACCACTCCTGCCAACGCGTGAGCACAACGTGTACGCCGACGCATACCTGCGCATACGCCTTGCGTCGACAATAGCTACATACCTGCACACCTGAACCTCCACATGACCCTAGCATTCCAGCACCACGAGTTTGGCTGCCTTCAGCTACCTTGTTGCGGTTTGTTTGGTTGCCATCCGTTTTGACGCGAGATGCACTTGTTTCTGTCGACTTCTGCGCTTGTTCTGGCATGCCACCTGTTTTTAAAGTGCTCAGGTTGCACATACCTGTTTTCAAAGTGCTCAGGCTGCACTCGCGGTGTTTATGTGTGTCCACCGGTACGACACATTTTCGAATTGGAGACATGCTTCAAGCCTGTCGGGGACAAAAGCTTTTACTTTTACACCACTCTTGCCAAATACACTTGCATGCGCATATTCAAGGCCTTGGCTGTATCTTTGGACCTTAGGCTGTTTGAGCACCTGAGAAAAGGGTACGTGCAGCCTGAACACTTTACAAACAAGCTCCACGCCAACAGAATTGCAGAAGTCTACAGAAAAGTTGCATCTCAGGTCAAAGGCGGAAGGCGGTGTCGCAAAGCTCGCGGCTACCTTGCGGACTTGTCTGCTCCTGTCGCACTTACTAGACAGTCTCTCCAACATCTAGAAAGCATGCCTGCGCAGATCGTTACATCCTCTGAACCAGCCAGCCTGATTGCCAGATCGTGCAAATGCAACCCGGTGCGCTTGAGCAGCTCTCTTGCTGCAGCATTAGAAACAGGAATTACAAAGTTGCCACCATGTAGCAATATCTATGACATTGTAAAAGATTCGGGCCGCATGCTTACAGTTCGCTATAATGGATGTGTTCGTGTTCGCGCTATTGTGCTGCCACTATGGTGCATCCATGTGATGTGCGATTCAGCGAGTTTTTCCTCAAAGAACGTCTTCTACACACGTTCAGGCATCTATGACTTCAAACTTGTCACCAGATATCGCAGACCATACGAGTCTTCAAACGGCAAATAGCCTTCTAAACTTCTGTACAAACCACCGCAAACCTCCATGCCCAAGAAGCATCTTGCAGTTGTCGCTTTGAAATTCTACAGGCATCAGCCGGCAGGTCAGACCAATCACCCCACCAAAAAAACAAACACATCGGAAATAATCACACGATGTTAAAAAACAAACACGAGAATCCACGTCTGCCACCACATTTAAACTTGCCCACATTGGCTACCACCAAAGATCGCGCACCAAGTCAAAGCATTGAAACCTGACAGAGCTTCTGTGCCTCTGTACAAGCCATCGAGAAACTCCATCAGCAACAGGACGCTTCCAGTCGCCACTTTGAAATTCTACAAAGGCACAGCAAGTCCGACCCAATCATGTCACCACAGAAAAGCATCTGTACTAAACGATCAAACAATTTTCAATTTTCAACTTGAAAATCAGTAGAAACATGACTCGAAGTGCGACCACGCCAACGAGCTTCAAACTTGTCACCTCCAAAGGCAACAGAACATTGGCCAACAGCCAATGCTCTCACACCATATAGGTCTTCAAACCTATGAAAACCCTTCTGTACCTCTATGCAAGCCATCGCAAAACTCCAGAGGGAACAAGGAGCTTCCAATGCCCGCTTTAAAATTCTACAAACATCAGCCCATCAGGTCAGACCCTTTCATCCCAACAAATAGAATCATACCTGCTACATCATGAGACAATTGATGCATAGAAACTTAGGACCAACTTACATCCAAGTCTGACCCAAAGCCACCAATACAACGTAGCACTCAGGCTACCGCATCGCTAGAATCGTACACAAATTCTCTAGATCCTTAACGCCCATCTCCTTGGTCATCTTCAGCTTGAACTGTAGAGCTAGCCTCCAAGCCACTCGACGCCTGGAACCTCAACCCTGCCGCAGACATCTTCTGCGCGGTGCCCACCAAATCTGATATCTCTGCAGCAAAATTAGCCGACCTCAGACGTTACAGCCAGACTGTGTCCCCCAATCGCTTCTATTTAAAATATGAATATCCATTCATGCAAACACCTTGCCCCCAACACCGTCATACTGCCTGCTACCCAGGGTGTCTGAACACATGTATTTATATAGATATTATATATATATGTATACATATGGCATACTACCCAGTGTCCACATATTTTGACATGAATAAGTTTGAATTGATATCCTAGACGTTTGCCGTTTCACTGCCGCAAACATGGATCCTCATACCAACAAGTGCGTAGATACCAGTTGCATATGTATCAAATGATTTTTATTAAGTCCCAACTCGTCTGCTGGCAGGGCACGGCTCTTGCCACTGCCACCCACGACCACGCAACTGCAACAGCTCTGTAGCCAGATCCGCCGCCCGCTTTGCAGGAATCAAATGGGTCATCTGCTCCTCCTTCGCCTCCTTCAACTTTTGGTCTGCTACCTGGATTGCATGGATCGATGACAACATCAATATATCATGAACTACACATGCTCATTGTAGCACGGCTTATCACCATTCACCATCATGGCAGAAGTTGCTCCTTGAAAGTCCTTGCCTTCAAGATCACCCGAGACACATGTGTCCAAAACACTACGTGCCCACCTACCCGCCTGCCGGCTCTGATGTTCTGCTTGAGACAGAAGCGAAATGACACCAATTGGCTCCAATTTCGCAACCAGCTCTCCGATCTTCTGCTCTGCGATGCCATCATGCGTAATCACCTGGGATGACCAAGCGCCAACTACATGTTCGGCCGATCTGGACACACGATTCTCCTAAACACGTTCCGCCAGGACACATGTAACTTCCAGCCACCTCCAAAGGGGACCACTTTGCGAACGCAAGATGTATCAGCTTGAAGCAACGCCGAAACCATGGGGAATGCCGACACACGTGTTGCAGGGCTATTGAGAGCAACGACGATAATCGCCATCACTCCTGCGTTTTCCTTCCTTGATCCAGCTTCAAACTGCATAGCATGAGATTCAACTCCAACGCCCTAATACCTAGGACCTAAGTGTTCCTGCAACAATGCCATATCCACATTCGAAAATCCGGTCTGTGGATATTACACCTCATGATTCCATAGCCATCACTCTTAGGCATATGCAGACATTATCTGTATCATCTGTCCCTGCAACTTCACGCTCTTCACTTCAACGAAAACAAATAGGCCCACATGCAAGCTGTCCCTCTTTACTTACTTTGTCCTGATGCATTCCCTCGAACCCCCCTCTCTTTCAAATAGTCTGTCCTTAACGCACCCAACTCCGCACTCCCTCAGCAGTCTGCAAGACAGCCACGCGGCCCACAAGTTCCTGAGCCAACACGCTTTTTCAGAGAAGTAAGAGTCATCAATCGGACCCTACAGATTCCATCATGATGCTGCAGGACCAACCACATAAGACCGACTCTGAAGACTCAGCAGCACCCAAGACTGCTGATCTCGACCCAACGATACCATCCCTACTATTCTCAGTTGCATGCTGCAAAGTTGTCTCGTGACACATGCCTGGAAAATTACAGGTTACGCATAGCCAGTCGTGCGTGCCTGGCTCAAACTCCTAGACAAACAGCAGAATTGCAAAAAAAACTTCAGGATACTCAATCTGGTCATTGTGCCGGTTTGAAACATGCCAAGTCTATCCAGGTGCAATCCAGGACCTTTCAACTTGACAGATGCTTCAGCAAAGGTTCCCACCACATCAACACTCCTGCACTCCTGTTGTATAATCAACAGCAAACTCTGTGTAATACGCGGCTGTTGAGGTCCCATTGAGAACACAAAACCATCCAAACCGAACATCAACTAACACCCAACATGCCCCTACGATAACCAAAGCCTGCGGTTTGACCCCCTAAATCGAACTCAACATTACCCAAAAACCATATAGCTTGCCAAGATACACTTTATAACAAGCCCAATATACCGACATCACCAAGAATGCTTCTTGACCCCCTATAGATGGCACCCAACACGCAACAGAACCGCATAACACGACTTCAACACCACCCGTTTGGACCACCAATCGGCTCCTGCAAGACGAACGGATGTTTTGATTCCCCTACATGAAACCCAACACGGCCCACAACCCCCTCACAACCGGACCTCAATGACAACTGTTTCTTTTTAAAGTCCCATTTTACAAATAACTGCCCACATTTAACCATAACTACCCTCCAAATGGCCCAACATAACCTCAACGTACCCCCAGAATACACCTCAACAACAGCTAGCTGTTGTTGAGGCCATGTTGGAGCCAGTTTTTGACTCATGTTGGGCCTATGTGGAGCCGATATTGGAACTATGTAAGACCTAGGATGAGCCTATGTTGGGCCTATATTGAAGCATGTTGAACAATTTGGAAGGTATCTACGGCTTGTTTTAACCACCTGTGTCGCCCGAAATACACCTCAACAACAGCTACGTGTTGCTGAGGTCATGTTCGAGCCAATTTTTGACTCATGTTGGGCCTATGTGGAGCCGATATTGAAACTATGTAGAGCCCATGTTGGGCCTATATTGAAGCATGCTGTATGTTCACCAATTTGGAAACTATCTTCGGCTTGTTTTTGCCACATTTATCGCTTGAAAAAAATCTCAACAACAGCTAGCTGTCCTGGTCATGTTGGAGCCAATCCTGTTGCCCACTCCTAATAGCTGGGTCCTCCCGCAAAAATATTGAATCACCACTTACAAACCGTATCTGTATATATCCGGGCGACACAGTCGCCATCGTGTCTTTCTTCCACCTATCACAGAGAAATAGCGAAACACACCCTCCTCCCAGAATCATGGTACTAGACACATCACAACATATCTCACCGCCACAGACCACCATGTTTTGTACGCCAAGATGCAACTTTTAATGATGCCACCACATCACCGATCCAGTTTTATCGTCCACAAAGGACTCTCTGTCGTCAGTGGGGGCCCTTCTGTGCCTCTGTACAAGCCATCGTAGACTCCATGAGCAACAGTAAAAATCCCGTCCCCACTTTGAAATTCTACTAGCACCAGCTTAGCGGCCAGACCTCCTCATCCTCAAGGGAACAATCCTAAAGGAATCAACTAGTTCACAGCTAATGATCAAGAATCCATCAAGCCATACATCGAAGTCTGCTCACTGCCCGCTGGCTTGCGCCTTACCTCGACTAAGACACATCAGAGCTCCCACCTACCATCTCAGACCCTCCAAGTCTTAAAAATAAGAACCGGGCCTTCTGTACCGATCTACAGGCCCACCGGCTCAAACCCAATCATCCTAGCATCACACCAACATGCTCTTCAGCTCAGACGTTGTCGTGGCTGGGACTGCAACGTTCGCCGCCAATGTCACCTCGACTTCCTTCACAAAGATCTCCTTCAATGGCTCCAGCACCACATCTAATCCACGCTCCACCAACAATCGCGGAGATCTGCGGGCATACAATGCACCACTCTCCTTCTGTGCCACCTCCACGCCAGAACGCGTAACATAGAATCCTTGCCACCGAGCAAATTCGTCCTTGAGGTAATAGCTGCTCCCGTGGAGGGTGATAATAACTTCCCGCGACGACACAAACTGCGCGCACACTTTCAAGTGCCCCGCATAGCTCGGCCCCACACACTCCAAGGCCTTCTGCAAGTCGGGCTCCAATTGCGTCATCTCCACCTTCAGCCCGCATGCCTCCATCCAATCCTGCAGATTCACATCACAATACTTCAGGACCTGCAACGTCGGGACTGCTGTGGCAAGATCCGGTTGCTGATAACGCCAACTCAAAAACTCCGACATGAAGTACATGGCCGAGGACACGTTGGATGCCACTGTGTAGATTCCAAAACGCCACGGGCTGCTAGTTTTGGCCCGGCAATGTACCTGATCTTCCTGTTCCTCAGTTGTGAGCAAGGCCACTTGTAGGCAGAAAATATAAATCACAACCTCTACTATCCTTTCACACCCAGCACCATTCACCCCTTGCCCTTACAGCCAAAAAACCTCAGTGCCATAGCCACCCCCTGCTTGCAATCAAAAAGCCAACTCATCCAACGTCTTGGAGAAGCCTTCCAGCTTATGGCCCTTCACA
>Ga0126342_10022438_pt1 | contig 10423 bp, 9 predicted proteins | sample Cyp1metagenome_FD_92528 | JGI IMG/M metagenome (GOLD analysis project Ga0126342, IMG submission 92528) | Coral microbial communities from Lord Howe Island, Old Settlement Bay, Australia - Cyphastrea 1 metagenome | ecosystem: Host-associated > Invertebrates > Cnidaria > Coral ...
ATCAAGCACCTTTCAGTCCATCAGTGGCTTCGCTCTGCCATCCCTGAGTCACAACAACCAACCTCTCCTATAGGTTTCCTATTTTTGAAACTTCCGCCACCGCCTTGTGCGGTACTACTGGTAGGGATACTAAATTCGTTGGATGATCTTGGAAGACATGTGGGTTTGTGGTGCCAGGAGGGATCATATGGCTGGCCGATCTTTCGAGGAAGCAGCACAAGTTTTGCAGGACCAGCTTGAGCAAAACCGTGGAAAAGTGTGTCTGAAATTGGGGTACTGTATACCCCCCAAAGCTGCTATTTGAAAAAAAGAAAAATTATGATTAACCAGGAGATTTGGGGGTGCCCTATTAAACCGCGACAAACCCATGTTTGCCTTCAGATATGTATTCATGATCAGATTTTAGATCATCTAGACTGATCTAGACTTATCTACACTTATTTAGTAGATTATCTAGTAGATTATCTATGGATTATCTAGTGCCTTGGATTTCACCATGTTTCAATGCGGCTCTTTGCCCAGTCCGACCTCCTGGAGAAGCATGCCATGAATACCAACATGGGCGACGAAGTTCGCAGACTCAGAGGGGCCAACAAGGCGCGGGCCGAAATGGGCCGAGGCGGCAAGATGATTCAAGATGTGATAAGATGTGTATCAAGATGTGTATCATGACATATCATGACTCTCCTGGACTATCCTTGTATCATCTTGTATCCTTGTATGTTCACAACTCACGCTTGGGAGCGTGTGGGTAAGGCAAGAAATATTGCCTTCCCGGCGCAGGGAGTGCCCCACCCTTCTATTGGCACCGCCCCGGCAGAACTAACTTACGTAGGTGCCAACCACCAAAGGCCTACGGGCCCATACGCAAGTTTAGTAAAATCTAACCATGATATAAACCATGGCCAAGTTGCAAACCGTTGCAAAATAAGGCATCCAAACCCTTAATACGCAATCCGAATCTCAACAGGGAGAACAAACACACACACAAAAAAAATAAAAAATAAACTGACACTTACTCCCAAAACAAACCACTAACAGAAAGAAAAGACCCTCACCATGCAATTGTTTTGCAATCACGGCTTCAAGATCGTCAACTCAAGAGACAACCTGTGAGATGAACTCGTTGGGACCATTCATCGACCCTGGCATCCTGAAGATTTCACGGAGTTCAAGGGTCATTGGGGGTATGGCACTTTCATAATCTTTCACATGGTTTCACTCTCCCTTTTAAGATGCTGCATGCCGGGCATGCCAAGAGCAAATGTTGGATATCGCAAAAGCTGGGGGATCTGCACAAAGGACAAAAAGGAAGGGACGGGGGGTACGGGAGGCACCCGGTGAAAGCACAAAAAAACAAAGCGCGATGAAACTTCGCCATGCTGTTTTCCAACTGTTGGAAGACTCCGTGCAAGATGTTGAAGTTCAGTCACTGCCGCAGGAGTAATTATCATCTATCCCTGTACCAAAGCTAGACTAGACTAGACACAACCAGTTTTATGCAGGGGATTGCTTCGACTCTGGGAGGCCTTGCTACGCCAACTGCGTCAATGTGAGGGAGAAAAAGCCAAACTCGTGCAGCAGCTACAGCAGGCGTTGCGCTCAGGGGACAGCACGAACATCTGCGCATGCTAAATGTATGGCATACTTCCGGACATCTGCTGCATTTTTCGGGGTCAATCTCTGCAAAAAGATGGCATACATAGCGCTTGATCCATATACATCATCCATCAGATAATGGTCTCCAATGTGAGGCCAGATGGCAGCTGGGTATTGCAGAGGCCCAGCCACTATTCAGCTGACGGAAGTAAGCTGGACATCAAAGGCATGATCACAAACCCATCAAAAGATATCAAAAGCTGTGAACTCTTCAAAATCAGAAAGAAATCAAAAAGATACGAAAATAACAAAATCAGTTGCGGCAACACTCAACACAACAGTGAATTGTTGACTCAGTTGACCCCCATATTTTGACGTGGCCAGGAGCCCAGCTTCAAAGAAATCGCTGAAGGTGTACTGCCCAGCAGTAGCGATGAAAGCGGCTGGCCTCAGCTGAATGTAAAATACTTCTGAATAATCACTAAAAAGACAGCAAAGTAAACTGAAAGAACTAAATCCTCAAGGTAGGATGTTGTTTTCTATCACTTTGGAGTTGCAGTGATGGTGTACACCGACTAGTAACCAGTACCATGGCCTCAAACTGTGGATTTATCGAGAATAATTCAATGCCCAGGCAGTGTCGGGATGGTGCTGAATTGGGGGAAAAATCAGCTATGGACTGGACCCCTTCCTTCCCTCCTGCAAAAAAGTATAAAGGATTCCTTTCACAAGTTGTATTTATAAAACAACGCCCGAACATTGTTTCAACATGGTAGCCGGTAGCCCTTGAACCACCCAGTTACTGAATAGGGCACTTGTTGGGATGGTACAGAGTGGTGTCAAGAACCCTCCTGAGATTTTTTTTTCCCAGTTTTCATCAAGCACCACTCCTTTACTACAGTTTTAAAAGGAAGAAGAAAAGGAATAACACATGTGATTACTTGTACTACATGTGATATATTATACATAACCGACAAAATTATTGTAATACTAACTTAGTTTTACTTCGCCTTGGCCTTTCTGAGGTTGCACAAAACCTTCATAACCGATAGGGGACGACCCTATACCGATACCCATTTGTATCCATTTGTGATACCTCCGGGAGTACTGAAATCCTCACAACCGATAGGCACGACCCTAATTTGTGCATTAAATTTAACATATAATTTTGTCCGCTACTCATATACACGTTCATTTTATTACATCCACTGCAATTATTTTGAACACCTCGTTTTGCGATGAACGTTTGCCCCAAGCCACAAAAGTCTTCCAAGGCACTGCCTTTACATGTGTCGAGGCTGAGCCTCAGGTGCAATCGGGATGTTTTTGGAGGACATAATGACTCAGCGACAGAATGGGATATGTACTCACTTAGGAATCCAATTTGGGTGTGTCTAAAAATGGAGGGATATTGCCGATCGCCAAAACTCGCTTAAATTTGCCATTGGGGGAAAACATGATAAGCCGGGTTTTGAGGCACCCTGTTTTTAGATAAACCAAATAGAGGTGTAGCCATCAGAAAAGAAATGATATGGGGATTGAATGAACAGGACTGGGAGGAAGGGGTAATTAAGTAAGATTTTGGAAGTCTATGAGCAGGTGATAACTCGCCAAAACAAGGCATTCGACCAACAAGGAGCCGACAAAAACCATGAGTCAATGGGCATGGGTCAATACAGTACCTATGGCCGAATGATGTGATGAAAACCCACCATGAGCAAAGCCCAGTTGATCCAGTTAATTTTGTGTTTTGTTGACAGCTGAACCAAGCAATGTCCAAAACCCCTGTTGGCTAATGGTTTAGTTGTCTTACAGGCTTATGATGCTTATACTCTCATGGCATATATTTTGATAGATTTCCGGGAAAATTAATGAGATCTGCAAACTTGGAATCCACCCCTCAACGCGCTAGAAGAGGAGAACATATATAATATAACATTATATATAATACATTACATAACTGATATCACTGTGTGCGCTCCTTCAATGATTTAAAACACTTTTACAAATGTTGGTTTTATCCGCAGCACCGCCGTGATCTTGCGGACCTGCATTGTTTTGGTCCTTACCCCAACGGAACTGATTGCAAAGTCACTCCGATGCCAGGAGCGCTCAATAGCAGGTCAGGGCGAACAAGATTTATCCCGTTTGCAGCTGCAATTGGCTCGAAGTGAGCAGGCACATGCTGAAGTCATGTGAAGTATGGGGAAGTACTGCTGAGCAGACTCGGCATATGCATGACACATGTTTGGGGCGGAGACGTTGGCAGAGTTGCTAGGCCAGACCCAAGAGCAGCAAAATCACTGGTAGTGGCCCAAGGTTTTAGAACAGTTTCAGAGTCAATCCTGTAGCGTCATGTGCTCGGGTCAACTTGATCCACATTCCTGGGAATTTGCCAATTGTAAGGTCGAGCACATCGGCAGCTGCTCTCTTTGGCTGCAGTGCTTGCAGCCATGGCAGGCACTCTGCAGTTGAACAATCTGGATCATTTTGACAGCCTTCACCGTCTCCATACTCGAAGAATCCAAAGTTATTTTCGTCCCAATGGGTCTGTCTAAGACGCCAAATCCATACTTTCTAAGACGCCAAATCCATACTTTCTAAGACGCCAAATCCATACTTTCTAAGACGCCAAATCCATACTTTCTGTTACTTTCCAATAGGGATAATATATAATATATTATGCATAATATGGTCAATTGGAGGACTACCCCCTTTTCAGACTCTTTCAGACCTCAACATTCGCGATGTGCGTGGACCCCTCCGTCCTGTTCCTGTTGAGGCGTCCTGCACTTCTCCAAAAGTGATCCACCAGGCCGAGCCAAGAGACATAAAGATTGGACTGTTTCACCATATTTCAGAGCTTGATAATCTTGATAGGAGCACATGAGCCGAAGATTGCTCCAGTCTACATGACATATCATGACATGATGTTATATAACGATACGATACGATACGTGTATATATAATATAATATTATATAATATAATAGTATTTATTTATATGAGAGGATGTCATAAACAATATGTCATGGGGCGAGATTGCACCGAAGCCATCATCGAACCCATCATGGCCGGGAGAACTAACAGATTTCTTTTGCAGAGGCATTGTCCATGAGATGGGCTCTGTGAAACCAGTGGAGTTGAGTGCCTTGGTATCCTTGGTCATCCGAGGAACGGCATGGAATGATTGGAATGTCCAATTTTTAAGAAGGTCAACAAGGCAAGAGGTGCTGATCGGCTGATCGTTGAAAGATTGCAATTGGCAGTCGACATGACTTTCGGAGATTGCAACCATGAGCAGTATAAGCTGAAGAGGCTGAAGGGTGCAAGATATTGAAAGGGCCAGTTTATATCCAGCTATATCCAGCTACTGTATCATATGTTTCAACATATTTCATCCCAACTGGAAAGTCAAACAAGCAAGGCATCCTAGTCTGCCTTCAGGATCTTCAGGCCACACGACTCGGTGCACACTCGGCCCAGCTGAGGTCCACTCCCAGAGCCAGACATTCCGGAGATCAGCACCTTGGAGAAATGCCATGCCTCGGAGTGCAGATATGTATGATATGTCAGATATGTATGAGGCATGGTTGGCCCCTGATGTGTTTTCCTTTGCTGTAACACCTGTAGAGTGATCTAGTTCCCATTTGTCCTTTCCTGCGGTTCGGTCCTTGGAGTCTCAAACGACGATGTTGAATATGACGAATATGTTGAGAGTATCAGGGTAAACCAACCAAGGGTAGGCTACCAGGTCAAAAGGTTCAGTTATTTTCTGTCCCACCATGCACTGTCTGATACCAAATCATACCAAAGCCGTCTCCCCAAGATCCGGTTAAAGCCTAGCTTCCCCTATGGCCAAATTTCATAGATGTTGTAATGATTGTCATGGATGAATTCCCCATTTGTATTATATGACTGGTTATCACATGACATATTCCCATAAGGGAGTTGATATCAGCCCCCACTGAGATTGCCAGAACTTAGGGATAGTGATGGTATCCCCTACATATGTCCCTATATCCCATGATAATCCCATAAAACGGTTGGTTGAACCCCCATTTGAGTTGCGACTTCTTGATAAATCCTTTGTTGTGGGAATACAACCACAACCAACATTGCTGACAGGGTATCATTAGAGATATTAAAGTTTGATTGCCATAAATGATGGTTTAATCACGCATAATCACACATAATCACACGCATGCTGCTTGGTTTGATGTTGCCTGTGCTACCACAGCCAAGGCAGCCTCATTGGTACACCCATGAGGCGCCAGACTTAGCTTGAGGCAATCTACTAGTAGCTTTATGAAACGGTTTCATACAGATCCAATGTCAAGATTTGATAGAGTTGGATACATTTGGTATATGTTGATATTATACATATAAATATGTTGTAGTCATAAATGGTTATATCATGTTATACCGATATATTCAAAATATTCAGTGAGATCCTCATGTCATGACAGGTCCAACGTTTTCCCAGTCCTCGGGCACAAGATCCCACGTGGGCGAAGTCCTGAGTTAATCTACTACGTTGGAAGCTCAGCACAGTGCCCACGGCCAAGGGATGCCAAGGGTTGTACAGTGGAGCAGCACACAGGAACTGCTTCAAACATGTTCAAACTAAGTGTTGGAAGACATGGCGTTCTCCAAAAATGGCAGATAATTACCCTAAATCCACTGGTTAATCATATTGTTAAGCATAGTCCAAATTAAAAGGCATTGTTGAGGTGTTTGCCCCATGTTTGGAGAATAAACATATTGAAACGTTGGCATCACCAAGGTTGAACAGTTGCGCAGTCGAAACAGGGAGGAGCTGCAGAAGCGACCATTTGTATCCAATCCGGTCGGGATGAACTATGTTTCAGTGGGATGGAATGGACTTTCACGTACTCAAATTTGGGCTCAAACCACCAACAATCATCAACCATCATCAACAATCATCAACCATCATCAACCATTAAATCCCCATGAAATCTCATTAATTCCCATGAAATCCACATTTCTTTTAGACCGGGGAGACCAGCCGGAGACCAGCCAGCCAGCTTCTGAATGATCTCCTGATATCTCCAGGAGCGGCACCAAGCTTTGATGAGTTTGTTGGCCACCGCCCGTGGCGGCATCGACATGCGCAACGCCATCATGCAGGCGCCGCAGCGGAGCGATCAACGCGTGCGGGCCACTGTGGGGTACATGTCGTAACCCCCAAAGAGTTTCAAAAAACATGTACATCATGTACTACTAGAAATACCTAAGATACCTGAAAAAGCAGGATTTGACTTTTCTGTGTGTTTGGAGGTTGGCATAAGTTTACGGGTGATGGAACAGGTATCATGGGCTGATTTTTGTTTTGCTGTGCAGTGGATGTTTATTCACGCTAGTTGTCAATACAGTCAACACATGATGGCAAGCAGTCGTCGAAGAACATATAATCCATAGGAGATGAGCTTCGATTTCCAGCACCGCAGTGCAGAGTGTTTTTTGGCGATTTTAGTGTTTCAGACTGGACATGATCCGGGTTGAGATCAGAACAAGATCAACGAAACAACATGTGGGGTTTCATCCCAATTGCAAGGCTTCAAAGTCCACGTCGCGTGGGTCATGGAAAATTGACAATTCAATATAATGCACATAGTAAGCTGTTAGAACAATATACAATATAATTGGTGATATTGATGGGTGATGAATGAGTGGTTGAATATGGCTATAGTTTACAGATGTTTACACTTTGATTAGCTATTGATATCTATTGAATTCTATTGATGCTATTGTTAAGTTTCCAGTGGTACCACTTCTCCATCGTTCATCGTTTGGAAACGAGCGGCTCGAGTTTTGCCGACCGCTCCGCCATGAAGTCTTCACTCTCAGAGCTCGCTGGAGGTGCCGTTGACATTCCTGTGATGCTCGAAGTTAGGAATACACTGGAAAATGATAGGTATATAATTTGGTAAATGATAAATTTATATTAAATTTATACAATATAATATAGTAATGTATAGTATATATATATATTACTTGTAATTCAGCCATAGCCAGTCCACTTTGATCCACTTTGATCATTTTCATCAGCTTTGATCTAAGTTTTGATTTCGAAGATGACCTGATAGCCATATATAGCCGCTATATAGCCATACAAGTCATACAAGGTTCAGGGAGCATTCTCAGGCAAACAACATCGTACTGTTTGCACGAACTTCAAAGCACTGGCCGACTCCCTCAGGTGGCAGAGCAAGCTTGAAGGAAAAATGGATATGCCGTTGCTATTGTTTCTGGCTATTTGCGATCTTCGAATCTTGGAATGCGATGGAAGGTGTGCCTTTTTTGAGTACTTTTTCCAATGCTCCGCAGGGTTTTCAATTTGTTAAAGTCAGTCTTGCCAGTGTTTGGTGCTCGCTTCTCGCTTGCCCAAGGTCATAGGGGTGCTGTTGATCGTCATGGGTGCCATGAAGAATCTCACGCTGTCCGGCAGTTCAGACGACTGGTCCTTCGCTCTATCTTTTGACTCAGAAGGCCAGGGCGTGTTGGCACTGATCATCGGATGTAGCGTCACAGCTTGTACCGTGTGCCTATGCTGTGTCCCCATCTGCTGGGCTCAATGTGCTTCACCGGAGATGCGACATGCTCTCGGTCAAGAGTGGTCCAAATTTGTGAGATGTGTTGGGCCGGTGTGCTGCTGTTGTTGCCACTGCTGTAACAATTGCTGTGGCTACTTTTGTGAAACCTATTGCTGCAAAAAAAGAAAACGAAATTCAGACACACCCACAGAAGCCTATGTGCCGAGAACTGACCCATATGCCATTCCAGGAATGCCCGAGATGGTGGAAATGGGACGGGCGGTTGAAATGAAGGCAACGGCTATATAGACGTGTCGAAGTTGGCTTGGAGTGGATACAGACACGAAGTGTTCTCTGAACCACTTTGCTGATGACTATATTTGCACATATATATATGATGTATTTTTCTTGCCTGCAGCAATCAGGCAGATGACATGATTACACGCAGGACCAAATAGCAGGCGTATGATGGCGTATGTAGATAAAGTTGATGAAGTTTGATCCGTATCGGTTGCAATAGGAGAGTTTATACAGAGACATTTCGCTACCTGATGCAAACTAGTTATCGATCGTTTGCTCCCTCTATTGAGCTATTGAATGGGTTTCGACTGCCGACCTCAAGCAATGTTTGGCCTTTCATGATGAAATACAGGCATGAACATCAACCTTCTGAATGATTTACTGTTGAAAAAAAGGCAAGCGTGGGGGTTTTGACTATTCTATACTTACCGAATCTTACCAAACTAGAACTCGTTCAGAGCGAGTCTTTTGAAAGTCTTTTGGTCCTTCGTCCTTCAAGTGTTGTTCGCTTCGGTTGAAACCGGAGGGCGGGCTCCATTGAGGTGTATTCTACTAGGATGCCGGCTGCCCAGAAATATACCGGGAGCCGACTAGGCCCATTGCAAAGGCCCTTAAGACCCAACTGGCTCTGAGCAGATTGGCAGCTTTAGGCATTTAGAAATTGATACAACATGATACAAATGGATGCAAATGGATGCAAAGAGTCTTGTGCACCAAACTGATGATATTGATGCAGGGCAGTATGTGGCTGTTGGAAGCTGGAGCAAAGTCAGTGGGCCTTTTGAAGTTTCACCAAAGATCACCAAAGCAAAGTCTCAGATGCCAAAGTGCAAAAAACCTGGCAAGATCAGCGGTATGAAAATAGCGTTTGTGTTGTGGCTTGCCTGTTTTTGGGGCATCAAAATCGCAGCAGATGACAAAATCCCCAGATACCCGGACCCGATGTGCTTCAGCAATTGACAGCTAGTAGCACTAGGGTGGATTTAGACAATGGGGGCCACCCCAAAAAAATCCCCAAATGGCAAATCAAGTCATTGAAGTGTAATATACAATCATATACATATCGTATAATTACATATTTAATTTACAATAGTATACATAATTCTTCATGGGGAAGTTATGATCAACCACGAGATGAACTCGGGGTATCCGCTGGATGAAGCAAGGCTGGAGCGGTGTTGCCATTGGTGGAGCTCCTTCGTGAGATGGCAGCACCCGGAATACAGGAGGCGCGTCGGATGAGTTGGAAGTCAAGTCAGAGTGGCTTGTTGGAGTGATAGAATTCCATAGTTTGTAACATGTCTAATTACAATATAAGTTATATAATGTTCTGTAAGTTATAATATATATATATATGTGTACCTAATTATACTCTATTAATCCCTTCCCCCTAACACTAACCCCCCCAAAATAATAAACACCTCAGGTAGTTTTTATTATTAGGGGGTATTTATTATTAGGGTGCGAAGCTTCCCCCTAAGACTAAATTAAAACCCTAATCTAAAAAACTGTTTTTTCTATTTCAAAATCGATTAGATTTCCTTTTAAAATCTACTAGTAATTAGAATATTGCCTAAAATTGGATTTCGAAACTTCCCCCTAATACCAAAGTTGAAACCCTAATATAAATAAAAATGTGTTGTTCTATTTCAAAATCGATTAGATTTCCTTTTAAAATCCAATTAAACTATTGCCAAAAATTGGATTTCGAAGCTTTCCCCTAATATTAGATTAAAACCCTTAATATAAAATAGTTTTTCCCCACCTGCCAGGTGAGGGTTGTTAGATTTTATGTCAGTTGCCTCCTCCTGCCTCCTCCTGCCTCGCCCTCCTCCTCCTCCTCCTCTCCTCGTCCTCCTCGTCCTCCTTGTCATCCTTGTCGTCCTTGTCGTCCTTGTCGTCCTCGTCGTCCTCGTCGTCCTCGTCGTCCTCGTCCAACTGCGACCCGCGATCCACAGTGTTCTCTGC
>Ga0126342_10022439_pt1 | contig 10422 bp, 4 predicted proteins | sample Cyp1metagenome_FD_92528 | JGI IMG/M metagenome (GOLD analysis project Ga0126342, IMG submission 92528) | Coral microbial communities from Lord Howe Island, Old Settlement Bay, Australia - Cyphastrea 1 metagenome | ecosystem: Host-associated > Invertebrates > Cnidaria > Coral ...
GAATGCCAGAAGATATGCCAGATAAAATGCCAGAAGATATGTCAGATAGAATGCCAGAAGATTTGCCAGTAACAAAACGTATAAATGTCATGGTGGGGATAACTCGAAGTAAAGTATTTTTTTGGAATTCGCCGGCAAGGGATGGACTGTTGGACCACTTCGGTGACGGGCACTCCCATGAAGCATGGTTGTTTCCAGACGAGCCGACTTGACAAGTTCACAGACTCAACTATACTATACTGGTTAGTGTTTTGGAACATGAATTTTATGACTTTCCATATATGTTGGGAATGTCATCATCGCACTAACGAACTCATATTTTTCAGAGGGGTTAAAACCACCAATTAGTATCAGTTGGTGGATTTGGTGGATTCAGACACGCCCAAATGTCATATACCCATGACTGTCCCATTGTAGTGATATCCCACCATATAATATCCCATGATATGTCATTATAATGTAATATATCCCACGGTAACGATATTATCATGGTTGATGATAGTACGATTAACGATGATATCCCATCATGTCAATGGGAATTCCAGGATCCTAAACTGGATGTACGTTAGTACCATATAAGGCCAAACATTGTGGGGATATGCCCGAAAAAATAGGCCTTATATAGGCCTTAAATATGGTAGGTACCTCCAATTTAGGTTCCTGAAATGGCCATTGATCATGATCCCGGAACCCCTGCGCGTCTCTTTTGCAGCATCCAGGATTTGCTGCAGCCCTGTCCCGAGACACGGTGCTCCGGCGAAAACGTGCGCTGCCATGCAATGTACAGGCACGAAAAATGTTTCAATGGATTGGTTTTGTTGGGAAAACCGAAACTGGAAACCATCGATTTTCCCATGAAGATCATGGGCTTTCCGATTTAAATCTTCCCTTAAACCATTCTATTGAATGTTTGGTCGGGGGTTGCTGCATGGCTGGGGTACTGTAGGCAACCAGTTGATACCAGTTGTGTGGCATATTGTTACGCCATGTTATAGCCATTTGTTTTGCCATGTTTTACCCATGTGTAAACTCCTGGGCCAATTTGAATTCCATTGGGTTAATGGGGATGTGCTAAAATACGGTCATTCAATATGGGTGATATAACCGCATACACGGTGATCATGGGGGTAACAGATCATGTGACCAGGCCAAAAAAATTACCCTCTGGTAATTTAACATAGCTATGGAAAATGGATGAAAATGGACCATTTATAGATGATTTAGCTATTAAAAGGCTGATTTCCCAAAGTTATTTTAGTTTACCAGAGGGTATTCTTTGTGGTCACCCTTTGCTTGTTGATGATGTTTGATGATTTGTGTAGTTATTTCCTCAGGGCAGTATCACCAAACCTAGTTATAAACCAACTTTGCAAAGGCACTGCAGGCACCTGCTGCATGGAGTAGTTCTTTTGATAATGGTTTGACTGTTCTAATGAGTTGCAATGTTTTGTGAATGTTTGTTTCAAGAAAGGCAGTTGCTATGTGTGGAAAGCGGGTTTACTGCACGATGTAACCTTCATTGGCATGAAGAAAACAAGAAAATGCCTTCTGACGTTCTTAAAATTTGGAGTTCACAACGCCCCCTTCCCTTCAACCAAAAAGTCCACACAAAGATGGCACTCTTCTTCGAAAAGCGGGGTAGGTCAGGTCAGAAAGGTTTAGATCTTGGTAGATGGGAGAGGAAATGCATACCCCTGTTTTTTTTTGAATCGTTTTTGTATCTGTTTTTATGCCAATACCAAGATGCCGCGTATCACCCCTTTCATGGTCAAATCAGGCTCAACTCAGGCTTTTAGATTTTGAATTGGCAATACAGGGTAATACAGGAGAGGTTCGCAGTATTCAATTAATTGGACTCTTAGCAATCTTCATGTGTGGCTTATTATACCGTGACTCATCAGGGTGTGATCAGGCTTTTTTTTGGGCATGGGCCCTGTGCTTTTAGCAGGAAACCGGTGGAACAATTTTCCCACTGATGTGGATCTTCATGTGTGTTGCCTTGCCATTTATTCAGTGAAGGATCGGGCTCAATTATTTTTGTTGATGCTTCTCTTTATGAAATCCCACTATGCATTAGTTCAACTGCTGGTTGGTGGTGACTGGAACATGAAAGCATTATGACTTTCCATTCAGTTGGGAATGTCATCATCCCAATTGACGAACTCCATCATTTTTCAGAGGAGTAGGTCAACCACCAACCAGCCATTTGTTTAACCAATGATTAACCATCATTAACCACTATTAACCACTACTAACCACCATTTTCCTATGGTTTTCCTATGGTTTTCTGTTTCAACCGACACTTCCCAGTTCTTACGTAAATGATGTCATCAAATCCCTGGTCTGTCTTTTGGGGCTGCCCCCAAAAGTTGAAATATGTGATAGTCATGGGAGCATCCATGACTAAACCACTGGATGGAAAAGGGGTTTCTCCATGACTCATGAAATCCCTCTTCGAATGGTGGGACCACAACATCAACCAATCAGCAGTTCATCCCAATCGGTTGACCAGTTGTCAACATTCAGCCCTTATATTTAAACAAATCCCCGGAGAGAGATCCCATTATCAGTCAACTCCCATAATGAATCAGCTATTTGTCCCAATCAATCCCCACATAGCCGTTGTTTTTTGTCATCCTCGGTGTAGACCATGTCCATATCTTGGTGAAATCAAGTTCCATCCCTATGGAACTGTTGGTAAATCACCATGACCGACTGAAACCCTGGTAATGGTATTAAAGCAATAACCCATATGCCCCCGTTTATGGTATATTTACCTACAAAACTGGGTGATTTTGTTCGGGCACATGTTGGAAACTATTCCATACATGCAGCATATGGGTAATGAAGCAGCCTATAAAATGATGGTTTATTGATGGTTTATAGCACCCATAAGAATGGTAATATTACCTAATATTATGATGGTGGATCCGTTTTTGATTTACGAACAATTACCCTCTGGTTATGACTAACACAGCTATGCAACATGGTCCATTTATAGATGATTTAGCTATAAAAAGGCTGATTTTCCATAGCTATGTTAGTTTGACAGAGGGTATTCTTTGTGGTCACCCATTGATTGTTGATGATGTTTGATGGTTTGTCCATTGCCAGATGATTTTTGATGATTTCCCCGATAAATCAATGGCCATTTCAGGAACTTTTTCACTGGAGACCATATATGTTTGGCCTATTTTTTCGGTCTATATTTCAGGCAATATCCCCACAATTCATATGGCCAAACATATGGTACTAAAGTACCTCCATCTGTTGGATATTGAAGATCTCCCATTGATTATTATATACCAATGATTAACCATCATTAACCATTATTAACCACTATTAACTACTATTTCCCATGGATTTCGGGTGAAATCGCCGATTCGGAGGCATTTTGACTTCAGCTTCGAGGCCCTGGTCGCCCGAAGGCCGCATCGAAATCGATGCGGGGACCGTTTGCCATCAAATACCATCAACAAAAGACGTCTTATATGGTGGTTTTATTACAAATCATTCCAGGCTTCCCTGATAGTCAACCACAAATTGGGGTGGAAGAATTCTTGAGTTTACCACAATTTATTCATGCTTTGCTCATGCAAATCCAGATCAATCCAGTATCAATGAGGATTCAATTCAATTTTTTTGATCAATTGAGTTGAGTCAAGCAATAATCCCTTCCCCCTATTTTCAAGACCCCCATGGAGCCCCTGGTTTGGTACTGGCATACTGCTCCGGTGCTCCAGCTCGGTGATCCAACCGGGGGATGCCGGGATGCACATGATCACAGTGGACTCTTCGAGTTGCAACTAAAAATGGTCAACGTTTACAGTTTGCAATGGAAAGATCCACCATTTTCTAGGGAAAATCAACTATTTCGACTGGGCCATGTTCAATAGTTATGTTAATTTACCAGAAGGTAGATTATGTTGACATTGACATGACATATGCAGGATCTTCCAGGAAAAACACCACTTTTTGATAAATTTCTTGGAGTTGGTCAAGTCACCAGTGGGTGAAATCATGTGAAATCCCCTCTGTTGGATCCTCATTCTGATTGGTTAAATCCGCATGTTTCCCCAGTTTTTTGGTGCCACTAAGTGGTGACACAAAAAACCTGTTTCTGTTGGGAATTGATCCCCAACTCTCCGGTGCGAGGCTTCGAAGTCCTTTTGTTCCAGATGTTAGGGTCCCAGAGGCGGAATGCCCGATGACCCCCATGGTGAGGTTGTAAATTTGGGTGGGATAAGAATGAGGGTTTGTTTACCCTATGGTAAAATAACATAATAACACAGCTATTGAAAATTGCCATTTATAGTTGATTTACCCATTGAAAATGGTGATTTTCCTAGTTATGTTAGTTTACTAGAGGGTAGTCGGTGTTGTTTGACTTTACCAATGGGAAATACACTGCGTATTTTGGGGAATCTTCTTTGGGAATATGAATGTGTTTTTACTATTTGGGGGTTACTTAAGCAAATCTAAGACAATGCAATGATGGTTTTCATGGGGGCTTTGAGGTGTACCCTCTCGTAATCGAACATCGCAATGGAACTAAACCACCCTTAACACAGAATTTTGAATCGTGCCATGTGTGATTACCGGTGGGTACAATACAGGCGATTGCAGGGCACAATGATATATACGATTGTATATCCCATTTCAATGATTTTCAATGCGTATGGTTTAATCATGAGGTAAAATGGGGATGCCCTTTGGGAATTGAAGATAGCTATGGTATAGATGGCCCATTTAGTTTTACCTATAAACAATGGCGAGTTTCCATAATTATGGTAAACTACCTGAGGGTATATTTGCCTTGTTGCCGGGGTCTATGTACCATGTACATCACAGAATGCACTTGGTGTCATCAACCATCGCCCACTGGGAAATGTTCTTTATAAATTGTGGTTCTTATGAGAAAATCGATAGTTCAAGTGGGGGGAACTGGGCCTACCAGAAGCTACGGCTGGACCCGGTTATCCCCACATATCGTGTCACTTATTGTGGTGAAGTGAAGCGAGGAACAGCAGTGACTGATCCCATCCCGTGACCACTATAGTTTTGATTCAGAAAAAAGGTACCGTGACTCAATGACACACAACTAGGCATTGTGTTTTTGTTTGTTTATGTGGATATGAATCTGAAAGACAGCCCCGTCAAATCATTGGATCCAGCAGATGGGATGATGCTCCCAGTGGCTGGTGGTTTTAAACCTGTTTTCTGTGCTCCAAGCTACTAGAATTGGGGGAGATGACCCCAATTGAGGGTTCCCTGTATAAGCTGGTGCCCCTGATTTCGCGAAGTTGGTTTGTTTTATGTATATGGTGGGTCAGAAGCAGCATTTCACCCATGAGTCACTGGTGCAACTGATCAGAATTAGTCGAGCTTTTGCGTCTTGGTTGGGCCACCCCAGCCACATAATATTGATTGGTTATACTGTCATAATTCGTATTGATAACATATGATAACATGGCTTAATCAACATCGGATTTTGTCGGGTTGCCTGATTCTCTTCGTGCTGCCACCACGGGTGGCTTTTTTTTGTTCACGTCGCAGGCGGATGAAACTGATCCGGACATGTCATTTTCATTGGAGCTGCTTGGCGGATCCTTTCGGGTCAATGGGTCGGCCCGTTCTGGCTGGGAGTGGAAAAAAAACAACACGACAACAACAAGTCATCCAGACACTCCCATTGGTGCGTGTTTAAAATAACTTCCCATAGTCTATCATCCCTAGGATGACTATATATGTAATTATATATATGCCATGTATTGCCATGTATTTAAATGTATATTATATATGTATATATAATATGTGATCATATGAAACAATATCCCGGAAAAAAATGCGAACATTTGAACACCAAGAACAGCACCACAGTCGCTGGCAGCATAAGGTGCTTACATTCCCTTTCTCAGCTTTAACGAATCTAATAGATTGTTGAACATTTGGATGAATTGTGTTTGCGGCCTCACTGCGACATCACTGTAAATTATAGTGGTGGGGGTTATCCAGAACTTTTCTGGCTTGTGATTTATGAAAAAAATCCAGAGTGATGTTCAGCTGATGTGTTTGTTCACTTTCTTTGGCCGGGCAGCAGGGTGTATCAGATTTGCCGTGGTTATCGCTTGCCCCGATGTATGCCATGGTGAATCAACTTTCCTAAATAGAAGCGGTGGTTTGTGTCATTGGCTTTGCCACAGTATAAACATGTGCATTAAATATGCATATGTACACACATATATATATATATATATACACGGTGATATTCATACAATGTAATACCTGTATCCACATATGTATTTATATTAATATATATATTTACACATTGGCAATATACGTACATTATTCATACTGATACTGACATGCTTCATTGCCATACATTGTTTTGTAGTTTCTGTTGATTTCTTAGATATATCATATGATGTATTTGTATGTTAACTCATATTATATCAGTTTAATACGGTCTGCATTGCATGATATGACATAACCTGTTAGATCTCTCCTTGAGACACGACGTCTCGCCGGCGAACAAAAGTCGATCGCTGAGGGGCGACACCGAGCTTTACAGGCCTTGTGATCGCTTCAAGGAGGAGGGAGTCAGCAGCTTGTAGCAGTGGGAATATTGATGGTTAATGATGGTTAATGATTGTTAATAATCACTAGTTGGTGGTTTGGAACATTTTTCCATATATTGGGAATTAATCATCCCAGCTGACTATTTTTTTTTTTTCAGAGGGGTTGAAACCACCAAGCAGTTTGTGATTTGGAATGCCCAGAGAGACAGAGAGAGAGAGAGAGAGAGAGGTGCTGATTCCGAAAAAAACGAGAAAAAAAAGAAAAGTAATTCGGAAAACCAAAAGAGAAGCAAAAAAAAGCAACTGGAAAACAGAGACTCAACAGAAGACTCAGAAAAAAAACAATCACTAAACAACTACAAAACAAAACAAAAAAGGAAACTTAAAGATAGTGGTTAATGGTGGAATAATATAGAACTCTTAAGTAGGACATAGATATTCTTCCGTGGGAGCGTGGGAGGTGAAGGACTTGAAGAAGGCATCCAATTTTTGGGCTTCCCAATCAGGGCCCACGATGAAGATTTACTCGGGAAGGCCAACCAGCAGCTCTTTTCCCAGCCTCTTTTGGCCTATTTGTTGAGGTCCCAGGGGACGAGCATTTCCAAGCCTTCAAGGAAAGGCTTTGCAGGGCCTTGCATTTGCAAGGTGTGGAGATCCCTTTGGCCACAACAAGCCCACTGAAAAACACATTCAATGGATTCAGTGTGGCAAAGCGGACACTTAAGGTGACCCACACTCAGGCTTCAAAAGCCTTGGCAATCATTGGCAAGTGCTGGTGTCACCAAGGTGTGGCTTGGCAGCATTGGCAAATTCGGGGGGAAGGTACCCATGGACGTTTGGATGGAAGAGTTCAGCGGTGCTGTGGAGTTGCCAATGAAAGCCCCTCTTGCTTTCGACTTAGGGGCAAGGTTCAATGACCCCAACAACTTGTACTTGCTGTGGGTCCGAGGTGGAACAGCCACTTTCGCATTCAGGGGCCGGCAAATGAAGGCCTGTACCCACAGGATTCTCAGGGCAGACGACCCCTGGACTTGAGACAGCCGCCTTTCTGGCCATTCAGGATCAGAGGTGTGCAAATATGTGCAATGCTACAGTCTTGTGAGTTCCCTGATCAAGACCCACGGTGATTACACAACTTCCCAGCCCCGGAATATGGGAAGCTTGAGGGGAAGAAAGCTTCCATTGGTCAGGCTGGTGGGTTGCCTGCTTTTTGCGATGCAGACAAGGCAGGCGGGCTGAGGTTCCAGGCCAGGGCATCAGAGACAAGCTCAAGTGCCTGCTGGCCAGGCTATTTGAAAGTCTGGGCAATTGTACTGAGTAGTACTGAGATTCTCCAAGATTTGATGCTTGGAGTGGAGGCACCAGGCAACCCTATTGGATTAAAACCGATTCCTATTGAAGACTACAGAGAATTCCTGCGCCTGAAGCTGCGGGGCACAATCAATGGCAAAACATATTCAGGCATGAGGGACGCTGGCCGCAATGCTGAAAATGAAGAGCAGATGAAGGAGGCGGAATTGACATATCCAGACATCGCCAAAAACATCAGCATGGCTTCGGATCCCATACCGCAAGAATTGTTGATTGAGCAAAAAGTTGGTTTCTACACCAGGAAGGCTGAGAAAGGTGGTAAAAAATACGTTGTTTTCCAATTCCTTTTGCCTTACAGCACAGGCAAAAAAGGCAATACCCTCTTCCTGGCACCCTTCGAAAAGATGCGCAGGCAGAGCCATGGGGCAATGGGCAGGTGAAGCATGGCTTGAAAGGGTTGTGCTGGAGGCAGACAAAAAGCCAAAAGAAAAAAGAAGGTCCAGAAGAAGACATTGAGGCACTCAAGCAAATAGCTTCAGAAAGGTCCCTAAGTGAAGCTGAGAAGCAGGTTGTGGAGAACATCAAGTGGACAGTCAGAAAGACAAGAGGATCAAGGAGGGTACCCTATTTCCAATTCACGTGCAAAGCACCTTGGGGACCAAAAGCAAAGCTTAACCAGTCCAGCTACTACACCAGCCAGGAACAATCAGCCAAGAGCCAAGGACATTTTTGCTTGGGCGAAGGAGGACTGGCACCAGCGGGTTGTCACCAAACCAAGTTTCACCCCCCCGCTTGAATTTGAGGAGGAAATTGAGGAAGACGAAATTACAACAAGGGTGACACAGCAGAGGCATGTGTATATGCGCTGGCTGGAGAAGCACCTAGCTGCAGATACCCTTCAACAAATCAAGGAGGATGAAGCAAGGCAAATGGCCTTCCAACTCATAGAGGATGACCCAATGGTGGACATCCTAGGTTGTGGAATTTATTGATCATTGGCTGCGATGTGGAAGGGAATTCTGGGGTCAGCCAGGTTACTGGATAGGCGACAAAGGAATCAAAATAATTCCTCTCCCTTTACGAAAGCAGCCACTGGGTACCTGCCTGGGCTGCAGATTTTCATGGCCCTTATTCCAGCCGCCCATGGATTCCCAAAGAATCTGTGGAAGGCTTTGGGCCACAATTTCAAGCTGCAGCTGAGAGCCACGGTCGGCATGTTGATTGCAGCACCAGGGCGGCTGGTGATTGCGCCTTTCATGCCATTGTGGTTTTCATGGACCTGCTTGCCCAGGGCATGTTGTGCAGGACAAAAGGCTTGCTTATTGTTGTTGATGAGGTAGACATTGGTACCAGCATATATAAACGCATGTACGCTATAGTATATGTTGCACAGTTGCGTCCCCCTGTCGTCTCCCGTTGTTGTGGTTTCCTATTGTTTTCCGCTGTCGCTCCCTTTGTGGCCACCGATGGAATCGATCGGAAAGCTTCCTTCCACACCACTGGGCCCTTCATTTCCTGGACACACAGCTGGGTCCCCATAAACTGTTTTTGTTCCTCTTCCTCCTCGCCGAAACCTTCCTGTCAAACCCAGGGCTGGATTGGAAATTACATTTTATAATATTAGAATCTATTTTATAGAACCCTTTCCAGGCAAGACAAGAGTTATTAATTTATTGTTTTTGGGAAAACCTTACCTTCCCAATCATTGGACTTTGTCATAAAACGCATAAAGCATTTTGGGGCACAATCCAGGAGTATAACACTGGCATTTTGTAGAAAAAATCTTTTGCACGAGAAAAGGCTGGTTCCCCGCAAATTTTCCTATAAAATGCTCCATCGAGGTCGCCCCTCCAAACTAAAGGCAGAAAACGGCGAGAAGCGGCTGGCTCCCAGAGAAATCTGGCATAACCAAGTCGGATTTGCTAAGATGGGAGTGTTCATTGGTATGAGTTGGAAATAACCTGCAAATGCCCGCAACAAATTTAAGACAATTATGGAACACATGGACCTGGACTGGTACTGGTCTAACATCATGCCTAACATAGTGGATCTGGATGGAAACTGTTTATTGCATTCTATTGGGTCTCTTGGGTCTAGTGAGCTAGATATCCCTGATAACCTCGATAGAGCAATTTGTAGTGGGAAATGTTGTAAAGTTGCAGCACTACACAGCGGACATGTTTCACATGAAAGAAACAATTTATACAGATAGCTGGTTGTTTATGTTTTTTGGTTGTTTTTAGGGTCATCCTTGGGTAGAGTGATGAACCTCAAACAAACATTTTATTTCTTTTTGGTATCGATTTATACGCTGGTTGCAGCTATGTTCCAGTTGTTCCCCACCTGCCAGGTGAGGGTTGTTAGATTTTATGTCAGTTGCCTGCTCCTCTCCTCTCCTCCTCATCTCCTCCTCCTCTCCTCCTCCTCCTCGTCGTCCTCCTCGTCCTCCTCGTCCAACTGCGACCCGCGATCCACAGTGTTCTCTGTCGGACCTCAACCACGACCATCCATGCTCAGTGTTCCCTGCCGGACC
>Ga0126342_10022440_pt1 | contig 10422 bp, 7 predicted proteins | sample Cyp1metagenome_FD_92528 | JGI IMG/M metagenome (GOLD analysis project Ga0126342, IMG submission 92528) | Coral microbial communities from Lord Howe Island, Old Settlement Bay, Australia - Cyphastrea 1 metagenome | ecosystem: Host-associated > Invertebrates > Cnidaria > Coral ...
AAGGTTTCGTGCTGCGGCTTCCTCCCCAACACAAGCCCCATGCAACATTCATGCAGCCATTCCAATGCGATCTGCAACCACAGCTTCAAGAAACGCAAAGAAATACGCAGGCAGGAACAACATGGAACAACCACTCGTTGCAGAACACAGAGGAGGAACCAATCGCGTCCGGAACGACCGCAGCCGCAACCGCCGCACACACGAGGTACCTTTCATCGCGGGCTGCAGCCACTTTACACGGAAAAATACAAGGTTTCGTGCTCCGGCTTCCTCCCCAACACATCCCCCATGCAACATTAATGCAACATTCCCTTCCTACCACTTCCCTTCGTCACCACCCTTCATCAAGGTCAGTTTTTTTTTTTGTGATGTATTGTTAATACATTGTTATGTAGTGTAAAGTCTCACACCACCCTTCATCAAGGTCAATTCTTTTGTGATGTATTGTTATGTAGTGTAAAGTCTCACACCACCCTTCATCAAGGTCAAGTCTCAATCGCGCACCACCCTTCATCATAGTCAATTCCATATCAAGGTCAATTTTTTTGTGATGTATTGTTATGTAGTGTAAAGTCTCACACCACGCTTCATCAAGGTCAAGTCTCAATCGCGCACCACCTTCATCATAGTCAATTCCATATCAAGGTCAATTCTTTTTGATGTATTGTTATGTAGTGTAAAGTCTCACACCACCCTTCATCAAGGTCAAGTCTCAATCGCGCACCACCCTTCATCATAGTCAATTCCATGTCAAGGTCAATTCCTTTGTAATGTATTGTTATGTAGTGTAAAGTCTCACACCACCCTTCATCAAGGTCAAGTCTGAATCGCGCACCGCCCTTCATCATAGTCAATTCCATATCAAGGTCAATTCTTTTGTGGTGTATTGTTATGTAGTGTAAAGTCTCACACCACCCTTCATCAAGGTCAAGTCTCAATCGCGCACCACCCTTCATCATAGTCAATTCCATCAAGTAAAAGTCATTCCTAACTCGGAAGTATTGCTTCCCAACTTCCTTTGATTAACCAACATTATTGACACATAAAGTTTTAATATCCCAATTATATCCCAATTATATCCCACTATGTCATCATATATAAAGATGTATACTATCATTGTACCATCATATTATAGCATCATATATCCCAATTATTGTTGGCCATACACCAGTGTTAACCTATGTTAACCATACACCAATTATTGTTAACCAATAACGTTCCCCTATGTTTTACCCACATTACTCAGTTTTGGAAGGGAACGTTTTGGCTCAATGTACCAGATTCCTCCCCCAATCGTGGCCTCATTGGGAGCCCTAAATCACGAATAACTAGACGTGGATATGTGGAAATTAGTTGGACATGACGCATCCCCGTTGCAGGTGGGTGTATCTGAAACTCGTGTGCCCCATGTCATTCCATGGTTATTCATCAGTTGGACATGATCTAAACATGAAAAACATTTATCAAAAATCATTAAACACACACCAAACAACAAAGTTGTTTAATCAAATAACACATTTAGACAGATTATGGTTATTTTCCATTAGCAAAACACTAAAGGATTCAGTTGTACCTATCCAGTTGGGGATGAACACACCAAAGAACCAGCGATCAAGGTACAATGACGATGAAGAAGGTGGATACGGATAGTACCTGGGTCCATGAGGGGATTAAAACCCAAGGGTAAAAAATACATATGTATTTGTGTATATATATATAAATAAATAAATATATATATATATATATATATGTAAATGTATATATATATATACATACACACATATGTATATATATATACACATAATATATATATATATGTACCAAATATAGCAAGACAATCCAACATATAGTAGTTTATAATGAGGGAACAAGCAATCAACCCCAACATATAGTAATTTTCATGGGGGAAATGATGATAATCCACTGGGTTTCAGGAGTTTTCCCATCATTCTCACTTCGACATGGGACCCGGTAACGCGGATTTTTGATTTCCCCAACATCCGGACAAAATCACAAGTGGATACTGTCAACCCGTGTGATTTTTTTGGGCGACCCATTTTCGCTACAAACTGTTCGCTTAATTATGAACCAACCCAAAAAATACGAGCTTGGATTATGGGGGATTATGATTCCATCTTCGGGGACTGAGTAGAAACTGAATGTTGTGCCCCCTTGATACAACAGGGACCGATTTAGGATGACATGTTGTGTACCCTTGTGAAGCATCAAACGTGGCAGTGGGAAATACTCATCTAATGGGGGGTTTCTAGCCATGGAGAGCTGACCGGAGTTTTTTCTTGGTGGCGAACTACCCACGGATCACAAGTAGATTCGTTCACCCTAGTTATAAGCGGATGAAACCTACTTATCCCTCTTATAACCAGGGATATGACCTACTTAGCGGAGGGTACATGTGTGGAAGCCTACACATACTTGAGCCGATTCCATGTCACAGCCGATATGATCTTCTCATAGCAAGATCCAGCGCATCGCAAGTGGCATTTCTCATCCTCTTGTGGTGGAACATCTGGATCCAAACATGGGATTAGTGGCTTCTCCTCACCATTCTTCGGGCTCCTCTTGGCCATGATCATTGTCGTTTAGAAAATGGTAGTTTTGGACGATACCTTCTAAGCAATGACAAAGAGGAGCCTCTTCACCCGGGTTCCAGGTTCCAGCTGGTAGGCGGTAGACTAGGAAATGGCTACTCAATATCCCTGAGGGTGTTTGAAGCTCCCATTCGATGTCTCCGATGCTTCAAGATGTTTTAATCACAGAGCGAGGTTGATCGATGGGAGGCGTTTGAACCAAACCCAATAAACCAAACACAATAGTTTGTGTTCAATTTTTTTCAATATGTCACGCTCGGATTTCGAAGGAAACAAAAAACATCTTGGTGTCTTACATATAGATATTCCCCAGCAAGGAATTTCTATCCTCTGGTAAGTTGTGCCTGCTATAGAACCTCTGCCTCATCGAACCCTTTTTCATCGAACTCAATGGGCCAACGGAGTAGCAGCGTAGCACAGCAAAGTGTAACATCTGGTTGGTGGTATACCTACCCCTCTGAAAAATAGTCAGTTGGGGTTATTATTCCCAATATATGGGAAAAAGTTCCCAAACCACCAACCCTTGGTTATGTCAAAATAGCTTTTGAACATGGCCCATTTAGTTCGTTGATTTACCGAACTTCAAGATGGTGATTTTCCAGTTCGCAAACTGTAAACGTTTACCAGAGGGCAAATGGACTTATACACCCAGTAAGCCATTTTCTTACTGGTTACTAATGGTTATCAACCAGTTTATCCATATCTATCATAAATCAGCTATAAACCAGTAACATCCATGAACTAGTTTGATGTACTTACTATTGGCTGGAGTCAAGTTCCAATATACCAAATGATTTACCACCGAGCTAAATGGACCATCTATACCATAGCTATGTTAGTTGACTGGAGAAAACTTGAAACGACTACATCTGGCTGAATCATAACAATTCAACTGAAAATAGCTGTTGTCATACGGCTATTTGGGGATGGTTCCCCTTACTAACCAGTAAATCAAAAAGATGATTTTCCAATTTTCCACCATTTATAGATGATTTTCCCATGTAAACCTCCATTTAGTTCGGAGATTTCCCATTGCTCGTTGAGTTATGATGGATTTCCTCGATGATCCAAGGGACAATAGCCAGCACACCAGGGCCCAGTACGGTTGGTCCTTAGAGGCAACACATGGACCGCAGCTGCACTTCTAGTTGCGTGAATAAATGGACATGTAACTATAGATATAGAGCAAACTTATATCACTAAAAAAGGTCAACTAAGTGGATATATTTCACCATTCTCGGGGCCAAATATCCCAACTTATGGGGATTAAAATCCCGTGCCACAACTGCAACCTCAAGCAGAACACCAACAGTGTTCAGCATTCTTCAGGAAAAAAACCCAAGATGCGAGAATGGGCCCATGCCTATACACCCAAATATGCCAAATTCGTTCCAGTCGTGGGTGAAAAATCATCAAGTTCGCCCTGATTTGATTGCTGATCCCAGTAGCTATCTCCTGCTACTCTGTCCATTCTTCGTTCAAAGTACCATAATTTTGCTGAAGTCCTGCCCAAAAAAGATAAACCCCACGAAATCTTCTACACCCCAAAATTATGGCAATACATCCTGATTGATACGAAACTTTCTTGAAAGGAATCCAAACGCACATATCATATAGTGTTGATCCACAATATATTTTTTAAAAACTATAACCATGGATCTAAAATATTTTCCAAATAATGAAACACTATATTTTGAATCTCCCAAACAAATGTCCCTATATTTTGATGGCGAAACCCTTCAGAAATTGGGAAATCAGGACGCAGCATCTGGCTGCGGCGAAAAGCGTCGAATTTGTAGAGACGCCTTCGAACCCTCACCACGACTCTTCCTTACAGCCAGGATTCGGAGAAGTACTCAATGGGTAATGGGAAGAATATATATATATATATATAATGGTTATATAATGGGTATATACTTGGGGATATATACGGGGATCTATGGGATTTACAACTCTGTCTCTGAGTATGACAAAATATCATGGGGATACAATGAACCGAAATTTGAGATTTCACCAACAAAAGTGAAGATTTAAGAATCTCAATCTTACAACGGATTGGTTTACCGGAAAACTTACGGGAAACATCAGCGCTTTTTGCATGGCAATTTACCTGCAAATCTAGGAGTTCTTGCCCAAAAATTCCCTTGAAGCTCCGGAAACCATCACTAATTGGTCCGTTTCGTCATGGTACCCCCAGTCATCATCCATGGATGACCATGACTTGGTAAACCTATGGTGACGTGGGGATCCCCCAGTTTTGTGAAACCTTCTGTGGTGACGTGAGAATCTGCAAATTTGCAATGGTGCTACCAATTTTACAGCCCACAGCTTCCCTCTTGAGGGGTTGACATGATGGGATATGACCCCTCCACTGCCGATTGGATCCCACTGCCGAATGTATTTAGCTAGCTCCACCGCAAGGGCCGAAATGATCATTGGTCATTTTCAAGGTGCCACAACATCCCACCCCTTTATCCAAAAGCCATAAGGCTATATGTCAAAACCCTGGTATCCTGTTCACGCCAAAATAGCTGGCAGTTGGGGATGTTGGAAACCGATCAATTGCTGACCCATCCCCGACTCACACCGCTCGAGATTTTCACCAGGACACAAAAAGGCAGCCAACTCAAACATACACCACAATCTGTCAACCTGGATCAAATGTTGTTGTTGTTGTTGATGATGAAATATTGGATCAAATGCTGGTGAAATATTTAAGCGAATTATCGATTGGAATTTCAAGACCCTAAAATCGAGGTACTGTACCATATAAAGCCATATGTTGTGACCACATCCCTTGACATAGACCTTTGCATAGGCCTTAGATATGGTAGGTGCCTTCAATCTAGCTACCTGAAATGGAAATTGAAATTACATCCAGTTATATCTTGTATGTAATATATTTGCCCACCCAAAAAGGGGTATACGAGTGAATCCTTAGCATTCTGATGGTGAGGCTGAGGGCAATGGTACATCCCCAAAATCCATCAAGTTTGGGATATATGCAGACATGTGAACATCTATACAGCAATATGTTCCATGGTCAAAACATCGTGCACAATGTGGGTCTTCCATACCAAAGTGAAAATCCACAACAGGGATTGGGTGAAGAACCCGCGGGTGTTTCTTGGGGCAGAATTCACCATGGTTAGTCGTAGTTGCGCACTTATGTCACGATGATACCAACGTCCTTTCAAAATGGCTTTTAGATGTATGTAGGTCAATATGTATATATATATATAATATACATGGAGCTGGGAGGCTTCCATCTGGATGTACTTGCAGCATCCCATAATAACAATGCCACGATTACAGGACTTGTGTGGCCTGATACATCTCCCAATGCACATGAAGCCAATATCCATGGCATGCTGCTGATCCGGTCCCTCTTTGATTCATGGGGTGATATCGTATTTGAAGAGTGGGGGAACTAAACATGATCACTCACCAGTTACTTCCTGATACTGAGCTTCCAAAAATCAAATGCAGAAGGTGCATTTGACTTTGCCATACTTTTCCATTCGTCCATAAACTTACAATTCCTGGGCTTGGCACTTCCGGAAAAAACAAAGAACATGTCTATACTGGTTGGTGGTTTCAACCCCTCTGAAAATATGAAAGTCAGTTAGGATTGTTATTCCCTATATATGGAAAAATAAAATTCATGTTCCAAACCACCAACCAGCAATAACATCCATATAAGACTATTGGGGAAAATAGAAAATGTTCCAAACCACCAACCACATATAAGTATGTAAAATATATGTTCATCCAAGAAGTTCCCCCCAGCATTTCTATCCACTCGTCTGCGCAAGCCAAGCTACATATGTCCTGAGCCAGGGACGTAAAAGAGCGAAGATCTTCGAACGGATGACCCCCCAAATTCTGACCGGGGCATCTACCCTCTGGTAAACATACAAAAAACGATGGAACATCGCCATTGTTCATAGGTAAATCACCGAACTAAATGGCCATTTTCACTGGCTATGTTAGTTTACCAGAGGGTAGTTTTTCTTTCTGTTTTCCCTAGGAAAATCCCTCTCAGTGGGTCTTTTGTATCGGATACTATCGTGTCAGTCGCTTAGATTACCTGAAGACATTTCCAGGTTCGTAGCAGCTGGCAAATGATGCCAGTCTGACAACCACCTGTACTAGTGTTAGTAACAGTAGTAATGCTACGAGTCAAAATCTAATATGCCCGGAACATCCGCCATGAATCATTTCTTTGACTTGTCGATATTTCCCATTCAATGGCGGATTACTATATGAATTGATAATTGATATTTCATAATTTCCCATCATGAATCATTTAACTTGTCATTTCCAAGGTCTTTTTCCCATGGACATGTTGATTTTGCCATCGGATGCATCAAAACCTGGACGACAAATTTGAGGTTACCCCCTAAATGGTGGTACATTGCGCTTACAATTTGGGCCTCCCAATGAAGAAACAGCTGGTTCATTAATCCTTGATTAACATGACTGTGTACGTGAATCAACATCCATTCATCGGCGATTTTGGCGTGAACAGAAGCGTGCCGTTTGATTTTGATAACATACCCATTTAAAACAAGACTAGACGACAGCTGTTGATGGCCTCATGATCGTGGGGCCTGAAGTGTTCGAACTCGTCCCAGGTGAATTTCTGCACATCAGCCTGCTTCTTGCACACACTCCATTCTTCAAGAAAGAGTTGATGCTGAAATCTTAAGAATATGCGGAGGTGTCTCCCTCATCCACACTCAGCTGAACTGTTTGCACCAAAGTATTGGCTTCACCGAGTCCAATTCATCCCCAATGGGCCCCGCCCATGCCGGGCATGGTGTTGCCGGGCATGCCCCTTGGCTGACGGGGAACCGCTCACTGAGTAGCCTGGGTTCGTGAGCTTGCCATGTGAATCATATTGCACTGGGTCCCAGTCTCGTCAATCTGCTGCATGTTTCCCATGCCAAGACTTGCTTGAAGGAAACTTCAGTATCAAAACAATACTATCTTCACCAACTTTACCAATATTCAATAAACGCTGATCAATAGCAGGGCCTGCCAAAGCCCGATCCCAATGTGCTGGCCCCCAAAAAAATGGGACTGCATTGGGAGATCGTTATTTGCGCATTGATTTTGTTTGCCAGGGTTCCAGTGCCTTCCATTTGGATGTGCACGCCATTTTGTAAGTGTGTCTAATCCTGGTGAGGCAACTGGTTACATAATGGATCTTGCCTCCATGAAAAAATATGGAGATCGAGCACCCACAAAACAATATATATATATATATATACATACAGAGAAATACACATATTAAGCAGTGAAAATTACTATCGCCTATACAATATGTATGTATGTACGGGGCCTGACCCTATCTGCTTCATCAGGGGTGCTCTTGTAAATCAATAAAATACACACAACTAAACTATACAGTAACATGTTTGGGTTTGGCCACACTCAAATCTCTATCCAAGTGGTGTACACGCCCGACATGCCCTGCCAGTGATCGCACCACATCTTTGCATGCATGCATGTGTGTATGTACATATAATATATCCTATTGTTCGTCGTGGCCGCGTTTCTTCAAAGACCGGACCAACTGCAGGAGCTCCTCCTTATGACTGGTGCACTCTGAAATCTTTTCGATGGCATGCAACTCGGCTCCATAGTCTACCAAATTAAAATGCGATTGGTCCTGCCAACCAAAAAGTGTACAAAAATCAGTTCAGAGACAAATAAAACACTCATAAGCAATCCCTATGATTGCTATTTAGCGCGATACACCAACTTTGGGATGGCGTTCGTCAAAAGTTAGGCGCTGCAGCTGTGAAATTGCTCCGGAAATCTTCAGCTGGTCAGACCGTGAGGCTTTGCTTGACAATCCGTGACATGTGGCTGTACATATATCTGGGTAAATTACAATATTTCACTAACCTGAATTAAGGCCATAAAAGGGGATGATTTCCCTTACTAGCCATGATTTCCAGTGAGGTCGTAGTGAGGTCGTTGTAATTTACCCAGATATATGTGCATCTTTTTGGACACTAGTAACCCACCCATTTGGGAATTGTTTATACCAACCCTAAAAATGGCAATGACCGGGGCACAACTATTTCTGATGACTGGGGGATGGTGCGGATGGCCTTTACCCACAGTACTAGATCATATTAAGCACTTCCCCATTGCAGCTCTCGTTCATTGGGTCGAGCGTCTTATCCCACAGCACCAGCATCCGCTTGGATTGCTTCCTCGGATCCAAGGTGAATACACATACACACCCGGAATTATGATGCCGATGCATAATTCCGGGTATTGTACATATCTAAACATATAATATTATATAGTATACATATATGAATACATATTGTTTATTATATGATAATAGCAAACGTATGATATTATATGGTACCGGGAATTATGATTAGAATGTATTATGCATACATATACATACATATATATATATATATGTATTGGGGTAATATATTCGTAATTGGAGATGTTGTCGTGGTACAGAACATTTAGTGGGATAGTGATATCAACAATGATCTGAATTGTCTGAAGATGGGGTTTCCTAACATGGGACCCCAGGTTGTCATCCAAGTTCTTCATCATTTTCATGGAAAATAAACTCATTTTGAGGACCCACATTTAAAGAAACACCCATGTTGGCTTGTCTAAAAAGGGTGGACAACATACAGCATCGCAACTCTATGATATTTCAATATATTTCAATGAGAAAGTGATGATGAACACTGACAATTTTTGAAAATCATGTTTTCAGGCGAACCCATATGTAAGTCTGGACGCCCATGAATAGTGTGGTTAACATATGACATACAATGATGTTTGGTAACTTGTCGAAAAACACACTGTGGACATATCCCATGTATCAATCAACGGATTGATTTGGAGGAAAGTCGACAGGGAACCATGGTATTTTCCATTACCCTCTGGTAAACTAACATATCTATGGAACATCACCATCTTTAGTAGGTAAATCAACTATAAATTGGCCATGTTCAAAAGCTATTTTGACATAACCAGAGGGTAAATATGGGGGCAATGTTTCCCATAAACCAATCCAATGAATCAATGCTTCAGAAATTTGCGCCATGAGGTGATGAAGGGCAAGCCAGATGTGTTTTGATCCATGATTAGTGGGCTCCCCGGATGCCCAGTTGCCAACCATCAACTTGTTTCAGGGATCATCCAGAATCTAGGCTGACTATCAAACAGATTCTCGTGTGGATATATTGAACTAGTTAGATGGGTTATAAAACTTCCGGGCCCCTTCCTCTACCCACCAAAATACCATTATGTTGCCTATACTCCCTTATATCCCAATGGAATATCGCCATTTTGAATGCTTGAATCCACAATTATGTTCGCATTTTTGAGGCTTAACCCCCCATGTTTGATGGTTTGATTCATACCTAAGTGGAATTCCCAACAGCAGGGCCTGTTGGGTTTCAATCTCTAGGGCTGGGGCTGGCTCGCGGGGACTTGCAGCCTTCAAAATCCGGAATGGAACCTGGAACCCTGGAACCCTGGAACCCTGGAACCTTGGAACCCTGGAACCCTGGAACCCTGGAACCCTGCAACCCTGGAAACCTGGAACCTTGGAATCCTGGAAAATCTGGAATCCTGGAATCCTGGAAAATCTGGAACCTTGGAACCCTGGAACCCTGGAACCCTGAAACCTTGGAAGCCCGGAACCCTGGAACCCTGGAACCCTGGAACCCCGGAACCCTGGAACCCTGAAACCCTGGAACCTTGGAACCCTGCGACCGTGGAACCCTGAAACCTTGGAACCTTGGCACCCTGGAACCCT
>Ga0126342_10022441_pt1 | contig 10422 bp, 9 predicted proteins | sample Cyp1metagenome_FD_92528 | JGI IMG/M metagenome (GOLD analysis project Ga0126342, IMG submission 92528) | Coral microbial communities from Lord Howe Island, Old Settlement Bay, Australia - Cyphastrea 1 metagenome | ecosystem: Host-associated > Invertebrates > Cnidaria > Coral ...
CAGTTTCCGAATACCACTGTCCAGTTTCCGAATACCACTTCCAGTTTCCGAATACCAGTTTCCGAATACCACCTCCAGTTTCCGAATACCACTCGCCAGTTTCCGAATACCACCGTGACCTTATAATTTACCCTGATCTATCCCACTCAGAATGCTATAGGTCGGCAGGGTAACTAGTATAGTAGCCTTAGTACACAATCCTTTCCCAATATTACGAAAATACCCCGATGCTGTAGCAACCTTGGTTTAGTATCAGATTTGTTCATTGTGGGGTTCCATATGATGAGGTGCGTTTAGCAGTAATATAGATGCATTTGGTTTATTTTAGTTTGATAATATTGTGAATAACAGCAACGGGAGGAAATGATTATCTTCCAGGTAATCAGAAGGGTCAGCTCTTGTACCTTGTCAGGAATACAATTGTGAAACCTTTCAGCAGTGCCGGACGGCTGATTATCATAAGTGATCGTGACTACATGGCTCAAATCCATTGCAGGCATGCAGGTATGCATCATCTTAAATGTAGGTATATATGTATAATTACATACACATATGTCTTGTATATATTCCATTATCGATTTTATGTCCATTATCCATTTCATATCCAGGCAATCAGCAGGAAGGCATGATCTTCTCATGAACAGCAGGAAGTCAATGTCACTGAGGAGTGTCCACTTATATAACCACTGTTTGCTTCAACAGACCTGCGGCAATACATGGCAACACCATGCAATACCATCTGAATATATAAAGGTTGGGATCCAAAAAGACACCCATTGATGTGGACTCCGGCTCGGATCTCATCAGTAGAAGGGGCTCAATTTTTATGGCCTTCCATGCCCTTCTATCATCACCATCATCATCATCATGATCTCATCTATGAAGCAGAGGACAAAAGAAGTTCACAGTGTTGCAGGTGCATGACGGGACGCTGTTCCCATGAATGTATGGATATCATGCGGCGCAGGTTCACTCTTCTTCACCATCAGTTCCTTCTTCTACTGCTATGCAGAGGTCGCTGTATCTTTAAAATTTTGCCATACAAGGGCAGCTTTGAAAAGATGTGTGGTTCAGATACCCTGGTCGTTCCAATTTGGTCAATTTGGCTTGTCTCCCGACATTTTCGGATTTTTAGACACCAAGACAGTAACCCACTTGTAGGCAGACATGCCACATTCTTGATGGTATGGGGATGGGGTAAGCATGACTGCTAGTCTGCCAGAATCAGGGTCTCAGAAAATCTCAGAAACGTGGATTGTGCTTCACTTCCCATTTGGCATGATGATCCAGGTGCGCAAATCTGGGTACTTGCAACTGCATGTTAAAAATTAAAGCATTTCAAAACAGGTTCGAAAGCCATCCTAATTCATCACTGCTACATCAGATCGCCACGCCTGGCGTCCCTCAGGAATTGGGCAGATTGAAAGCAGCTCTGACCACTTGGGGCTACGTGGGCGGCAAAATCAACTTTATCATTTGCACCTACTTGATGTGCATCGCGCCTTGACGCGGGGAATCCATGAAAATTCACTGTTTAAAAGTAGATCACTTTCCGGGTGACCACAACAATGGTAAAATCATGTAAAATCCACATGTCACGTGAAATATGTTACTCGTAGTTTACCCTGTAGGGTGAATTGCGTCTGGTTTCACAAGGAACTTGCGAAGATGATCCTTGCTGTTCATGGCTATATGGCTGAAGTTTGGAATAGGATGCACGTCCGTCCTTGGGATCTAGCTGAAGCGCTGGCAGATCATGATTGTTCCTGATAGATGATCTTGGATTGGGATGGGCCACCAGGAAACAAGCAGATTTTCGAGGTTTTTGACGGGTTTTGATTGTTCTTTTACACGCAAATGACCGGTTTGGACGTCATATTGGCAAGATCATCATCGTTCCGGCAGAGTTTAGCAGTTGGGTGGCATGACAACACCTAGGTATGTTGTTTGGAAGCCTGTATCGGTCAAACAGGGGGCATCCAAGCCACGAACCGACAGCATGGCATGATGCTTCCAAACGATCGACGAAAAGGTTGGTGAAGTTTATGGTGGCACATGTCAATTTCCTTTCCTACCTGAAAATAGGTGATCCAACTTAACTATTTTCAAACATCCTTTGTTCGTTTTTCTTTGTGTTCGTGTGCGCGTGTTTCTCAACCGCCAGCTAAACCACCCACCACGGCCACGCCATTCCGAGGAAACTATCAATTTGACAGCAGATCATGACAACCGGAAAAAGGCCATCAAGTGACCCGATTGCTGTGCGGGGATGAGCCAGCAACGGTGTGAAGGGGGGGTAGAAACCATGGGTAGGATGAGCAGAACAAGGGTTGGTTTCGCTGGAGGCAGTAACTCAGGGAGTTAGTTAGTTAGTTGTATACATTTTTTAGTTCTGTTTTTAATTACACATACATGTATTCACAGGTGTATGGATAGATATGGATAGACTATGATAGATTGGGATGATTAGATCCATAGCATTGCTGGATGTAGATATTGTCTCCGTCGAGTATTGGCAAATCATGGCCACACGGACGACTGGCACCTCTGGAACCTGTTTCTGTCGGATTCAGTACCAAATGGACCGAAATAGGTTACTGTAGTTACACTTACAACATCTTACAACTATGACTATAACAGTTGCAACACGGGGTGTATAATTTTGAAATAAGTTAATTGGCCTCTTTGTAACTCAGACAATTTCCAAACCAGGGACGTGAAGATTTTTAAAACCTTCAGGAATCAGACGGGCGGAGTCCAAGCTACCCAACGGATTTGTCTGCGCCGGTCTGTTCGCAAAGTCATGGATCGTGTTGGGTCACGTGACATGACGCAGCTTCAGAAGAAACATGTTATTTTTTGTTAAATACCGCATAATTAAATGAAACCGTACCCTCCCTCCCAATAACATAGACCGTGCCAGTTATGAGGGTTACTTTAGGAGGCAACTTCCCTCCAAAAATGGACGGTTCTCGGGGTCTATGTTCGTTTGGAATAATCTAACAGCAAATCTTCATTTACTTCATGAGATTGATTTCGAAGTGCATCCGAAAATCACAAGAGAGACTGTTCAGCCAGCTCAACCACCAGTGTTTTACACCCAGGAAGAGGAAAAGATTGAAGCCCTTCTCAGCCCGGAAACCTAGCAGTTGGATCCTGCGAAAAAAGCAAAAGACAATTCCATGAGAAAAGTATCAAGCATGGACTTGATCTTTTTTTAGTGGTTCTTACTTTGCTTGGTGTTTTTAAATTTTCTTCTACGTCCTTTGATCTTGAGTTCCAAGACCTCATCGTTAGATGTGCTGCTGCGTCCCTTCCAGATGGCGCCTCGTAACAAAGTTGCTAGCCGTGACTAGCCGTGACTAGCCGCTAAGTATGATATTTATACCGGTTGCTTACCTAAATACTTACTTAGAGGGTGATAAAGAAGCTCTCTGTTGGCATTTTACCATGTCAACCCAGGAGTTATAAAGACTTAATTGGGCTTTATGGCCCTTAAGATAGTGGTAAATGACACTAAAAATGAGCATTCCATACCCATATGCTCCATGGTGCTGGAATATTTACCAACTTTTGCCCTAGAAATCACCCAGTTTTGTAGGTAAATATGCCAGCACCATGGGTTGCACATGGGATAGGTAAGTCCTGTGGGGGTCCGTTGATGTCGCGCTTCCAAGGACGAAGTCGCCAGTACTTCCAGCAACGGCAGTGGGGGCAGCGTTGCCAGCGTCCTCTCGGACAGTGAGAGCGATGCCAGCAGCGATAGCAACCGGGCTTGGACGCAACGGCTTGGCAAATCCCCAAAGATGATCTTACAAGGAACTATAAGGTAACTATAATGTGGTACATATATACACACATACATAATATATATGTAATTATATGTATATATACACATATTATGTTTCACGTTTTTTTTTTAATGTTTATAAAGTATATTTAAATTATATATAAAGATAGTATGTTATACTGATGATGGGAATGGTTTTAGGGTTTAGGGCACGGCTGAAAACCAATATCTGCAGCTGGGTCGTGGGCTCCAAGGACATCCAGTCCGTATTGTGGGTTGGTTTGAAAAATATAAGCGTCTATTGACAATTTATTGCTTTAAAGAACCATACATACATTAATTAAGAATAATTTATCACCTAATGGTTAAATACTGTTGTAAATGTGAACAACATGTTATTATACTTAATAACCATTGTGCCATTGACCATTTAATAACTCTTATTGTGCCTTCTCTGTTTCCCAGAGAGTCTTCAGGCGGCTCCGACCTTGAAAGGTCGCCCAGTGGCCGGGGGCGACCACCGGCCAGAAGACCGGAACGACGCTTGGGCGACCGTCAGTGATGATTGGAATCATCCCGGTGATTGTCCATGGTGCTGGTATTTTTACCTACAAAACTGGCTGATTGGCTGATTTTTCATATTTTGTTCGGGCAAATGTTGGTAAATATTCCAGCACCATGGGAGCATATGGGTATAGTAATTACATGTTTGCCTAAACAAATATCAGCCTATAGAGGTCAGTTCATGTCAGGTCCAAATCAAGATGTATTTTCGGGCTTTTCCGGGTGTGTGTGTGTGTGTTGGTAACTCTTTTCGTAATTTGCCCAGATGATGCCACTGGACCAGTGGCATCAGGGAATCCTTCGGATTGTCCCAAAGCTCCGACGATGATTGGTACAAACGTGTACAAACCATGTAATTACAATAACTAAAGAGTAGGTTTGTACCATAAAGTTATGGTATAACATTGTACCATATATATATATATATCCATATATATCCGTATATATATATATATGTTTATATATTCTAATCCATGATTGTCCCAAACCTCCGTAAGGCCAATATTTGTGGGTCCGTGCAGGTTTGAGAATAGCGTGCGCGAAAGTTCAACGGATGTTATCATATATGTTATCATGATGTGTCCCTTAAAGAAAAAAAACAGTTACCATCAACATCACTGAATTGTTCGAGCGGTTTGTCATCGTGCAGCAATTCATCGGCCAGTTCACCGAGCGGTACTCAGCACTGGCCCGGTGGCTTCGCCAGGTTTCTACTTGAATCCCTTGCGTGCCAAACGCGCAACTCGGCGCACTGCTGGGTTGGAACCTGCAGTGATATGATCCATGGAATGCATGGTTACGAGCATGGTGCTGGTACTTGGGCTGGTATATACTTTCAGCCTGAAAAAAGGTGCCCCATTCATTCCATTCCATTCCATTCCATGTTTCAAAAAACCTGGTTGCGTATGGGTGTGTAGCATAAACATTGGGGGTAAAGCATGAGAAATCCACTGTTTATGTTTTTCTTTCAAGAACGCTAATGGTGCCATCAGGATCCATCGTTTGCTGTTGCCGGCATGGGCATAGGTCAATCTCTGACCATAGCTTGGATCTTGACGTGTAAAATGGTTACATGAATCGGAGATGAATACCCTCCGGTAATGAAACATGGCTGGCTGAGAATTTCGCTCGCTAAATGGCGGCTTGTTTTTAGTTCATCAATGAACATGATCTAAAAACGGTTGATTTTCTTACCACATGGTACTTTTTTCTTTAGGGGTTACCCGATTAGCAGTGAAACATCTATGTGCTCGTTTTTTGCAATTACATTTGCGCATGAAACCATTCTTAGGTGGACCATATATATGTTGCCCTGAAATTTTATTCGATTCAGGAAATTCAGTCTTCATGCAGTCCAATGATGAATGGAATGGCTTGTAATGTGGTAAACCAATATATAAACCCAATGCCATAAACCGTCCCCAATATCACCAGGGTATTTTTTGAACCATCCCCAGTCGGAGGTAAAAATGGCATTGGGTTTGCCGCAGGCGCTTCGCAATCTGGAACGTTTGGGTGCGGGGCCATGGCCCTATTGGGCCTCCTTGATTTACTTCTTAGGCGGGCCGGGCCGTGAGGATGGCGAGTCGGAGGGGATAGTTTCATGGTGATGGCAGATATGGCAGACATATGGCAGATTGATGCAAATTGCACATTTGGGATCATCGAATCATTCGGGGAGATGTTCGGGTCATTTGTTTCTGTGCGGTTTTGGGACGGTTCCGGACTTTTGGGCCTCTGCCTGGATCCAGTCATTTGGGGCGGCGGCGAACGATGATCAAAATGTACATCCCCATGATGCATGATATCAGAAGTGGATGGCTTATGGCGTTGGCTTTACCACATTCAAATTGGGATAATATGTTATTATATGTTATTATATGTTATTGCTCTGTACTTGAGACACTCTGTGTCACCTGCATGGCTCCACCCAATTTGCCTCAACACTGTGGTTGAGCAGGTGAAGTAGATGATGGATGATGGTGAGAAAAAAATCAAAATGTGACAGCTGGGATGACATGTATCGCTTAGATTACTGAAGGGAGGGTGTCATCATATAAATCATATATATGCCGCAGTCCTTTCTGCAGATCTGCTCCGCCATGATTAGCAATGACTTCGGAGCAGCATATGGACCGGACTGTGCTGAGATCCTCTGACATCGAATTCATATTGCCCCGCAGCGCGTGACGCTTCTAGTTGCAGCCTGGAAAAAAATATGTGATGTTACCTTCCTAACTGATCAATGATGTGCGTACATAGTTAATTATCGACATGAATGAAACGCGATAAATTATGATAATCAACTATGCCCTCCAGTAAACTGAGGTGGAAAACAACCATGGATTCCACGGGATATGTCCATCTTCATGGTTGGGTTGTCCATAAAGAATATGTTAATTTTGCTCGAGCAGAATGAATATTATATAGATACATGAACTATATTTTTTCTATATTCTATATTTTTCTATACCTATATGCAATTTTCAGGGGAGTTAGCATCCAGCAATTTCCATTTCAAATGTAGCAGCAATTTTCAATTTTCGCCAGGAGGCTTGACCCATCCCTGCCAGGCGTGGGGGCCTTCACCGTGGGCCTTGCTTGTGACTGGGGCGGGCACGATGGGACCGGGATCATTTTCTGAGTTGAACCACTTGAAAATGTAGGATTTATGTAGGGGGAACAAAGCAATCAGTCCATCTTATGGTTGAGGATTTTTTTGCTTAAGTTGTTTTCTTCCTTGCGGTGGAGTTGCGAGTTGCCAAGGGGTATGCATGCAAGTTTTGTACCGATTTGTTGGTTTCACTGTGGGTAGTTGCACATTTATCCAATTCCCCCTTCCAGCCCTCAAAATCTAAGGAGGATCTGAAGCCAAACAAGGTCCAAGAGACAAATTTTAGGGTTCCGGCTGAGTTTTTAGAGCTTTACCCGCACCATGGGTCCGCAGTGTGGCTCAACAGCTCTGAAGCTGAGCAAAAAGAGACGCCTTGTCGGCCCTTGCCACTTGGCGACTTGGCGCCTTGGCGGATTGCGTTGCCGATACCCGATACCCCAACGGATGAAACATTTGCCGGGCTACGTGGGGCAAGCTGGGGCTTACCCTCTGGTAAACTAACATAACTATGGAAAATCCCAATTTTTAATGGGAAAATCCACTATAAATGGCAATTTTTAATAGCTATGTCAGTCATTACCAGAGGGTATGCTGTTTATGGCAACTCCGGGGATCTCCGGGCGCATGATTAGGGCGTGACCATGTGTTACACTTCGATTGATCCCTACCCTGCCAATCATCTGGAAGTATATATGGCAAAATAATGGCAAATACACACACGCACACACAATATATATATATATATTTACACTATTATACATTATACACTCATATATATATACATACAGATACTCTGTCAGATACACTATTATACATGTTTTGTCATTCTATCTAACATCTTTCTGGCATATACGCTGACATTCCAGCCGGCATTCTTTCTGGCATTTGTTCTGATTCTGACATTCTTTCTGGAATTCATTCTGGCGTTATATCTGGCATCTTTTGTGGCATTGTCTCTGGCATGCTGTTTGGCATCTATTCTGACATTCTATCTGGCATTTTTGCTGACATTCTATCTAGCAATCTCTCTGGCATCTATTAGTCTGGCATTTTATCCGGCACATACTTTACTTGACATGTCACATGACATATGTTGTGCCAATCTATTTGGCGTACATTCTGGCATTCTATTTGGCATTCTATTTGACGCACTTATTTTATCATGTTTCATCCGGCATTTCATTTTGTACAATTTTTTTTTCCAGCGTTCTACCTGGCCTATGTTATATTATTGCATTCCATTTGGCATTTTATCTGGCATTCACTCTGGCATTCTATCTGGCATATATATATATATTCTGACAATTCATTTGGATTTTGTTTTGATGTGTGTTGTGACATTATCTAATATAAATGTTCTGACGCGCTATTTGCCTTGCATTTTATCCAGCATATATTCTGACTGGCATTTCATTATCTATCCTATGTGTTGTTGGTATTTTATTTTACACACACACACATATATATATATGTGGCATTTGTTATATGGCATTCTTTTTGGCAATCAATCTGGCATTTTATTGGTTTTTGTCCTCGCATCCTTTGTGCCATTCTATCTGACAATTTATCTGGCATTAGTTCTATTTGATATCGTATCTGACATTCTTTTCGGATCTATTTGGCATATATATATATATATACATATTGTGTCATTTGATCTAGAATTCTGTTTAACATATATTTTGGCAGTCGATTTAGCATATGTTTTGATATTTGATTTGGCATGCTATCTGACATTCTTTCTGGCAAACTATTTGGCAGATATGTTTACATTCTCTTTGGTAATTGTTTGGTATTCTTTTTGGCATATCGCAGCGGCTTCGGGCCCAAGATTGTCGAACTCGCCATATCTGGCAATCCGAGGCCCTTTGGGTGCGAGTTGCGGGGCATGGGCAAGGCGCTTCGCCGGCTCGTGTTCCTTAGTGCACTTTGTTGGGCAGTTTGCAGCAGAACATGCTTGCCAGAAGCTTGGACAGTGCATCAACCTGCTTGCTTGGTTGTGGGTGTAAACGCTCACAAAAACTGGACTGTCGTTCCAACACATGTTGTTTTAAATTCATACGTGGGACGATGAAAGGCAATGACTTGTATTTCCCACGTGGTGGGGGTCTCTAGCTCTTGTGTCATCTCCTGTTCACATCTTCTCTCCTCCTCTCTTCTTATTTCCCCCCTCGTCCTCCTGGCCTCTCCAAGCAAGCTCGCAGACAATTTCTATTTTTGTGGTGCCCAACTCTGTTGCCGCATGGATCACTGGATTAACATGACTGAACCACTGTTAACACTGGGAAGTGAGCCTTAGAACCTTGGAGCGGATGGCACCGTCCTAGAGTTTGCTCAAGGCGCAGGGTGAATTTGTTTGGCCAACCTGGAATCTAACCACGTGTGGGTATGGGGTCAAAAAAATGATATTGGGGAGGGGAATATCTATTTGCCAGACTAGTCACTAGCATATACGGAATAAATTTGCATACCAAGACTTGAACCCCAGGGGTATGACTCTTTATCGTTGCGCTGGGCGCTGGGTCAACGGTACTACCACATTGACTAGTCAGATGACCAAAAACGGAGGTACGACTCGCAAAGTGACCAGGACTCACCAGCTTTAGAGAACATTATGACCACCAGTCACGCTTTGCAAAGAATTTATGCAGGTTTGTGCTAGCCAGCCAAGAATGTGGCTTAACATCTTTTCAACATATTGAACATATTGTTGATTTGGGAACACACATCAATATTTTGTTCATGTCTCATGAAAATAGGCAGCTCCCCGGCAAGGCCATGTTTTGGAATACCGTATACCTAAATTGATGATCTTGAGTGTGTCCATGAAACCCTCCGTCGGTGTGCCGTGGTAAACTACCCGTCGGGGGGTAAACCGCGCCAGCGTCTTGAGCATTTTGAAACATGTTGTTTTCGCCATAGCGAAACTATATGAAACTATTGATTCATTCCCCAAAATAGGCTTAAAATTCCCCGGGAATTTGAAGTGTTTTTTTGGATGATGACCTGTAATTTACAGAGAATTTGTTCCTGAAAAGGTGCCCGGTCTTTTTTTCCACCTTACATCGCCATACGGTTCTTCCAAGGCGCGGCCAGTGAGCTCCAAAAGACTTTTGGTCTTGGAGTTCATCTAACGCCATTGACGCAAGTTAACATGAACGTTAACATCCCCCACCCCGCCAACCCAGTGACGTAACGTCAGATGTGCATGTGACGCAAGGTAACATGAACGTTAACATCCCCACCCCCCTAACCCAGTGACGTAACGTCAGATGTGCATGTGACGCAAGGTAACATGAACGTTAACATCCCCCACCCCCCCACCCCAGCCGCGTAACGTCCGGTCCGCCGTCGCCGCCAAGTACCAAGAACGCTAACATCCCCCCAACCCGGTGACGTATCGTACGATGTGCGTGTACCGGCTAGAAAAAGTGTGTTTTCAAAAAAGGTCAAA
>Ga0126342_10022442_pt1 | contig 10422 bp, 14 predicted proteins | sample Cyp1metagenome_FD_92528 | JGI IMG/M metagenome (GOLD analysis project Ga0126342, IMG submission 92528) | Coral microbial communities from Lord Howe Island, Old Settlement Bay, Australia - Cyphastrea 1 metagenome | ecosystem: Host-associated > Invertebrates > Cnidaria > Coral ...
GAATAGATAGGAATAGATAGGAATAGATAGGAATAGATAGGAATAGATAGGAATAGATAGGAATAGATAGGAATAGATAGGAATAGATAGGAATAGATAGGAATAGATAGGAATAGATAGGAACAGATAGGAACAGATAGGAATAGATAGGAATAGATAGGAATAGATAGGATTAGATAGGATTAGATAGGATTAGATAGGATTAGATAGGATTAGATAGGATTAGATAGGATTAGATAGATAGATAGATTGATTGATTGATTGATAGATTAGATTAGATAGATAGATTAGATGGATGGATGGATAGATGGATGGATAGATAGATAGATATGCTACATTTTTTTCAAAATCACCATATCCAACAGACATTGGCATGAAGCGCACAATTGGGCCTAGTCTCCAGGTTTCGAAGGTCCATCGAGATTGAGACCATCGCCAGCCCCTACTGGGCACCCACCCTGGAGTTCAAACTGCACCTATCAGAGCCGAAAAACTGCACCTTAGGCCTGGCCGCCAAGGGACGTGGGCCAGTGGGACGATCTCCTGCGGGAAAGCCTGTGAACTAATAGTTGAAACAATGGTGAAACCTGGAACTTTGAGGGATGTCACCCAAAAAAAACAGGTCGCAGCCGAACTTCCAGCATCGTTTTGGCTTTTAAGGAACCAATCATAGGATGTCCTTTTTCCATTCCAGCCGATTCCAGCCATAGAAGCACGGCATTTGCGTGCCCCTGTAAGAAGTCAGGAACATCCGCAGGTGTTATGGCCCAAGTATGTCAGTGGGATAACCCCACTTGAACTGGTGATGTCAAACACCTTAGTTTTTTCCACAGAATTGGGCTATAAATATACTATAATTAAATTCATATAAAATCCATAGAATCCGACGCATGTACTATGTTTATCTATGTTTTGGGTGGCTCAAGCACCAGATGCTTCCCCACGATGAGGGCCTGGGTCAGCCGGAGGCACTTACCTCCACAGCTGTCGGGTGAAAGTCATCGATGGAGACACCTTTCCTTCCAGCAGGTACCAGGATCTCCTCTCGTCTCTTGGCTTCAACGAACTCCTGGACATGGGAATTGCACTTTTTCAGAGCTGCCTATTGTGGGTTTGTATCAATGTCATGGTTAGCACCCCCCAGTCATCACCATTTTTTGGTTGGTGGTATGGTTACCATTCCCAGTCATGGCTGGTATGAATCATACCTGCAAACTGTTTGACCTCGGAGAGCCATTCCAGCAAGCCATGTTTGATTGTTCCATAGTAGTTTTACCCATTAAAACCGGTGGATCTTTCCATAGTTATGTAAACGTTGACCAGGAGGGTAGCTTGATTTGATGAGAGCGATTCCTAAGTTCCTTGATTTGATGCGCTTTCGATATTGTTTTGGGATCTGGCTGCCCACAAGTGGCTGGAAGTGTATTGGAACATGGTAAAACCCTGGTTTCATTATGGGGATACCCTCTGGTAAACTAACATAGCTATTGAAAATGGCCATAGAAATAGTCGATTTACCCATTAAAAATCGTGATCTTCCATAGCTATGTTTGTTTACCAGAGGGTAAACCAACATCTATATAATTAACTACACATTTTTGGACCATATTGGCGGGATGAACATCCGTAAGTACCAGCTATTTTGGCTTATCCGGGTACCATGGGAACTCCCGGAACTACGTGGAGGTTTCGTTGGCTTTTCCGGTGATTGATGTCACCCCTTAGAGTATATCCGTGTCATTCCGTGTCAATCCATTCTCTGGCTGCTGATTTCAAATATGTTATATTGTCAACCCTATCTAGGATGATTATTCCCATGTTTATATGTTTTCAGGCTTGAAACATGTTGAAACCACCAGACATCCATGGTGCCATGCGTCACGCTCCGCTACGCTACGCAGCTTCCAGGCAAGGAGAAAAAGGTGTGAGGCAAATCCGCTCCTTGGCATCGGAAGGGAGGCCGTCAGCCCTGAGTTTTGAATTCCAGGCCTGTTTTGAGTTCCAAAAAACGGCATCTCTCCGTTGATTGTACTTGCAACATGTTTCAGAACTTAAATCAAACAAAGAACGGAGATCATCAGGATAGCTAGTAGGTGTACGAACTTCACCACTTTTTTTCCACTGAGGATTGAAGCAGCAACATATATCAAAATGGGTCATGATGGGATCAGAGCTGGTGCTGGTGGGTGCCCGGAAAAATCAGATAATTCCGATGGTGTTCCATTTTTTCTTCCATTCCTTGGGAACCAAAAAGTAGATCTAAAAAGCATATCAACATATATTAAGATATATATATAATTACATTGTACATATTATCAACTGATGTTCATTGATGTTCCATGGTTTTTGTTCCGTCTTTCCCATGGCTTTTTCCCCTAAAACTATTTCCCCTTTTAATTTACGGCGCCGTCCCTGGAACGCCATCCAGGTTCCGTGGGCCTCTTCTGGCAGTTCTGGAAGCTGTGTTTCTTCCAGGTGCCAGGTATCGCCTGGCGCACACTGCTTACCATGCTGCTGGATCAGATCAGGTCTGGAAGATGGAAGATCTGTTTTGTTTTTTTGGGGGTGAGATTCTGGCTGTTTTTGATGATTTTGATGCTGTTTTATGGATTGAGATTCTGGCTTTACCTTCACGTGATTTTCACACTTAGACTCTGAAAATAGCCAATCTTGAGTGGAGGAGACTAATCTTCCCCTGTTTGGCAGGGTCTATGTCATTTTGAGATATTTGGGGAGCGCATATGGGTTTTTACAAATATCTCCATCAGAATGAAGCTGAATGAAGCTGAATGTTGCTGTATCTGTAGAAGTGAAAAGCTAAGCCATTTTCGGTGGCAGGAGGTAACCAGCTGCAAGCCCACCAGCCCACTTGAACTCTGGATCTGGGCAGATTGGAAGAGCTTATTCATCCGTAACTAAACTTTTCCTAAAGCCCAATCAGCTGTTGATGATTGTTCCCAATGGTGGAGGAATGGATATCGCTTCTTCGTGCTGCTGCTGAACATCTACTTGGTAGACGTTTTGTTCAACACAAAGGATCCCAAAACGGAGGACAGGGGGCAGAGGGGCAGAGGCCTGGACTGGATGGTGCCATTTTACAATAAAAAGTTTCCGCTTCAGATCTGTTCACCATGGACTAGGGGAGGTTTACTTACTACATAATATATATATATATATATATACATATATAAATATATATGATTATATGAGTATATTCTTGGTTGTTTGCGTATGCCAAGCGAACCTAGAACCCGAACAAAGATGTACTTAAAGGTTGCAATCGACAAACTTGGGGTTTGTCCGACAGTTCATGGAAACAGGAGGAGTCGACTTGGGGCCGTGCTCCTCCGTTTGTGTATAAAACACCTTTGCACGAGAACCTTGCCCGCTGTTTTGGGACGTTTCATAACTCCACAATTATCCAACAAAAAGACTAATGTTGGTAAAACAATGTCATAAACCATCCCCCCAAATCACCATTTCAATAGGTGGTATAAACCATTCCCAAATGGGTGGTTTATGGCATTGTCTTACCTACATTGTAGATATTATAGGCATATGGTCATCAAAAACCATCAAAAACCGGTCAACCTTTATACTCCATAGCACCTCGAAAGCCCTAGTGCCCATTGTTTCAGACCACGACCCACAAGCCCATCATTCTGTCGCTTTGCGGTCCTCGCAGGGAAAAAATGCATTTCATGTCTTGGATGGGTGCCAAGAGTGCCATAAGAATTACACACAAAAGAGCCAGACACCAGGAGAGTGTCATACATCTCCATAAGAATCATACCTAAATGGTCCAGGTTTGGAAAAAGTACTTCGATGTCTTTTTCCCTTACTATTTTCGTGGCTTCCTGGGAAACCACGGTGGTATTTCCAAGTTCAGGAGCAGCTGCTGACCCCCAGCCGGAGTGATACCGCCATGATCGTTGGTGCTGCCCTGGTGGTGCCGATGGTCTTCGTCCACTTGGCCGAGTTCATCAAGGCGGATGTGAAAATCCCATGGGGCAAGCCGACGAAAAATGATCTGCAAATGGTGGAACAAACATGAACAAAACACATCTATGTTCTTTTGCTCTAGGCATCCCCTAGGGTTCCAGATGGTTCCAGATGTTTGAGCTAGGTTTGAGCCAGATTTGGGTAGAAAGTGGCTAAGGTTTTTCCAAATTCTTCCGCTTTCAAAACGTTGGTAAAGCCCATGGTGTTCGACTCGCGACTGTTTTCAACGCTGCGTTGGAACCGGGCCCACCGGGACTCCACCAGATCCAGGTCCGGATGGATCTCACCGGGCATCTGCGACTCTTTCTGCAGAGCAGTTTGTTCCGAAAGTACCTCAACTACAGCACCGCGGCGAAACACGAAACAGACATACTAACTGTATTGAAAAATGTCCAAAGTCTGGATGTTACAAGTCTGGGCAGTAATATCTTCAAAAAACAAGACTGATGAGAGTTTCATAGAATGCATGTTTGTTTTCATGTTCAATGGATTGGTTTAAGGGAAAATCTTAACCGGAAACCATAGATTTTCCCATTAAATATGGGGCTTTCCTGTAAATTTTGCGTCTTCGATCTCATGGCTTCACTGGATTTCCATCCTTCACAAAGGGCGGGCAGTTGGGGTGATTGGTGCAGCGAGCTATGGGATTTTAAGAATCCCATAAGTCACTTTAAGTGGATATGGAAAGAACATGAAAGAACCAGAACCTATATCTTCTATGGGAATTTTAAGCTCCAGAAGTTTGGATATGGATGGATATGGATGGGGATATGAATGGGGCCCCTGCAACTATGTTTATCTGGTGGAACTGCACCCAGGGGCTGCACAGTTCTTCTGCTCACAAGCCACTGTTTTGTTGCTTCAATTTAGCAGCTTTGTCGAGTAAACCGTGTCAAATCCCGTGTGTCGTGTATTGCTGGTTCAAATCCGTTCTTCGTGGTTAGGTTTCTGGTTGGTGTTTTTAGGGTTGGACCACTGAGCAGCGTATGCATTTTTGATTTGGTTCATATCCCTTAGTCCATTCCATTTTATGGTTTGAAACTTGGATAGATAAATAAATAAATACATACATACATATATATATATCATTCCTGTGACACTTTATGACGATTTCAACATGTTTCAAACTTTTTTAAAGCCATGACTTGACTGCGGCCTTTTTTTTCGAGACCACGTCGTTTGGACTTTTCGAGGCGATGAGTCAAGGTCCTCAGTGCCTCCGTCGGAGATGCAGACGGGAATCACACGAGAATCGCTGGAAGCGGCAGCAGCACGGCTGCAGCTTCTGGGGGCTGGGGAACATTTCAAGGGACTACAGGATGGGGCCCCCAGTCGAGCTCGCATTTTTTCGTTGCCCTTTAAGTGGCTGAATTCTATGGTTTATGGTAGATATAACTATAGTATTCATGGAGGTTATAATGGTTTATAAACCAACTTATAACTGCGGGGCCCCATCCTGTATGTCTGAGAATTATTACGGGAACATAGTGGGAATGTAATCTTTCAATATATTTCACGGGAATATGTCATGGCAATATTATGGCTGGAAAGGGTTCGATGATTTGATTAAATTCCCTCCGGTCATTTGACGTAGCGCACTGGAAAATCACCATTTAATTCAACACGGTAAATCTCATCATAAATCCTGGAACTAAATGGGCCCATGGCTTCCATAGCTATTACTATGGCAAAGAAGCAGATTGTAACTGGGATATTGGAGGTTTCTGGGAATCCTTGGGTGGATTATCCAGCCACGTTTGGAGGGTACTAATTAATCCTTCCCACTGGTTGATAGACGGGCCACCCCCGAATTTATGACTAACAGTTCGCCATGGAAAGATCCACCATGCTATTTTCATAGGTAAACCATCTATTTCGATTAGGGCCATCTATACCATGGCTATGTAACAAATAACCAGAGGGTACCTCCAAAATGACCATTGGTCGATGACTCACTGCTCAGGATTCCTACCGGCGCTTGCTGGATTTGATCGCCATTTTCGCCGAGCTTCATGGAGAGCTTTTGGGGCGCCTGTTGACTGGGCAGTAGCCAAGACCAATAGACAATTGATGCCGACCTTAAAATTTAACTCCGGCAAATGGCCTTCAGCCAATGGGCTTTGGAATGTTTTGGAATGGTTTACCCTTTGGTAATTTAAGATAGCTATGGTATCTGTTAAATTTTGATGATTATCGTCCGTAGCTATCTAAAATTGCCGGCCAGAATGTAGAGGTCATTGATACATCATAAAACAACATCACCGCGTAGATCATGATTTTACCCAGGTATGGGGTGCGATGTGAAGGGTGAAGTCCCTGCTAGTGTTGATCCCCAAAGCTACCTTTTGGTCACCGTACTTGGTGAGAACATTAAATTGGTACTGGATCACCAACTCCATTTTGGCCGGGTGAAATCCTTTTATTATGTGTTGGATTCCTTAAAAATCCCTGACATTTGTTGGAGTTTAAGGCTAGCCGTCTTCACGTACTTCACCATCCTCGAAAACCCCTCTGCGGTCTATTTCGTTTTGGCGATGCCTTCCACAATGCTCCTGTACTTCCTACTGACGCTGCACCTGGGCACGCGGTCCTTCCACCGGGGCTACCGTGGGTCATGGAGGGGACCCCGTTGACCCCGGGATCTGTTCATCTTGGAGTGGGGAGGGTGGAGGCCCAACTAAGGTGCAGACCCGAGATGGATCAATGGAAGGACAGGCCTCGGTCCGGTGTAGCCTCGGCCCGGTGGATCCACATAGAATAAACAGAATTCAAGCCCATGAAAAGCTGTTTGCTCATGAATCTGAATTTGTTTACTTCTAACGTTATATATATATATATACACCCATATGTGTTATATATATATACATATATAGTTGCATCATATACCATATATGTACTTCATACGCTAATCAGAGTATATTTCACCCAAAAAAACTTCTGGACCCAGTGTCCCTCGATGCTGCTGAGCGATAGGAGGCGGAGATGTCCGTGTTGCGGCTGGTGAGCGAAGTTTGCCACTGCTACCGCCTGATTGCGGACTACTTTCAGACCCCCGAAAAGCAAGGGAAGAATGGGAGGGTCGCAAGAAAGCAAGTTTGCGACAACCAGAATTGAAGGGAACATTTGCCTCAACCCCTGAAAAAATCATTATACTTGAAAGTAAAACCATGGAGTCCTATGTTTTTCTTCAAAATTTCGCTTGAACTACTCCATGGACTGCTGCTTTCAAGGCCATTAAAAGGTCCATGTGCTGTTGTGCCATATTTGCCGGTGATCTTCCCAATGCTAAAAGATCCAGACAGACATAGCCGACCCCAAAAAACAAATGTCTTATCTCAATAGTTTTCCATGGTTGTTCATGGTTTTATAATGGTTTATCATGCTTTTTTTGTGGCGAAAAAAATTAGGGCAGACAGTTTTCTATAGTTTTCTGGGCAAACCATGACAAACTAAATTTTGTGAATCATTCTTGTGTTCTCATGTGTAATCATTGTATCCCCACTAATATCCACATCTCCCCCCCAGTATTTGGATCGGCCGCAAAGGAGACCGCAGATGAACGAGGCCTTTCAACGCAGTGCCAGTGAAATGAGAAGGACCGGGAAAAAGATACATGAGAGCCAGATGAGCAGATGAATGTAGATGATATCTCTTCTATATGGAAAGAAATCACTAGCAGTAGATGATCTGTTCGAGATCTATTCTATATATTTCTATATCTGATTATATCTGATTATATCTGATTATAGATGTCTATTAAATCTGGGAAAGTATGGCAGTGGGATGGCCCTGGTTCCGCAGCGGGAAGATATAGCTGAATCTCAGCCACAGCTGCCCTGAAAAATGCGGTGCATTGAACAAAACTTGGGATTTAACGACCAGCAAGAAATGTTCTATTCAAAAATCCAGCAAATCATGGGATGTCAACTTGACATTTTCTATTTGATCCCATGATTCTTTTGGCAGCCCATCCAATTTCTGCAACGAACCGGCAAAGATGACAATGATGATAATGTGTGCAGCACGCTGTTTGTGAAGAAAGCTGGGTATGTAGAGCGTGACGGTGATTTGTTTTGGGCAACCCTCCGGTTGGAAAACGAAAACTGAAGACCAAGTGATCAACAGGTTGACTGGTGATGAGAATTAGCATCCAACAAAGATAAGTACTGCCATCCCAGCCATCCCAGCCATCCCAGCTATCCCAGCCATCTCAGCCATTCAAGGGCCCAGCTCTAGGAATTTAGTGCCGGAAAATGTGGCGCATTTGAATGACGACTTTTTTCCCAAGTGGCTGGGCCCCATCTTTATGGGTTTCTTGGCCAATCCAGTCTCGCGGCAGTGGGTATACTTGGATATCTTGGATTGGATTGGATGGTTAGCATGGGACTTCAATGGGCTTCTTCCACTGAACAACCTTGGGAACAACATAAAAAGTCTATATCCACGTTTAACTTCCATATAACTGTATTGGTTAAGGTTGTTCATACTTTTTATCTCCACGTTTAACGTGAAGAACTCATGGTTGAAATCCTGGGCTCATGCTATGGCTCAAGCTGGCTCGGGGTGACCCCGTGACGGCTGAGGCTTGTACATAGCACTGGATGCCAGCGACGTGGCTGAAATCGCCAGGAAGCCGCAGAAGTTGGAGCTACTTGTAGCTACCAGATATAAGGCCCATCTTTTAGGACTAGACTATGTCATTTTTTCATATTTTTCCCACTCATTGATCAATGGGCTGAATGACTTGGTAATTTGTTGGTCTCCACCCCTGCACGAAGCACCCATGATTGGTAGCCAAGCAATGGGCCGTTTGTGGTGATGTTGTGGCTTGGGCGTTCCATCAAATTTGGTTTAACACATCTTTAATATGTTTACCCTCTGGTAAACTAACAGTTTGCTATTGAAAATGGCCATAGAAATAGTTGATTTACCCATTAAAAATGATGAGTTTCCATAGTTATGTTAGTTTACCAACGGTATATGTTTTTTGATGCTTGTAGATGGGATGCTTATAGTATTTTGTACCTCTCATTCATTTTCGGAAACTTTAAAGATGTAAGATACCTAAGCGTTCCCCAGCACGTTCCCCACCATCTGAAGCTTCATTGTCCATCCACATCCCAAGTTTGGTTGGTGAATCTGCCATTTTTTTCAGATGTTCATTCAATTTCTTTCATTTGTTCAGCTTTAGACGATTTCTTTGAATCCTGCTAATTGGATTGCCATCCTGACTGCAGCCTCTCCCGAGGGCACAAGAGAAAAACACCCTTTCATTTGTTCCTCAATTCCAGTGCTGGTCACCCCTTTGACCCATGGCTTGAAACTCACAAATGCTGCCAGTATCCATTGGGTTATATAATATATATATATGTGTGTGTGTATATATGGTCTCGTGTTCCGTGTTCCTACCCCCCCCGACCCCCCCAATGGTATGGGTCCCCAGGTAGCACCCCCTTCCCTTCTATTTGCAAGCTATTGGCAGCATTTCTGAGGTCCAGCCTCGTATTTGCTAGGTCTTTGCAGCATTTCTGACTACTAGCCTCGCATTTACTAGGTACATGCTACCTTTTAGACGACCTACGTAGCAAACATACTCCCTCAAAGTACCTACGTGCTACCTATAGTCATATATACATGTGCTATGTACCTACTTCCTATTTACTACCTGTGTACTCTCACAACACTACATGTGTTTAAGATATACCGTACCTACCATACATTCCAATGATACCATACATACCATACATACCATACATACCATACATACCATACATACCATACATACCATACGAACTTTGACCATACATACCATACCTATCATACATACCATACCTATCATACCTAACATACATATCATGCATACCACACATACCATACATATGAAACATAATTACCACACCTCCCACACATACAATACCAAACATACATGCCATACATACCATACCTACCTTACATAGCAAACATTCCATACCCATCATAGTAACCATACATACCATACAAACCATACATACTGTCATATCAAACATGCCATACCCAACAGACTTACATACCATACCTACCATCCATACAGTACCACACCATCACCACACCACAGGGGGGGAGGGGGGAGGGGGGAGGGGGTTGGAACGCTGAACCATATATATACATGGTATCGTCAAAGTGATGATATTTGGATAATAGTTCCACCACTAGTTCGTTATAATTCCAGTTTCATCCTTGACGGTTTTCATGGAAACTGGTGAAACCACGTTTCATTGTGATGGGGTAAACTGGGTAGACTAAGAGAGATGCGGAACACACACACTAGACAAGAATGGATCATTATATGATCCGGCAGGAACTGAATCCTGAAACATGCAGATTAGAACAGAAACACAGAAATTAACGATGCATCCTATGAATAATAGAAGTTCTCCCAGA
>Ga0126342_10022443_pt1:2500-10421 | contig 10421 bp, 9 predicted proteins | sample Cyp1metagenome_FD_92528 | JGI IMG/M metagenome (GOLD analysis project Ga0126342, IMG submission 92528) | Coral microbial communities from Lord Howe Island, Old Settlement Bay, Australia - Cyphastrea 1 metagenome | ecosystem: Host-associated > Invertebrates > Cnidaria > Coral ...
CTGCAATTTCTGTGGCTGGTTGATCATAATTTTCCCTTTCCCAATTGAACACAAGTCATAAAATGATGGCCCATCCCTCATAAAATTAAAATGGACAAGATGCCAAGTCCAGCAGCAACTGGAACGAACAGAACCACCAAGAGGCCAGCAAAATTGATCTTGTTTTGTATTGAAATGTATTGAAGCACCGATTTTCGAGGAGTAGTCTCATTAAAACAAATAATATTAGATGAATGTTTCTTAAACTTGGGGGTACCCCATAATCCATTGCTTTCGCCATGAAACGTCCTACCGCCCTGCCTGCTGTGTCCACCAGACTTTGCCAGTCGCCGAAGGAAGCGGCCGCTTTGGCGCCTGACCATGGAACTGGTGAAGCTCAGGTTGCAAACGATGAGTTGAATCTTCAATAATCATATACTTATAATAAATATATATATATACATACCGTATACATGCATATAGATATATTTATTATATAATTATAATTATATACACGCATACACCTTCACATGTTAGACGTGTGGTCTCATGTATGTCGGTACCAGTCCTGCTTGACAAGGAAACAATCGTGGTGGTAGCCTCCTTCTACTAGTGCCCTTGTTGACAACCACTGACACAAACAGAGCAAACATCCCAGCACAAAAGGCATCGAAAGGCTATTTTCTGGCCACTGCGCGAAGGTACCGTAGCATGGATACATTGGATAACAGAAAACCCAACTAAAATGGTACCCCCATTGTGGGAAACATCTGGATACATGAATTCGTTGAACTGGTGCCTTCTGCAAGCTTGAAGCGAACGAATCCCCAACTTTCGTGGACGTTCTGTGTGCGGTTCACCACGCGAGCCTTAGTGATAGGCACATGAATGCCTTCAAGCAGAACTTGAGGCCATTGGCTCATTCGGAGAAATCGACACATTGAAATTTCTGTGTGGGCAAAACCCAAACTTTGCAAATCCCATGCAAATTCCCTGCCAGTTTCCGAAATAGATCTTCTGGACAAATCAATCTTGTTTTCTCTACTGCCAGTGAGTCTGGAAACACTGAAGAATCTTGCATGACTATATAGAGTCCACGGGTAGAAGTCTCAAACTTCACAAATCAATTTGATTGCGGGCAATTGCCCTCATACGCTCATGAACTGAGAAGCGCTGCCCAAACATCCTCCACATCTCCAAAATTGGCGAAAATGCTCTGCAAAAGGGGCCTTGGTCTTCGGATGATTCGGTTGGTCTTCCAATGGCCATTGTCTGGGAATGTATGAAATCGCAGTACATCGCACCTTAGGCAATCTGATTTGGCAAAGTGTTCCAAGGGCACTTGCTTCAGATTTCCAAAGAAACATATCCAAGAAACATATCCAATTCTCAAGTGTCAGGATCCGATATAATGTAACCTGCCCAAATCCACTATAATCCACTAAGTTGGAGTGTTCAAACAAACTCTGAACAAATTGGAATTGGCAATCTTATGATATCTTATGTGCACTACTCCAATCATCATGCAGTACTACACATTTCATGTTCACCAACAACCCAGGCCTTGTCCCGTGTCCCAATGATCAAAGGACCAAGGCCTTGGCGAGTTTTCTGCCAAGGCTGCAGGCAGCTGGCTCACAAACACCCGCGTGCTAGGCGTAGCGGCCATGCAGCGACTGAAACAGTCGAAACAGCAAAAAGACAGGAAGCTTCCCACAGGGCCATACTATAGTGTGCTATACTATTAACATTAACACAGGGCCATACCACTATTAACCATCAGTATTAATCCCTAGCCTAGTGTGCTATACTTTGTTCTGGATTGTTCTGGATTGTTCTGGTACAGTACTAGACAAAAAACTTATCTGTTCTTTCTACTTTACTCTCAGTAGAACTCCTAATTGATCAGCACAGTCAAATAGATGGAAGGTTTCTGGGCGTGAATCATCGAGAATAAGAACCGATAAAAAGGGTACAGATGCAGGGACTAATTATGATGTTCTCTCGTGTTTCAGTCTGCAAGATCCAAAACCGCAGCGTTCGATGCAGCACAAATACACAGTGAGTATTGATAGTCACTCTGGTGACACAAAGAAAAGCACCGCCATGAGAACAGACATTAGTCTGCTTCATCGTCTCGAATCATAAGAAGAACATACAAAATGAACTGCATCTGCAACTTTTTTTCTGCTCTCTCTCTCTCTCTCTTTCTCTCTCTCTCTCTCTCTCTCTCTCTCTCTCTTTCTCTCCCTCAGGTGAAATTGTGAACAAATGAGGCAATGGAAAATCACCCCTATTCCATCCTGACTATACTGGTTGGATGATTGGCAACCCCATGGATGATAATAGTCCCTGACAGACCATTTAGTATGACCCCTTAAAAAAAAGGAAACGATAGGAAATGTATGATATTTTTAATGGCCCAGGGGAAAAAGACAAGCCTAGTATCTATTACCCATAGGATCCATGTATGGTATATATGCTAACATTTGGGGTATATTGATGGTAAATGTTACCATATATAGCAGACATGGATCCTATGGGTTATGTTTGCCCATTCCAGGCATCTATTATTGGAAATCAAGGAAATCATAAAATTAGGAACAACTCCCAGGATGTGTCTGTAATTCAGACAAAAACACTATTAGTTAGTAATTATTGGATATTAGCGGCTCTCATTTTTTCTTTCCAAAGCTATGTTCTCAAAGCTTCATAGAAGGTTTGTGCCAGCTGGGCCACCTGAGCTGTGAACCAACATTCAACACAGGGTGATTTTTGCGGTTGGTTCGACCATTGACTACTAAGGTACTCATAGATACTACTGTAATCCGTTACTATATATAATTATATATGATATGATATCATATATAATCTAATGATCGTAGTATTGAATAATCCCTTGGGTCATTGGATAACAAAAATATACAAAAATCAATTGGACATGACATATTCTGCATATTTCTGTATAATATTCCTGTAGTATCATATCCAATTGGGGGTCATTTTTGCTATTCAGCGATCAATATTTTTGAGGGTGCCTTCGTCCTCGTGCTAATGCACCTGTTTCGGCAGTTGATCCCGACTTTTGGTCATTGGTTGGGTCGGGGGTTCGCTTTGAGCGCTGGAAAGTGGATCGCTTGGAACGCCGAAAAGTGACACGCACAGACACATAAGAGATACATGGCACTATAGCTACATAATACGTATAGACACAGAGACATAGACACATAAATGGACACATTCATACGTGCCTACGCGCTGAAGCACTGCAGCACGCACGTAGTGACATTGATAAATTGCACGCAGGTACACATTCCAGGCGATCCGCCTTCCGGCCCGAAATCAACCAGTAGTAACCGAACCCGTGTCCCAGTCCCGTGTCCCGAAGTTAAGCCCTGAAGGTCTGGATTCTCTGATTCTGATCCACCATGCTTGTCCTCTAAACCCACTCCATGTCCCAGTCCCAGCCACCCACGTGTCCGTTAAACCCACCCCATGTCCCAGGTTCCCATGTAAAGGTCTCATTCTCTGGTGCTCTAAGTGATCCACTTTTTTGTGCTCTAAGTGATCCCATGGTGCTCTAATTGATCTGGTGCTCTAAGTGATCCGCTTTCCGGTGCTCTAAGTGATCCCCTAACCCATTGGTTGTCGCTTCTTTTTTGCAGCTTATGCTACTGCATATGCTTTTTGGTCTGTTCATAGCTTTGTTACGGTGATTCTTCTCTTGTTGATGCTTCAATATCTTCAATGCTTCGTCGTCTACGTCACATGCTGGCCATGGATCATTTCAAGCATCTTCGGAGGCCATGCTCAGGACACCCCCCAATTACCACAAGGGCCGCACTGCAGCAGCTAAAAAAGGTTGCATCTGTTCAAACTCGTCCAAGTAGTTGGCAATATCTGCGTTCTGAATTCGCATACATATTTCATGCAAAGCTTGTTGATTCTTGAGCTGCTGAAAAATGCCATCCCTCACCATCTGTCTGTTTGGCGGTGACAATGTGGACTTTCCTGCCTCTTCATCACACACTCCGTGCGACATGCCCGGGTAGGCATGGAAACTGGTCCTCCGTGCCGAAGGGATCCCCTTCGGGATCCCCTTGATCCGACGGAGCCGGGCCAGTTGTGACCATACGAAAAGTGCTACGTTTTGGCAATTGAAAATAAATGAAAGACCCATCCGAGTCAATCCTCTCAGTCAAATGAAGCGGACAGTCATCGAACCAGGAAAGTCGTCATATTGAAAGCAAGACATGTTTCAAATCACAAGCTGGTCATGTTGATGACAAAAACCAGTCGCATTCTCGGTGGTTTCATCCCATTGTTCAAGCCAAAATTAGTCAACCACAAGCCACTTATTATCCATGATATACCAGTTGAATCCAGAAGAATATTGATGATATAATTACCCAAAATCATCACTTCCATAGACCTCATATGTCATCATACATCCAAACTAATCCCAAACACGTCAATATTTCAACCTCCTGTCATCAATGCAACTGGACATCATCAGGGAATAAAACAAAAACACACACATTTCTACCATCTGGATTTATGGATATTTATGGATGTTCAATCCCTTCAATATGAGGGTTTCCTAAAATGGTGGTACCCCTAAATCATTCATGTTGATTTCCATTATAAACCATCCATTTTGGGGGATCCCCCATAAAAAAGCAACCCATAAAAACACAACCAATCCGCCTGAGTCCCACCGCTTCCAAGCGTTGTCGGCACAGCTGGGCTGTGCTGAGAGGCACCTTTTCTTGGAAAAGTGTCATGGACAAGAAAAACTATTGGAAATTCAGGGGAAACCCATAGACAAAAATGGGAAAACCCATGGAAATGGTGCGAAAATGATGTGAAACCGACCCAAATTTGATGGTGTATCATGGCCATGATCATCATGTTTCCAAAGCTGAACAATAAGCATGAAGCTGGGGGATGGGATCCCCTGTTTTTGGATCAACCCAATTGTTTGTCGGAACTTCCAGCTGCCTTCAGAAATGCAATGGCTTTGCACGTATCAAAATTGCAGGAGTAGTGAGGATCTCACTGGGCGGGTTCACAATCGGACTATTCGCAAAGTAGCAATTTCAATCAATTTCATGTCCTTGACTTCCAGATACTTCCAGCAAATCAGCAACATCACATATCAAGCACTGAGAACACGACGACAGGGTCTTCCGCCCCATGAAAGATATGCACTGGTACGTCCTGTCAAAGCTTTGGTAGGGCCAATATCCCGCTGGACTGTCGGCTGTGTGCCTTTTCCGCTTGTGGTAGGTCATTGCTTAGCATAAAATGTATACCAATTGTTCATAGGTGTTCATCTTTTTTGGGTGTCCTAACTTTATTCAATCAACTGCCGGATCATCAATGGCCATAACCTTTAACAACTCAATGATATTGCATCTAAGAGGTAATATTCACCATGATTCAGAATCATTAATAATATTTAATAATAAATAATCATCAAATACCATCAACCATTCCGAAAAAAAAACCATCTTTCCCCAGCTTTCGGAAACAACTCCTGGAACTCCAGAGGTAGCGGTTCCGCCACCTCAGGCCGACTTGGATGATTTGGCGGTACCCCGATGACTTAGGAAACCTCCATAATATGTGGTAATATGTGGTAAGAACAACAAAAGAAAATCTATAGTTGGTAATTATCATATTTCCCATGTTCACAAAGATATAAAGGATGATACAATAAAGGTACATGTAGATATAATTACACCCCAAATCCACTGATGAATCATCGAATCATCATCCATTGGTGCTTCCCTGGAATGGTATCAAGAGAAGCCATGTCGGCAAAGCTTCCCCAAGCGTCCCACGAAAATGCAACGGCCATCCGTTCAAGAGATCTCAATGCAGCCAGAATACCCAAGAGCTCAACATCAAGACCTCACTTGCAAAGCACTCATGCTACTGGCTGCAATCTCAATGCCAGGTTTCTTTGGTAAAACTATGTAAAACTCATAAACATCATCATCAACATTGGTTTATCAACATTGGGGTTTCATTGGTAAAACCAGGTATCTCTATTATAAACATCGAGATCAGGGTTTCTCTGAAAATAAAGATACCCCAACATCATCATCCATATCTTCCCAGTGATTTTCCTCACCGCACCAAGCGCCGGACTCCCCCCAGGGTCCGCGGCGCACGAAGTGCCGCTGCCAAAGCCAAACCTCCGCCTAACGCAATGGATTAGTTTAAGGGAACATTTACTGTACAATAAACCAGGGTTTTCCATGGTTTTCCCATGTCTTATGGTTTCTTGCAAAATTTCCTTTATCCATCTTAAACCAATCCTTTGATTTTGGGGAGTCAATCTATGATAACTATGATACAAGCAGCATAAATTGGGTTGGGGGGTTCAGTAGCTACAGTACTCTGGGAGGATTGTCAACAACAATCGGGATATGAAATAACTTTTGCATAAACTCAGTTAGTCGTATTTCGGGACTGCTCAATACCTTCAATATGAACTTCCAGAACAGCCAGCCAGTCCCAGTTGGTTTGAACATGTTTGAACAGCTGGGGCCCCTGGGGGGACCATGTTTCTACAACAAGATGATCAGTATGCACTACTTTACATCTGCATCTGCTAAGCTCATTTGACACAGTCAATTGGGACCATTGGGACTTCGTCAATTTCGAGAACAAAACATGTTGAGATACCAGGCTTTTGGGCCAAGTTTCCATCATTGTGGGATCTTCTGCTCTGAAAAAGAGCAGTTTGAAGATTAATGAAGATTCGACTGTACATTATGATAATATATTCTAATTATAATTATATATTTAATATATCTTATTATATTTTAATATATAATTACATACAGGCTTCGGCGCTCACTTCCTGGTTTTACAATTGATAAATGGATGCTTCCCAACCCTTCACAAGCCGTGGCCTTGGGAGTATCCAACCAGAAAAATGCGACTGGGTGGGATGCCGCGACGTACCTGGTGATGCTATGAGCGTTTAAGAAGGGCACTCAGTTCATCACAGTTTTCATCACAGTTTACTGTTCTGAGAAGATTTGAGCACGAGAATTGCAAAATCTACGCGTTTTGAAAGTTGAAGAACAGGCCAAATTAGAACCTCTGCGAATCATTCCCTGACAACATGATTCAACATGATTCAACATGATTGTATAGTAGACAAGTCTATCCAGGAACGCAGCTGAGCGTGACTCATTTTCAAAGTGACGCAGCATCAGCCAGTCATATGGACGTTCTGCACCTGCGCTGCACAAATGTCATGCTGGGCTTGTGGACATCATTGGTCTTTTCGTTCGGTTAGTTTTACCATATCCACTTGATTACACTTGCATGTACACTTGCATTCTGGGCATGATGTGCGCATAAAAATTGCAAACCTTCTGTCGTCTCTTTTGAATCATATTGCTTCTCCATGTCGGCTCTGTCGGCTCCGTTTCATGTGTGGGCTGTTGCCACTCTTGCCTAAGGCCTGTACATGACATAATATGAATATGAAGAAACGATATTGTAAGTAATTACAGGTTTGTCTGGACATACGTTGCCCCAAAACTAGTTGATATAGTTCAATTATGCATTGAACTATCAACGATTATTCTACTATATTCTACTTTTGTATGAGTTTTCCGTGGCCAGAGGTGGCAGTTCCGGATAGTTTCGGGGTATCCCGCATCTTGAGACAAACCCATATCATATATACCTAGCGAGCCTGAAACCTAACATTTTGTAGGTTTTTCATCGAATCCCCGGGTTTTTCCCAAATTTCATAAAAATTTGGATTTTCTTCCAAAAACCCCGGGTTTTGTATATATATGTATACTAAAGGGCTTTTTGGGGAAACTGATCATGTTTCTAAATATATCAATATAATCATACTTAGCCAAACCCTTCCTTGGACAGCCTGCCTTGCTTCAGGTCGCCAACAGGA
>Ga0126342_10022444_pt1 | contig 10421 bp, 8 predicted proteins | sample Cyp1metagenome_FD_92528 | JGI IMG/M metagenome (GOLD analysis project Ga0126342, IMG submission 92528) | Coral microbial communities from Lord Howe Island, Old Settlement Bay, Australia - Cyphastrea 1 metagenome | ecosystem: Host-associated > Invertebrates > Cnidaria > Coral ...
GTTTAAGGACAAGTAGCCCACACTATTCCAAAATTGCCCATTGAAAGGCCAGGGTTGGCACTGGGCGGCATTGGAAACAAAATGAAGGAATGGCAAAATCAAAATGAAGGAATGGCAACATGGCTTGATTCTAAGTGAGGTGCTGAAATCTGTTGACTTGCGCCTTGACCATTTGTAAAGGTAACCAGTCATTTTATAGAGGTTTTAAAAGTAATTTCCAGGTGTTCTGGGGTCAGGCCCCCTCAAAATATAGTGTTTTCATTTGGGTTGGGGCCACTCATTTTATAAGCAGTGCCTAGTCATTTTATAGCGAAAACCATTTTATGTCTATAAAATGGCTTGCAGGACCCCCTCCCGTGTATGTTCATAGGGATGCACTGGGTACATCGTGCTGTTTATACAAAAAGGTTTGGTCCCGAAAACTCGCGAGAGAGAGAAGGGGCAAAGAGAGAGAAAAGGGGACTAGTATTGATTCAAGAGAGGGCAAAGGCTGACAAAGGATTCAAAGGCCGTTGTTTGACTTGCACAGTCTGCAGGCCTCTCAGGCACTGGACGTGCTGCTGAATGAGCTGGGCTCTGTCGTGTCAGAAGCGAAAACCCAATGCCGCAAGCAGGTGTCACCTGGGTGTGATTGAGGACTGAAATTAACAGATGTTCACAAAGGCCTTGTGAAACATACAACTTATGGATACTGCACTTATAGTTCACCTAGTTTTTGTATTGCAATATTTATTTTGACTCTACTGAACTGGCAGGTCTCAAGGCAGCTGTTCACATGTCGAAGAAAACCTAGAGATTGACTGGTGCCTCCAGTGTTCGCTCTTCTCTTTTTCAGCTGATGCATTTGCAACAGTTTTTCTTAGTTCGGCCTTTTTGCAGTAATCAACAACTGTACTCCTTGTCAATATATCCAATATCGATCAATATTGTTCAATAGGAATGAACCATAATGAACCACCTGAATCCGAAAGACTTTTGAAGAGCGCTGCTTGTTTTTTCAGCTTGCTACAAGCGTATCCAAATGCAGGCCACTCTGGATGAGATTGCCGCTAGGGCGGTGAAGCTCAATGTCTTCAATACGATGCACTTCTTGTTGCGGTGCCTTGGGCTGTAAAGCTTCCCCGCCACACATCTCTTTCCAAACCTTTCCCTTCAGCAAAGGGCATGCCAGTGTGATTATTGCATCCTGCATACCATTGTCTTTGATTGTTTTTGATTGTCTTTGATTGTCTTTGTTATTTTCCAGTTAAAGCTTGTGATGCTCATACTTCGCAGGTCAAGGTAAACATGAACCTTTCAAGTGCGGAATGCTGTGAGGCACAATGAAACACACCTGTGACCAAAGATCAATTTCCGACAGAATTTGGTGCAGACAAGTGTTTGAGTTGTCTTCATTAGCCACATGCCAGTTGAGGTATAGTGAACCAATCCGCCAGAAGGCAAGCCCGACAGTTTGCTCATTTGTCAGGTATTGCAAAGCCGGGCGCATGGCTTCGTTATTGACAAGCTCTCAAAGCTACTCCTTATGAATGTGCCAGATCTCAAGGTATATGAGATGTATCATTGAAAGATGTGATTAAGCAGCTAGATCGCTGTGCAACAGATGACCCACCCAGAAAGTCATACAACACTATACAACAACATATCTGTAGCAAGGTCATGAGGATCACGATTGATCACGATTGAAGCATGACTTTGAGTGGAAGGAATCAAACAACTAGAAAAAAAAACAGGTGGGTTTTATCATCTTTTATCCTAAACTTGCCAAGGATTCAAGAATGATTTCTCGACTGAACGCGAATAGTTCGCACATTTTACAGCACTATGACCAGGTGCGTGCTGGAAAATTGGAGATCGAGGGGGGTATCTATGACTTGAAGTCAGGTCGGGTTGAGTGACTTGTCCGCAACTTCATACAACTTCATATCCGTGTCAAGGGCATGAACTCGTACACAAACCTTTGGGTGATCCTGATCTGATTTGTTGGACCGCCCGCTGAATGTTTCTTCAAGCCCCCTATGTTTGTCCAGGTTCTTGGGCAAAAGTCCTCATGAGTCCAAACTGGTGAGAATCGGCAGCAACGTGGCCCCATCTTTGAAGCAGAAGATTGGCGGACCATAGGGGGGTTCTCAACGTCTGAGTGTGATTTGTGCCACTGTGGACCCGCATCCAGGTCCTTTTCAATTCAATTTCTACCAATTTGATACCTTCGCAATCTCTTACGTGTGTGTGTGTGTGTCTTCGTTGCTGAATTGGAGCTGCAGCAAAGCTTGCATTCTCCGTATGCATATACTCTTGTAATTTTTGGATATTTTTGGTCTACTTAAAGCACTTGCTGTGGAAACCATGGCATTGAGGAGCAAATCGAAGTTTTTAATGAACACTCCTCAAACCACTTGGAGCGTGCAACCTTCGTATGTCTGAGCTGGGGTCTGGTGAACAGACACTATTCATCCAGCACCTGGAGAACACCGTGCAGAGCTTCACGCGTGTCTCCAGAAACTTCTGTGCTTGCAGGGACAAGAAAAGAATGAGCTGGAGCTACTTAGTTGACCGTTTGGGAAGGACCCACCTCCAAAACTGCAAACCGGGACAAGCAGGTTATATCTCCTCATATTCATATAAGACGAGAAGAGAACTCGCAAACTTAATTGTCGATCAACTGAGTACTGACATATACTGACATACTTATAGAATCTTGCAGATTTATGTGCAACTTTCGCATGCCCTCTCAAAGATCCTCCCGATGAGTTGCATGGCTGCTGGGAATGGGTCAGTGCGGACAATAAACCCCGCCCAGGTGTTCTCTGACAGCCTTTCCACTCGGCTTATTTGAAGCCTTCAACTGCACAGAAAAAGTTGGAAAGGGGCGATCTGGTTGGATGATGTTGGACGTTAGATGGAAGGCTGTTAGCACATTTTGAAGGAGAAGCACCCCTGAGATCCTCCCATTCTGAGCCAAAAGATGCCAAAAGAACGTGTTAATGCTGTTAATGATTTTGGAATTCTATGGAAGACTACAGAACCTCGACCAGTGAAGACTTTGCCAGATCAGCCAACACAAAGACTTAAAGTTAGAGACTGCTCTGCTTCTTCCCAGGAAGTGGCTGTTCTTCATGGCCCGTCAAGCCGTCCACACCCCTTGTTTCTTTTCCTTCTTTGCCCAGATATTTTTTGTTACCCGTCTGTGCAGGTTTGCTCCGGCAGATTGTCCCAGTTTCTCAAAGCATTTCTCGGGTGCACTAGATCGTACATGATAGTACTAGATACTGTAGCTATTCTGACACTATTCTGACCAGTCCCGTCCCGGTGTGCTTGCGAGCAGATTTCGCAAGTTGTAACTTGGGTTGTGGATAGGAGCAGAGTTTAATGAGTTTAATGTACGATTCCTTTGCCACCAGCTGGTCAAGGGTTCATGATAATATTGACAACTAGAGATCTATCTTCTTTCATAGCGTTCTTTTCATCATGATTGGGCAGTACTTCACTAGAGAACAATTCAACTTGACAGGAAGGATCCCTGCTTCGTTCCCCAGATTTCTCCATTCTTAGAATTGAAAGCAGTTGCGACTGAAGAACATGTTGGGTTTTCAAGCATACATCGCCCTCAGCTGTTTCGGCTGCAGATCCGATCAGTTTATGATCTGCCACCAACATGGCGCTGCAACCGAGGCATTCCGCCCTTGCCATGGTGGCGGTCGTGGCCGGGTTCCATACCTTTGGAGGCCATCCGGTGAGAGTAGTTCCACAGTCAGAGTAGCTTTTGGGTGTCGCGAAGACTTCGTCCTCTCCTACAGTCGGCAGTCTACTTGTCTTGGGAATTGAAGTACGCCTTAACTTCATGTCAGACACAATGAATTTAGGGGCGTCGACCGGCTTGGCTCAGGCTTCCTGGGCAGTCTTTTTGCTTCACCCCTCCGATTCGATTTTCAATCAGATTTTCCAACTCGCCAGCAGGTGGGATACTCGTGCCATGTCAGCTTCAAAGAGTCACACATTGGCCTGCTTTCCTGATGTTTGTTCGGCCAGGAGGGTCGTGACTACGACTGTAGACGTTTGCATTGCGCAGCACTTGTCATAGGTAATCAGAAAAGGCTAATTCTGTCCATCCATTTATGTCTTGATTGGCTTTTGCTTGCGCCATGCACAGGCCTCCTCTCCTTTCATTGGCAGACTTGGCAGCGCAAAGGGTGCAAGCCGGGTTTGGATCTTATCTTGAGACACTGAACTGAGCCGTGCTCCCTGATCTGGCCGCAGATGGTAGAATCATGTAGAATCTTAGCTTCCCTGAGGTGTCCATGAAAGCAGGTGCAGAAGAAGAAAGCCTACAATCTGCAATTAAGGGCGGCAATTCAGATCGGATCACGAAAGCAATTGAAGCGCTTCCTGCTGCTCCAAAAACAGCAATGTCAATGATTGAGGGCGATTGGCAGGCAGGGGCGATGGCAGCATATGGCAGCTACATGTAAGGAACCAAAGCGCAAACACGAACTCACGGCCTTGGTTCATACGCACAAATGCGCTAGTTGCACCGTGCACCTGATTATTGTCTCCCAGAGTGCGAAGACTTTCCTCCCAGCTGAAAGCGTTTTTGCCGTTGTCTTGATCCCTTGGAATGGTTGTTCAACGTATTTGTTTGACACACACACACAAAGCCTGACCATACATGCAAAATATGTAAAGATCTTTTGTTGTCAAGGCCATTGCCTTTGTGCTGTTTGGTATGTTTGTGTGATTTCTACAGCATTTCTGAGAAACAGGTATCAGGTCATGTCATTGTACAAGTACAGAGGAGTCCACTGGCAACTCTGCATTGAGCCTCATTCAACATAGCTGCTATAGCTGCTGTGCCACGCATCTCAGAGATCAATTGGCCAATTGGCCCCTTCTACAGACATCTATAGACCAGCCCCATGCTACACTGATCTATACTGCCCCCTGCCGCAGGTCACCTGGGACAGCAATAGTCTCGGGCCCACCAAGAAAACTCTCCTGAAGCTGGTGTGCGACCAGCTGCCCAACACCATGGTGGAGTTCTATAGACAATACAACCTGATCCAAGACGGGAAGTACTATTGGCTAATGGCCTTCACCATGGATTCTCGGCCTTGTGGCCTTGTGAGACTTGTGAGATCTTACGAGTCCGGGTGAGAGGATTCCACCAGGATGACGGCGGTGATGATGACGATGATCCGTCTGTAGTCTGCAGGCTTTGAACGGATCTCTTATTTCCTGCAGTGTGCCACCTTGAAAGTCATAGAAAGTCATACAACCTATGTAGGACTTGAAGCTATCAGATTGGAGGCATCTCTTGAATCTCCTTTGGCCCCTTTTGCATTGGTTTAGGAGCTTTCAAAGGCTCTGCAACACAACGTTTGATGATGTTCGGTGGTCTAAGGATGGCATTCAGAGAACCAATGCTGCGCTAATGATGTCCGGCTCGTGGACCGCAGGCAAATCAGGTGCCAAAGGCGCGGGACCAGTATTCGAGAGCCAGACATTCTGACAAGCAGCACCAAGCAGCCATTTCATGCCACTCTATGGCAAATGTCACAAAATTCAAACTTCTATTACTACAACACACCATTTGAATTTTCACATAGGGTCTCGTTCGAGCTTTTGCTGATTGCACCCTTTTAATCCTTTTTATACCTTTTTCGAGTATATAAATATGTAGAAGCTGCAGAAAGACAGGGACCTCTCTCAATGAGGTTGAAGACTAGGCAGCTAGGCTCATTGCTTGGGGGCTTTAGATGTTCATATCATGTCGCATCATGTCGCACTGAAGCCATCGAAAGCCATCGAAAGCCATCGAAAGCCATCGAAAGTGAGAGGCACAGTGGACTTCAACGAGGTCCAAATCGTGCCCTCTCGACATGGCAATGCTGAGAGCCGTGAGGCGATCCGCACCACTGGACTAGTGGCTCGACGGCTCGACGGCTCGACGTCATTCACTCCTCAATTTTTGATGGGTAAGACATGGTAAGACATGGTAGGACATGTAGGACTAGTAATTAAGGGGAGTTGTGTCATGTTGTGTCGCTTTTAGTCTTGAAAGAGACAGATTCTAGCAATGTAAAGTGGTGATAGCCACGAAATGAATCTCAGTCACGAATCCGTCTCTCTCACTCACAAGAAACATCTTGGCTAAGTAAAAAAGTGACCTTGGGTCGCCGCAAGAGGAACGGAGAAACAACATGAAACAACTAGGTACTAGGAGGCAGAGGAAAGGGAAGAGGAAGATTACAGTACTGTAGTTTGAGATTCCACCCAGTAGGCTCAAAGTTGCAGTTTTTTTTTCGCTGGAAGAGGGGCGCTGCTTCACTGGCAAGACAGTAGACAGCTAGATACAGATGTGGTTCGGGCTGAAAATCGACATGATCTTCAGCGGAAAAAAACAGGGTTGCTTATCTCTGTTGAACATTAGCTTTGGATATTCATGGATATTCCTTCCAAATGCCTGCAACAATCTGCAACAATATTTATAGATTTTAAATGATTTTAAGCCGAATCGCCAGCATCTCCAATATCTCCACCTTTTTGAGCCAAGGACAGATACATGAAGCCGCTGAAGCTCAAAGGTGATGGTAAAATTGAAGTTACAATTCACTACGTGAGCGACGAGACCCTCGTTCAGGAGGATGAAGTGGGCAACACCTACGTCTTCAAAAAGATGTCTGATTCATATCCAGTTCCCTATGCTCTTTGGCTATTGTCAGCTTGAAGACAATGTGCTCAACTCCAGCCATTCTATCAACATATATATAATTATATATATATCATTTATATCACGCATGTCACCGAAGAGTCTAGCAAAGCAAATTTGCAGGGAACATGCCAGTAGTAGGTAAACTCGATTCATATTCATGATATATTCATATATATTCTGTATTTTATCAGGGACATGTCATGATTATCATGTCTCCGATGATTTGTGCCGAGATTTTCGCGGACAAGAAGGCAGAGAGCTGAGGGAAGCTGGTGAACCTCGCAAGCTCTCAGCGCGGAATAGCAAGGGGAGAGAACGCATGCAAATATGATTTCCCCAAAACTCACAGGATAAGGGTTAGATATCCCAAATGGAGCTACCCCTGGTTGGAACCTTAGACGGAACAATTTCTTGGAATGGTGTTACCGTTTTACCAACCTGCCAAGCGGGGTATCTCCAGTTGGGATATGAAACATGTCCAAATCCTCCAAAAGCACAGGCTTCGTTTTAAAGAGGCCCACAGGGCACTTGCTAAAGATTAAGCCACAAAACACATCAGTGCCCCCAAAAAAACAGCGAATCATTGAGGCTGGAACTGTTACGATTTTCCGCAGTCGTTCAAGATCCCTCAGCTAAAGCCTTCCTTTCAAAGACTTTTTTCAGCCTGGAGACCAAAGCAGTAAGAAGCACCTTGACGCCCACCGTCCCAAATCTGTGTGTTGGATGAAAGACATACTGACATACTGTACCAATCATACTCTGCCACGTTTGTGAAGCACTCGCAGCCGATTTGACTGCATTGCAGTGTGGCCAGAACTGGCTACCAAGAACAAAGTTCAAATCAAAGACTTGTGCCAAGTCTCAGAGAGTCCTTTCAGTTTCGGTGATCAAATGTGTCGCAACTTATTTTTTTGAACCACATAACACAGTCTTATTTCAAATATAATTGTGGATATTCTTCATACCTCACTGAGGCAGGTGCTATGAGCCAAGTTACATGATTTCACTTGTACATGACCCATCGGAGCACAGACCATTCTTTGGAAAAGAGTGAAAAGAGTCGCCGCGAAGCTGCTGTCGGCAAGGAGGATAGTTGAGGATTCTAGACCCTACTGTACATCAAGCTTCATGATAATGTCAAGACACAGCTCTAGATGCTCCAGCATGTGGGATGGATAGACCACAAAGTTTCCAGAAGCACAGCCAGAAACAAAGCCTCACTTCAGTCCGGCACGGACTATACAAGACGATACAAGACTTAAAGAGGAACATGACGAACTGATTCAACAGAGCTTCCCCGTCTTCCCCGTCACCTTTGAACGACTTGAGAGTCTTTGAGGTCAAGACACTGAGCATTGTAACATTTTGTAACATCAGCTGCTGAGCCTTGACTAAAGCACATTGCTGATCACCATGACCTTAAGAGTCGCGCGTCGTCGGGAATAAGAAACGCGCTCGTTGAGGGGACTGTGACTTATATCAGTCAAAAAATCTCGTGCGTTTTTACATTCAAAATGCTTTGGCCAATGCCAACGAATTCCGCTTGCTTCCTTGGTTCAAAGTTTTTCTGATTGTTGACAGGTTGGAAGTGCTTGGAAGGCACAAACATATATAAAATTATGCTAAGGATTGTCAAAGCATCTTCCAACATTCCGCAACGCGACTAGAGCATGGGGACCTGGAACACTCTGTTCTCAAGGGTCGGTGTTCTGGTTACAAGTAGAAAATTCACTGCGATGAAATGTGCGCACGGACGCTAAAGCCATGCCGCAAAATGCGGGACAGCAACACCTTGGATGCGTGCCAGCCTGCACTGGATGGTATCGTTTTCAAAACATATGTGACATACAGTGACATACAAGTCACCTTTCAACATCACAAAGTAGCTAGCTCCTGCTATTTGCAATCCTTCCTTCTTTAGCGACACAGGACTGTGCTCAGTCGGTTAGGGCGGCGTCTCTTCTTTAGCAATGTGTTTGCCTCCTCCTTCAATAGCAGCGAGAGATACGTGGCACGCAACAGTTTGTGTTACGAACCTCCACCTAGATGTGCAAGGTAGAGTTTGACACCTTATGATCGTTCCGCAGGTACAGCAATCAGTTTTTGTTTATACTAGTACGTCCTTTCAGACATAGGCAGTTGATGGCAGTTGTATGTACTGAGACCTTGCGTTTGCCTGCGCGAGGGCGGCCCTTTCGCAGGACACGGCATGAACGTGCTGAAACCTCAAGCTAGAAGCTATCAACGCATTTGATACGAAACTAGATTCACCCAACAAATCGTCGATGTTTCCCAGCCTCAAAACATTCGTGAGGGAACCCACGCATTGAAACAACGTTTTAAGACCCTCACTGAGAAGTCCATGACACGCGGCCATCCAAGGGATCCAAGGGTCATCAAGGGTCGGGATCCAAGAAAGCCATGTGTAGTGTGCGAGCATGTCCGAACCTTCCATGAGTTTGCAACAATTGATGCTCATTTTCTCATATTTTCTCATTTTCTCTCGCACGCGGATGTTTTCAGTGTAAAAATTCATGTAAAATGTGATGCCAGGGCATGGTCCAATCAAGGTTAGCCGGTGGGCCCATGATTCTACGAAACACTTTGAAGGCGTCCTTTTTTTTTAACATGTGAGGCGGCGTTTCCCTTCCCCGTGTCCTTATAGGACTGTATATAGTAGAAATGGTACACTTCGACTCAAACGGGCGCAAAGCGAAGCACGTTCAATTTGTATCATTTTGTCCAAATCTCTTAGACACAGTTAATATTTGCCGGTGTCCAGCCGTTTCGGAAATCAGAGCGGGTGTGACAATTGAATCAAAATATCAAAACACCTTATCGTCGTTATTTTAGTCACAAAAGATCGAACAGTTGCCATGGAGAAGACATGTTCAACGTGAAACAACAACAAATCCACAATAACTCGTTTCTCGTTTCGCAATGCTCACGGTTGGCCACTTTCAACATTCCAATCGCTTGTGTGATATAGTGCGATTGTGTTTGGTCCAAAATTCCCAGGTCTGACCCAGGTGTTTTCAGATGTTGTGGGGGCTGCTGTTGGGCTGTGAGCGTTTTAATTTTCGAAGCATTGACATCTTAACGCGCCCACCAACTCACTGGCGAATTGCGATGGCGGAAACGGATGTGGGGTCTGCTGTCGCCATAGCCCCAACATGTCCAACTCGAAGGCGTCAGGTTGCGGTGGCAGAAAAAATCGGATTGAAAATGCAGCGTCTCACGCCCCGGTTGGTTTATAATTGAGGCGTGCATTGCTAATCACTTGGGCTTTTTGCAATTGCAACATATTGCAACATATTGCAACATGGCATTCAAATCCGGCCTGACTGCTTTCCACAATGCATCCCAATGTGCCCTGCCAAACGCTCTGGATAAGTGACTTTGCGAGAAGGATCTCATCCTACATCATATGTGCAGATAAGACATATGTTTTGATTCTTTGATCTTCTTATCATTCTTGACACCATATAATATATAATATATTATATACTATATATTACATATAATATTATATATATATATATTATATTATATTATATACATTATATTATACTATATATGTGTTATATTATATATTATGTATTATATATTATAAATTATACATTATATATATTATATATTATATATTATATATTATACATTATACATTATATATTATACATTATATATTATATATTATATATTATACATTATA
>Ga0126342_10022445_pt1 | contig 10421 bp, 10 predicted proteins | sample Cyp1metagenome_FD_92528 | JGI IMG/M metagenome (GOLD analysis project Ga0126342, IMG submission 92528) | Coral microbial communities from Lord Howe Island, Old Settlement Bay, Australia - Cyphastrea 1 metagenome | ecosystem: Host-associated > Invertebrates > Cnidaria > Coral ...
ACTGTAAACTAGAGCAATTTTAACGTGGAACGTTAACATGCCTCACCCCACCCCAACCCCAGGGCTGCGTAGCATCCACAACGCATGCAAGTTACATGAAACGTAACATGCCCTATCCCACCCCAACCCCAGGGCTGCGTAGCATCCACAACGCATGCAACTTACATGAAACGTTAACATGCCCTATCCCACCCCAACCCCAGGGTTGCGTAGCATCCACAATCTTTCAATTCCCCATGAATTCATACTGTTCAATGGCCAAAATTCGAAAAGTGCTATGTTAATTTAAATTTCCTTCCAAAACCTTAAGGTTCTTGGGGATTCCTGGGGAACGACTGAAAAAGAATGAGAACAACAAAAGCAAAATCAGACTTGTCTTTCCTCCTTATTCCATGTTAACGAAGCACCTGAGACAGTGTTTTTTTGGTATGTTAACATGGTCCGTGATTTTTTTCTTTTTTTAGTTACGTTAAATTTACCCGGCGTATCCATCCACCAAAAACCCTAGTTGCATATGGGAGTTGTGTTGACTCAAACAAACAGAGGGAGGGGCAGGAAGCTTGGTAGCTGCAGCATCGAGGCCCTGCATGCAATTGACCAGATCTCCCTGCTGATTGATTTGAATACCGTCGCGCAAGGCTGGGAGTTCCCGCGGGACCGGGAGGTAAGGGAAACTGCCCCAAGAAATGGAGAACTGGCATGTTTCATATGGCTATGGGTCAATACCTATTAATACAATTTTTAGTGGGATGAACATCCATTTACCAGCTATTTTGATGTTCACCAGGGGTACAAGGTTTTGACCCATCCCCATATAATTTTCCAAGATCAGTGTTCCGGAACTTGTTGGGCTAGTTGTGCCAAGTTTGGTTATTGTCCCCCATGTTTGAGGGTTGTCAAATTTTGACATCAATGTTTGGACCATGGATAAATTTGACTAATTTTGTCAACTTGTACCGTGATGTTTCTAGGATCATAAGTTCCAAGATATCCATAGATATCCCACTTCTATCCAGTTTGTGTTTCACTAATCTGAACTTCGGGGCCCTCTTTGAATCCTTGGGGAGGCTACTGCATCCGTTCCGCCCAGTTTCTCCTCAAGGAATCAGCAGGTTTGGATGTGCTGCCCAAGCTGTACAGCTGGGTACGGCAGCAGCACCAGCCCACGGTGGAAGATTGGATCCAGGAGCATGTCCCTGGCCTTGTGGTTGCCGAATCCCCGTGGAGGTTTTTAGTTTATAGCTGAGAAACTCATCGAACTTTTTTTGGAGGATTAAACATGGCACGCCATGTTTGATTAGCGATAAACCTTTCGGCCTCTGGAGGTTTTCTTTTTTGGTGAAGATGATGCCACTTGAATTCGTTGCTGTTTGTGGGGAGGATCTGTTGAAACCACTGAGCCGTCCCACTGAGCCTTCAGATGCCTTCAGGGCACGCTGCAGAGACAAATCCTTTCCTAAACAAGTTTATCTACACTTTTCTTGTGACATCTTGTGACCTTCTGTGGTAATTCTATGCATATAATTCTGAGACCCTGCATCTCATGTTGATTTTAAGAAACTTGATGATATTTGGAACGACGCAGGTGAAATCCAACAATCTGAAAAAAATGCTCCCTGGTTTAAAATGTCTCAGAGCAAGGAGCTCACCCACCTCCCCCAACACAAAACATGTCTAACAAAGAGGGAAATGCAATGAACACCAACATCGTCATCAACTTCATTTTCACCAGAATCAGGACCATTCATCACGCTCTAAAATTATGACGTACCAAAACCTAATAATGGCCCACTTAGTGGCCAAGATGTTCTTTCCATTCCCAACAGGGGCCCTGCCAAGATCGGGGTTGCAAGATTCGGTCGATCCAACGTATTCCAACCAGCCCTGCTCCGGAGACTTCTTCTGAACTTTAGTCCGGCCGCCCAGAGAAATTTTGGGGCCGTGCAGTTGGGGAGTTGGGCAGAAACGTGCTTGAAATATGCAAGTTTCCTAAGATGGGGGCACCCCAATAGCTGGATGGCTGATCATGGAAAAGCCTATTACAATGGATGAGGGTAGCCCTTTTTTAGAAAACTCCAGATGTTGAAATGGGGTTCAACCATGTTGAAGCCACCAGCTCCAAGCCTCTAAGCCAACAAAGAGACACTCAGAGAACGGGCCGTTGGCTGGACCTAGCCGCATGCTCGAGGCTGACACAGGACGCGGCTTTGACCGACCGGGGTTTTCGCCATGTCTGGTGCAGTGCTCATTGACAAGGTCAGCAACTGTGCTCATCACACAAGTCAGCTCATGGGACACCAGGAGCTAGCCATGGATATTGAAGGAATCAACCTGTGCCGCACGGGTCGCATTGCTTTGATCCAGGTGTGCACCAAGAGTGGTGAGGTCTTCTTGTTCGATATCGCTGTCTTGGGCCAAGATGCATTTGACAAGGGCGGTCTGCGAGCTGTTTTGGAATCTGAGCAGATCTGCAAGGTCATCTTCGATGGCAGAGCAGATGCGGATGCTCTCTACCACCAGTTCCATGTCCAGATCCGGCACGCGTTTGATCTGCAGGTTCAACATGCCCTTCGCTTCAGCAACAGCAACGATCGCTATGTGAAGGGTCTCAAAAAGTGCCTGAGCGATGCCAATGTGGTCCCACTGATGGAACGAGAGCGTCTCGAAGCCCTTAAAGAGGAAGGACTGCGGCTATTTGCCCCAGAAAAGGGAGGTCGCTATGAGGTGTGGATGGAACGCCCGCTCAACCAGGCCTGGCATAGTTGAACTGCCTCGCAATGGCGTAGTCTGCAAGAAGTAGCTCATGCTACATGGAATTGTTGTAGCATATTGTGACCTATGGTAGCATAGGGCGTTCTAGCTATAATGCTGGTGTGCTGCTCGGTGTGCAGACAAGCAATGCATTGAACACAGCCCGTTTCTAAACATTGGCATCGCCAAAAAGAAAACAGAACCACCCCCACTCTTTCCGCACCTGGCCTGAAGGCTTTGGTGGACTATGCAGCTGCTGATGTCAAGTACCTGCTTTCCATGAAGGCCATATGGCATGCCTCCCAAGACGTTTTGCAGCTGACCCGGGATCGGCTGCAAGGTGCAGTCCAGGCCGCCGTCCCAGCAAAAGGTCAGCACATGAGCGTGCGCGACTTTTCGCTGGGTCAGCATCCACAATACCTTGGCAGAGAAGCCGTGTCACAGAAGAGGCGCATCATGGGTGGCACTGGGCCAATGAAAAGGTCCCGCCCCATGGGAGGAAGCAACCGGTTTGGGCTTGATGATGACCTTAATGACATTTGTGACCCATTCGATGGTTTCTTCGGCTATGGAAGTGACTGACAGAGGCTTCTGTCTTCCACTCACTTCTCCTGAAGATGCACGACACTCCGTCAGTGTATATTTGCACCGGCAGTATGCACTTTGTTTTGTTCCCAGAAAAGGAGGGTGTTGCAGCCATGGTTTTGAATGAGTAGCAATGGAAATCATTTTAAAAGTGTGCGTCCATTCGGCCCACTTCTTTTCAACGGCTGGAACTTCAAATTGTATAGCGCCAGATGGGCTTCTTTGAGGACTCTCGGCTGTAGGTGCTAGGGCTACCTTTGCGGAAATGCACGATGCACTTGTGCAAGGGCCAAAAGTTGCCGGGAAGGGATGCTGGACCATGCCGGACCCGACGGTGATCTTAGTTTCATCATGTCCTGGTCATCACGCCACCAACACTCTCTTGAAGGGCGGCTTTGTCCACTGCGTCCTGAGGTTAGGACATCATTGTGAGCGATGTGAAGGAAGAGGTTCAACAACAGGGCGGTGCAAGTAATGAAGATACCAGATAATTTCATGTAATTTAATATTTATCATAACTTCTCCACGTGCAAATTTATTCTCATGACTCGTAGGATTTGCATGGGTTTACTTGGGTTTGCTTTGTAGATTCTTGGAAGTTTCTTGTGGCTGCAAGTGCCAGGGAAGGATACACTAAAACGGCCAAAAACCACAGCCACTATCAGCCACTCTGCAGGTCTGCATAGTTGGTTGCGCTTAGGATTGATATTGGAAACGAATGAAAAAGGAACATATTAATGTCCCCATGCAATCCCATGCAGGAGTTTCAACTCTGAATGAACCGCCAGCAGACTACAAGTCGCACATAGAGTGAATGGATAGGAAATGGACAAACGATGACACATGAACAGACTGATGTAATGTATGTATTTGTATGTGAAAATGTGCGAATCTTTGGGAGTTTGGGTGTGTTTCCTGATGAAGAAGAAAAATAACTGTGCTCAGCATGCTTTAGCAACCTTTTGGCTTTTCTTTCACAAACTGAAAAACAACTTTGCGTGTAATATGTTTATTAAAGCGTTGCTTACAGATTCCTTGATTAAATGTTGAGAACTACATATAAATACATTGATACAGACTTCGGAAAATAGGTACCAGGACAATCTAGGACATCAGGTCATGATCTCAAGCAAAAGTCATCTTATGACTGCATAGTCTCAAGTCTAAACTATGGCATACCCACACAAACCTGTTGCGTGTTGGGTGCAAGTGGTTGGTTTTTCTTCGTATTTTACGTGTAATAAAATTTAAATGCTAAAGGCTTCCTCAGAGAAATCACATTTTTTTAATGGGCTTTAATTTCAAACATGAACTGACCACACCAGCCAAAACACAAACCTGAACAACCTTACTTCTCACTCAGATGGCGCGTCAAAATCTTCACAATGATTCAAAGTGACCACTTTGGGATGTCTCATTATGCGAAAGAATATTAGATTACCCATTTGATCCCATTTGTACATGCATGTTGGTCCCCCTTTTTGGGCCATTCGCAGATGATGAAAAGCGATGAAAGACCCCCTTGTTCCAACGCAGTACCTCACCCAAAGACTTGACACTAGCCCCGCCCCAAACAATTTCAAGTTTGGTGATGCCAGCGAAATTTCCGACCTTTTTGCAGGTAAACCCATGGTGAAACATGGTAAACCCATGGTAAATGAACCAACCCTTCCCGCGAGTTGCCCGAAGATTGAGGTGAACGGCTGGTACGCCACGGGCAGCTGCCACTCGGACGAAACATGCCGAGGCATCAAGTGCCGAGTTGCCGGCACACAGGCGAGGTTTGATCCCCGTGGCTGGGTAATCCCCGCACCAAATGGAGGTTTGAAGGGGATTTTTTCATGGAAAGATATCAGAACTGGTTGGTGGTTTGGAACATTTGGATTTTATTTTTCCATATTTGGAGAATTTCATCATCCCAACTGACGAACTCCATGATTTTTCAGAGGGGTAGGGCTCAACCACCAACCAGAGAACATCCACCATTCTTGGAGCTTTAATTGGGAAAGTTACCAATGATGGGATTTTCATGCCATGCTTGATTAGAAGGTACCTCACAATGCAATTTTAATGGAAAAATGATCGTAGGCACCATTTGAGTGTGCTGTTCAGCCAAAGCCCATCGATTGGAAAGGTCAAATAATACATTATCTGGATATAGATCTAGATATTCAGTGTATATCCCCAAATGGGACCGTTAGCACTACGTATAATAAAATTGCCAAAATGCTTGGTTCCCATGATGGCTCACCCAGCTTGGCAGGTGGGCTTTTTGGTTGGTGAGTTATCCAATCAAGGCATTGCTTGCAAAGGTTTGGGGCCGGAAGAACCATGGCAGCAGGGCGCTTCGGGGGTAAGAGGAAGCAGGTTGGTGGGCAAACTTTGGTTAAGTAATTTGAATGAATGGGAAGTGACTGGTGGAGAGAGAGAGAGAGAGAGATAGAGAGATGGAGTTTAATGTTGGGATGCGATTCGACTTTTTGAGACAGGTATTGGCAACTTACTGGGGATGTTGATAGCCAATCCACGAATTTTGGTTGTTCCAGTGGCTTTAAGTCGGCCTAAAGGCGCCACAAACCGTCCATTGTGTCCATTGGGCAAGCCGCCGCAGCCAGGATGACTACTCGCTCATCATGAAAATCAACCTACGACAGCTCCATCCGGCTTAGCCCAGGAATTCCGTCGGGGTGGTCGACGACCATCAGGAAAGACTGGGCCCATCACCCAAGGAGTTGCAGGTTGCTAAGCTCTTGAGACAATTGCTAATGGTCAAGCTTCTCCAATTGCTTTCTTCGAGCGATCCTCAATTTGAAACAGTATTCTGACAGAATTTCTGACAGACCATCTGGAAGCTTTTATGGCATATATATTTATTCTGACATTCTTATCTGGCATTCCTTCTGGCATATATATATATACGTATATATATAATAATAATAGTTATTATTTTATTTTTGTTTTATTATTATTATTTTCTTTTATTTTTATTATGTATATATATATATATATATTTGGCATTCTATCTGGCATCTATTCTGACATACTTTCTGGCATTTTATTTGACATTCTATTCTCGCATTCTATCTTGCATCTTTTCAGGCATTCATTTTGGAATTCTTTCTGGCATCTATTCTGACATTCTCCCTGACATTCTTTCTGACATTTTTTTCTGGCATTCTATCTGACATTCTCTTTGGCGTCTGGCTGGGGTCCGGCAGTGCCCACTGAGATCTGGAGCTCGCGGTTGAGGACGAAGAGGAGAAGAGGAGGAGAAGAGGAGAAGAGGAGGCGGGGAAAGTCTATGATACAGTCTAGGGACCCTCACCTGGCAGGTGGGGCAAAACCAGATTATTCAAACCTGTAGGTTCTTTTTGGGTCTTTAGCCACGTTGAAGCTGGAATTCCGCGACCTTTGCCGTGTTTTTTTTCTCATTTTAACCTCCAGAAACTGTTTTCTACAGATTAGAAAACATTCTTTTGCTGCAGGTAGATTTCCCAATGCCAGGTTAGGTTACCCGAGGGTAGATCATGCTGTGCAAACCCAGTCTCCACCCCAGCGGCCTGGGACGTATTTTTCTTTTCCTCAGCATCCTGACCACACCGCGTGGGGCAGCCGAAAACAAGAGCGCAGCTGATGCCGGAGACGCAACGGCCTTGCAGCACCTGTTGGTTATAAACATGCGCACGCTCGCACACACGCACAGACACATGATGACACATGAATGTTATGAATGTGTTTGTCTATGTCTTTATATTTGCATGCTAGCACTGCTCGCTCACAATTCCTGAGGATACCCAAATGATCCATAATCTGATTGAGAAGAGCTTTTGACTGATTTCTTGAGAAGATCTATCTGTAGTATGTAGTAGATCCGCAAAAATGGGTTTCGTCAAAACTGGCCATCCCTACGTTGGATGAGAAATGGTGGAACATAATTATTGTGGACATCATGGGCCTTCAGTTCTCGAGCCAAATACTTAATGGACAGCCCCATGGTCCGACTTTTTCCAATGGCTGGTGGATGCATCATACAGGGGTAAAATTATTGAACACGCGTTAATCGCCTTATTTGTGCCCAGAGCCACTAGATCACTGTACTAAAAACCAGGCTTTCTCATGGTTTCTTTGCGATATTTATTGGGGCAAGGGATTATTGCATGGCATACTGGCCCTGGCTTTTTCCTGTCATTCACTTCAGCACACCATTGTCGGTCGTGTCGTGCACGCTTTCGTTGCTGCATCCCATTTTGGTATAGATGAAATTATGACACAGATGACGACCTCATAACAGCTTGACCATAGATGTTGGTAAGGGAATCTCAAGCAGCGGTTTGTTTCCGATGTATGAATTGTCGCGTGCCGCGCCGCTCCTCAGCCGGCCACGGGCGCTGGTTTGGGTCGGGGTCCAAAACGTGCGGATCGTGTTGCGCTCAGGACATATCTGCGCAATGTGGGATCCACAATGGGCGTTCCCCCGACCTAAGATTTTTTCTATCCTTCAGGTGGTTGATCATTGGAGGGGTGCTGTTTCAATGATTGGTAGCAATGGTTTTGACTATATCGTATGATGAATGCAGGATTTGAATGGATTTGAGTTATATGAGTTATGAAGTGCGCATCACTACTTTCAGGTTGAGGTCAGATCTGGAAGGGTTTAACCAGGTTATTTTTTCTATAGTGTTTGGAGACTGTTGGTACTGTTGGTTTGTTCCATTCTAGTTTGGTGACTCTTATCTCAGAAATTGCATGTTTCACAGTCCAACCCTTTTTTTTTGCGTCGTTTGGCGCACACAACAGATGGAGCATGTTGACCAGACATATTGTGAATTCCGCCATAACCTTGATATCAGCAAGGAATCCACGGGAGATCTAGTGCGAAGGTAGATTTCCCACCTTGCCTTGGACTACTGCATACATATTTCTGATATCACACTGTACAAGGTGGGCAACCACCCTAGGCAATTTGGTGTATTTTTTCATGACTTTGCAAGATGAGAACTGCTTCGTTTCAAGCATGTATGATTGTTACATATTTTATACTTTTGCCAATGACGACGACACAGCATTTTCAATGAAGAGATGGTGACATTGATATCACAGTATCAACTATGAGAACTGTGTTTTCCTGTGATTTAAAACTCACAGATCCAATGTTTTTGCGCACGCTGAGGGTCCCCTATTCTGTTCACAAAAAGGACATAAAAGGGTTCATGTTGGATTGATTCATCATTCATGTTTACCGCCCTTGGAAAGGTTGAACAAGTTGAACAAAACCAGCTTTCAAATGTGCCCCAGCACCAAGGGCGTCCATCGCCATGGCGACCAAACCGGGGCAATGGATGGTTGTAAGCTCAGGGCCAGCAAAACGGGGCGGTTCCTTGCGAATCTTCCGCAATGCTGGGATGATTGCCAGGAAATGACAATTATGAAAAGTTTGCAGGAAACCATTCATCTTAACGTAAAACAATGGTTTCCTGCAGATGTTTTCTTTAACCAATCCACTGAAAAGAGGCAAAGAAGAGCTCTTCAAAACATACAAGCAGGGCTGCCCCAAGTATGATCGTTTCCCTTACCACAATAACCGCCACAGATTTCCAATGGCTGCCCTTTAGATGGACTTTGATGGGCTTTCGGAGCTTCCATTTACCAAGACTATTCCATCCACGATGATGCCGGAAATAGTTGAAATCTCTTGTTGATCTTGCTGTCCCGCTTGCATGTATAAATGCACATCGCGCAAGTACGTTGCAAGTACGTTGCAAGTATGCAATCATGCGCGTACACAAAGACACAGTGACACAACCACGTATACAACTGGCATTCCACAACGTGATTTGTGTACAGTAAAGATATGTATATATCATACACGTATTGCATCATGTAGAATACCATTTGATTTTTTAGCAATTCATAAACATAAGTTTATGGTATACAACCGTATATACAAATGATATACAAAGATAGTATGTGAGCATATTAACAAATAATATAAATATATATATTATATCAACATGTACACGTGCATCCATTCATCTTCTACAACCATGTTGTGTCCGTCGCCACGAGAAGCCAAGGAAATTCGTGTTTCACGACACATTTGGCCGCAGCACGGCCCATGATTTTTTTGTGGGTCCATGGCATCTCCATCTTGAGATCATTTGAGTTCAAGAAACATTGGATTTACTCGGTACACCCCAAAATGTATGGCAACTTCGGGGAAAATGATGATGAACCCATTGAAAGTGGGGTACCCCATTTTTGGATAAGTGCATCTGAAATATCATGATCACTGACATTTTCCCATTTCGAGCTGATTGGGCAGATTCCTCCAAAGACAATTGGAACAAAACATACAAGGTTTTGTCGGTTAGGATGTTCGGGACTGATACAGCTGCGTCACAACTTTCACACTTCAACTTTGTCTTGAGTCTCATCAATCACCATCAATCATCATCAATCATCATCAATCATCCTCAATCATCATCCATTATCATACATCATCATCAATCATCAATCATCAATCATCAATTATCATCATCATCATCATCATCATCAATAATCCTAAATGAAACCCATACGAATCATTCCCAATCCTCAAAAACAAATTAAAAACAATAGATATAATTAGCTCCTTGTGCCTCACCATTGACCTGAGGTGACGGTGACGATCTCGGGAAGCAACCGCTTGGGAGTCGATGCCGATTGGAGCGACGGCAAGACGCTGTACATCAAGGCTGTTTCCTCTGGAAAACCTGGTTTGTCCAAAATAAACATGTGAAGTTTCTGTAGGGCATATGGGATCAAATATGGTTAGGAATTTACTGCTATGATGTATTTGCTGCGTTGCATCTGGATTCTTAGTTACCATTTCACATTATTTCAGTGCTTACTTCGCATCCACCTTGAATTCCAAACATGATCCCAGCATGCGCGCCATGGTCAAAATTTTGCATAATTTGATTGTGCAAAAGGGTTCATGTGCATGCATGTACAACTGGACAGATGTAGTATCAGTTCTTATCACTGCTGGACAGGTGAAGTATCTGTTCTTATCAGTGCAACAACCTGACAACCTGCCTGTGTAT
>Ga0126342_10022446_pt1 | contig 10420 bp, 13 predicted proteins | sample Cyp1metagenome_FD_92528 | JGI IMG/M metagenome (GOLD analysis project Ga0126342, IMG submission 92528) | Coral microbial communities from Lord Howe Island, Old Settlement Bay, Australia - Cyphastrea 1 metagenome | ecosystem: Host-associated > Invertebrates > Cnidaria > Coral ...
ATAATATCTAATATATTCTAATATAATATCATAGAATATCAAAGAATATCATATAATATCATATAATATCTATCTATCTATCTATCTATCTACCTACCTACCTACCTATCTCTCTGTCTATCTATTTATCTATCTATCTATCTAACTATCTATCTATCTATCTATCTGATCTATCTGCCCATCTATCTATCTATTCTATCTGCCCATCTATCTATCTATCGATCGATCTATCTTCCTTTCTATTCGTCTATCTATCTATCTATCTATCTATCTATCTTATCTTATCTTATCTTATCTATCTATCTATCTTATCTATCTATCTATCTTTTCTATCTATCTATCTTCCTTTCTTTCTTTCTACCCGTCTCCCTATCTATCTATCTATCTATCTATCTTATTATCTTATCTTATGTTATCTTATCGTCTGTATCTCTCTGTCTATCTCTCACTCACTCTCTCTCTCTCTATCTATCTATCTATCTAGCTAGCTAGCCAGCTAGCTAGCTATCTATCCATCTATCTATCTATCGATCGATCGATGTATCTATCTTATCTATCTTATCTATCTTACCCATCCTATCTATCTTATCTATCTTATCTATCTTATCTATCTTATCTATCCGATATGTCTTATCTATCTTATCTATCTTATCTATCTTATCTATCGTATCTATATTATCTATCGTATATACCGTATATATCGTTTCTATCTTATCTATCTTATCCTTATCTATCTTATCCTTATCTATCTTATCCTTATCTATCTTATCTATCTTATCTATCTTATCTATCTTATCTATCTTATCTATCTTGTCTATCCTATCTATCTTGTCTATCTTATCTATCTCATCTATCTATTTTATATATCTATCTAGCTATAGTTCGATCTGTCTATCTATCTATTTATCTATCTATCTATCTCTATATCTATCTATCTATCTATCTATCTATCTATAGATCTCTCTTTCTTTCTATCCGTCTCCCTATCTATCTATCTATCTATCTATCTATCTATCTATCTATCTATCTATCTTATCTATCTATCTATCTATCTTTTCTATCTATCTATCTTCCTTTCTTTCTTTCTACCCGTCTCCCTATCTATCTATCTATCTATCTTTCTATCCATCTATCTATCGATCTATCTTTCTTTCTATCTATCTATCTACCTATCTATCTATCTTACTTATCTATCGTATCTATCTTATCTATCTTGCCTATCTTATCTTATCGTATCTTATCTTATCTATCTATCTACCTACCCATCTATCTATCTATCGATCTATCTTTCTTTCTATGCGTCTATCTATCTATCTATCTATCTATCTAGCTATCTATCCATCTATCCATCCATCCATCTACCCATCTGCCTCGCGGGCCAAGTGGACGGAAAACGTTCCATCCTCCACAACCAATCGGCTTGGCCGAAAACATCCTGGGCTGAAATGGGGTCCACATCCCCAGTGGTCACCATTTTTGGTCAGTGGTCACCATCAAAAGATGGCATGGTTGATTGCGTTACCAACATTAAAAGGTTAAGGGACAAAAAAAATCGCTGGTGAAGAATTTGCAGCCACTGTGTTTCTCAAATCGATGTTATGAGTTTTGAACATGTCACACACTTGTTGTCAGCGCTGCTGTTTTTTTTTACTCCGACCAATGTTTCATCGACAGATTGGCAGCGCGTTAAAAATGAAGAGTTTCTTCAATCAAGACCTTTCACCAACCTGGTTCATAAGGTCAAGGTCATCGCGGGACAATAAAAAACAAAAATATATGCTTCATAGAAACCCCACAATATATGTAAAAAAGTGGGAACCTGGAAATGGTGAGACGGTCTACAACAATGGCATCATCCATGAAGCTGGATATGACCATGACTTAGTAGTGAAACAACCATGGGGACGACTGGGGATCCCCGATTTGGTTGGAACCCACCCTAGATTGCCGAGCACCCCCCCGCCACAGCCCTCAGTCCTAAGCAGGACATCATGGCATCAGGCATCCCGCATCAGCTACTCAGCTGAGCCGAAGAGCGAAAAGTGCGAGGGTCAACCTCTTCGATGCCCTCAACAAACTTCCGGAAGATTCTGGTGATAGTGCAGTACAAAACTTGGCTGGAATTGCAATGTATATAACATATTCTTATAATATATCCTCCAGCAAATTCCCATGACCTTGCTAGATAGGGGTTGGAAGATTAGTTTCCACTAAAAATGGAAACTCATTTCAGTGTGCAACTGTTAATTTAACATTCCAATTCAACAAAACCAGGGATTTCCCCTTCACAAAACTACCCCTAGGCCATTTCAGATCGGCGTCCTAAAGCTGGTCTGACTTAGACTTTCTGAAGAAGAATGGGGGTCACCATGGGTTTCAATACTAATATTGGTTCATAATGGTTAATATTGGTTAAATATTGGTTAATATTGGTCAATAATGGTTATTAATGTTTAATGATGAACTACTGTGGATGGTTGCGAAAATATTTGCATCACCAACCGGATGGTTGAAACCCAAACAAAATAATGGGATGTTTACCACCGTTTTCAACTGGTGCAGGATTTCGCTGGCCCATCCACCGTATGAAAGCAATATGTCCCTCACGTTGTTTAGCCAACATTTGGACATGGACCGCTTGGTATCATCGCCGTCATCGCCTGCCATGGCTGCCTTCACATGGCCAGGAAAAGCATTTGAGAAGCTGGCCGTGTCTCCAGTTTGAGAAGCGACATGTCCATGGATGTAGCCCCCAAGTCATTCATATTTTCCAGGCTATTTCGAACAATCATCCATGTCTGGCCAGATGTGAATTCTATGGAAAAATGATCAGAATTCCCCAAGCTGAAATAAGCTGTTTGGGGATAGCTACCCCTCTTAATCAGGAAAAATTCACCCAAATGTGAAGCTGATTGGAAGTCGAAGCCCATTTCGAAGCAGCACATCATTGGAACTTTCTGTGACATCTCTGGCTGAATCGGCCAACTCGGCAAGCTGAAATCTTGGGTCATGTTTGGGAGGATTTCCAATTATAAACATAAACATATGTGTATATATAATATATGTATCTATATATAATACTATGTGGTGATGTTATATATATATTATATACACATATGTTATACCATTATATTATGTTATTATCCATATATTATGTGCATATATAAATATATATTATACCATCATATGTGGTGATGCAGTAACTCGGCCGTGAAAAAAAACTCCAAAAAGAGCGGCGGACCGGTTGGCTGACCAGCTGGATGGAAATTCTGCTCGACTGCGAGCAAGTATCCGAGACAAAAACAAAACAATTGGACGAAAAAATAAACGGTTAAACGGTTAAACTACTTAAAATGATTGCTTACTGGAAACAATCCCAAACAATCCATTATCCAAAAAATTATCGGCTAATGAAAATTGTAATGAAAAATCCTGGTTGGTTAATAATACCCTCTGGTTATTTAACATAGCCATGGAAAATCACCATTTTTAATAGGTAAACCATCTATAAATGGGCCATTTTACATGGCTATGTTAGTCATAACCAGAGGGTAACATTCTTTATCGGTCAACTCTCCGTGACTTAACCCATGAAACCGCTTGGTGGACATCACTGGACAAAAAAATTTGGCGACCCAAACTGCTAACGATCACCAAAACACTGGTCAAAAAACTGGAGAAGTTATGACCCAAACTGGTTTCCTGGTTTTGTTGAGTTTTATATCCAATATTATCCAATAGTTAGTTGTATAGTTTTTTTTGTATTCTATCATCAAAAGCTGGTTGTTGCGACCACAAATCGACGTATATGCCATGGTCAAAAAATGGTGCTTCATGGTCATCCAAAAAAAGGACGGAGTCCTTCCAATCAGATCTGAAAATCCCCAGTTTTTTTTTCGGCGGTGGAAGGAGATCGGACAGTTCCAACGGCTGGTGAAACACGGCCGACTGGGAGGACTGGTCGGAACTCTCGGCCCATTCGGTCCAAGATCCCTTGGAGGCCGAGCCATTTTTCGTGCCCAGAGTGAACATGGCGGTGATCAACACAAAGAAGTAATACTGTCTGTATACATATGTATATATATGTATGTATGTATGTATGTATGTATGTGTATATATATATGTATATATGTATGTGTATATATATATATATGTATGTATGTATGTATATGTATATATATATATATATATATATATCTATGTATGTATGTATGTATGTGTATATATATATATATGTATATATATATGTGTGTATATATATATGTTGTTTTTGGAATGCTAGAACTTGTAATCATTGGGGCTTAGAAAATGCAAAGTCTGCAAAGTCATATGTGAGTATTCAAGATGATAAATCAATCGAGATGAAAGGTTGATCCTTCAAATGTGATGCCATCGTTCAACTGATGTAATTCTGTGGACTTCAGGTTTCCAAGTAGCAGTTCTCATCAGTTGGAGCCATGTGTTCACTAAAGGGAAGCCTCCCCGTCAGTGATAGAGTTGTCACAGCATTCCGTTGGCATTCCATTTGGCACCACTTGGAAGTGGGCCAAACGGTCCGCCATGTTCGCCAATCTCACCATTTAAAAACCATAAATGAAACACCCAAATATCAAATGTCCTGAGCAATGCCACTTTCAATGCCTAGTCTTTCTTTGCACACTATGACGGCAGCAAAAGATGAACGAAAGCCTTGGTTCCAGGCACCTAGTCCGGGCCGCAAACTTCCAGCTGCAACAGCGAGAATCTCACCGGTAGCATGGGGGATAGCCCGATTCAAATGGCCATTGAAATAGGAAGAATGAGCTTCGAATCGGATTTTGGGGCTACCTTCGATACACGGACCAAACAAAAAGGGGTTGCGAGTCGCCGTTCTGCAGCGGAAACTCTCACGGATTGTGGCCCAATTGTTGTATCTCTTTGGATGGTGAAACGAAATGCAGTCCAAAAATAGAGGACGTATGACGTATTTGGAAAATTTTGGAAATATCCCATCTCATATAATCTGCTTCAAATGATAACACCATCTCCCCTCTCTGTTTTACGGGGACTCCTCCATTCGGACGACACAATAAGCGCGTGAGACGCCCCAAGGGCGGCGCACAAAGGGCGCGTTTCGGCTTCGTCATAAGGTCCGGCCTTGGGTGCCGAAGTTCAAAACCACGATTTCGCCCACTTCGGACTGAAATGACTTTCAAATTTACAAAAAAACACTTAACAACAGCGTAAAAAAAAGAGTTGCAAATAGCTTGAACGTCGACACCTTGATCCTTCAGAATACCTATCGTCAATAAGTTACCCTCTGGTAAACTAACATAACTATGGAAAATCACAATTTTTCATGGGAAAACTCACTATAACTGGCCATTTTCAATAGCTATTTTGACATAACCAGAGGGTACCCCCAATGTTAACTCGGTAAGTCACGCCAGGCCACGGCACCGGCTATGCCGGCTTCAGATACACCAAGACCACCGTGATGTCGTCCACCACCGCTCCGCCTGCCACACCACCCTTTTTGTAGCTAAAATCCCCACGTCTAGAGTTGTCAGAATCCCATTTTTCAGGGTGACTCTATGTTAATTGAGTGAAATCCATATTTCCAGTGAGCCCCAATGTTCATTAAATCAATCTCCATGTTTCCTGCTCAAATCAGTGCTGAATTCCCCCAATTTCTGAAATCGGTCAACATGCCCAGTTTTCCTCACGTTCCCCACGTTTTCCAAAGCCTTCCCTCCTCCCCGGCACATGCTCGGGGCCTTCCTCGCGAATCCAACGGTCCCAAGCTTCCTTCGCTAGGAAGTCGGCGGCCTTCTGAGCCTACCATTCACCGGAAGAAAGGAGCAGTTCATTATTTTGGGACATGTGTATGTATACATTATATAATATATATATATTATGATATGATATGATATGATATTATATTATATTACATACAAATTAATCAAACATATGTATATTGGAGTTAAAACCATCGATTTTCTGTGGATTTCACCCAGAAAAAGACCTGGGATTTCAGGGTCAAGCTCGAATCCGTCAAGGATTGGTTTCATGGAAAAGGAAACCAGCGGAAGTGGGCCACAAGAAGGCAACGCTTCCTTAAAACTAAATGGTTTTGTCCAAAACTTAAAATACCTCAAAATCCAATAGTCGCTCATCATTTCCCCATTTGAAAAGCCAAGAACCTGAGATAAAACCCTATTAAGTTCCATATTTCCTGCTGGTTTTGTAGACAGAAATGAGAATTTCAGTTAGTTCACATTGGCAGATTTCTGGGTAAATGATTTTAAATCAGATTCACTAACCTGAAATAAGGACATTTGGGGATGATTCCACACAATCTAAACCATCATTCCAGGGTTCGGTCACGACGTGAGGCCACTATATAATTTACCCAGCAATGATCCATAGTTGATATCCCATTTTTGTCCCATTGGTTATTAAAAAAATAAGCTTCGGTGGTATCCCCAACAGCCGCAACGTTTTATCTTTACAAACATTTTTGGAAGCGTGCTGCCAAGCCAAGCGCTGGCAACACCTCAGCTATGTTTCCGAGAATTAAATGGACACAAATCCTGTTGAACCTGACCTGGCTCTGCACCAAAGCCTCCCGGAACCTTCTCCGGAACCTTCTCCGAAACCTTCTCCAGAACCCTGTTAAACCTAACCTGGCTCTGCACCAAACCCTCCCACGCTTTCCGGAACCTTCTCCGGAACCCTGTTGAACCTGACCTTGCCTTGCAAAGCCTCCCAGACCTTCTCCGAAACCCTGTTGAACCTGACCTGGCTGCACCAAAGCCACCCACCCCTTCTCCGGAACCTTCTCCGGAACCTTCTCCGGAACCCTGTTGAACCTGAATTGGTTTTGCACCAAAGTTTCTAGACCTTCTCCGGAAGCTTCTCCGGAACCCTGTTGAACCTGACCTGGCTCCGCACCAAAGCCTCCCAGACCTTCTCCGGAACCTTCTTCGGAACCCTGTTGAACCTGACCTGGCTCTGCACCAAAGCCTCCAGGAACCTTCTCCGGAACCTTCTTCGGAACCCTGTTGAACCTGACCTGGCTGTGCACCAAAGCCTCCCAGACCTCCTTCTCCGGAACCCTTTTGAACGTGACCTGGCTCTGCACCAAAGCCTCCCAGACCTTCTCCGGAACCTTCGGAACCTTCTCCGGAACCTCGTTGAACCTGACCCGGCACCTGCACCAGTGCACACCGGAGCTATTCTGGGCTGAAGACCCCATTAGCCTATGCTGTTGGGGAAAAATGAGGACCTTCCAATGATATTCCCAATATTCCCAATGATGCACCAATTCATTAGCCCAGCTTTGCAACCCAACAGCTTAGCGGGTTCCAGCAGTTAGTGAATTATAAATGTGTGTGAATTTCGCATATATGGTCTGTAGAATCATTGTGTATAACCAGCATTTACTCACCATATTCGCTGCCTCTGTGGAGGAGTAGTGATGGATCAACGTGATCGCCTCCTGTGGCGTGATGAACTCCTTAAAGCGTGGACGGCGTCTAAGCGGCCCGTTGACCCTTCAGGCTGGGAGGTTAAAAAAAGGGGTGAGGAAGAAAAGTTGTATATCATTCGATATATTGATACATATATATATATACATATTTATGTGCATAAATAATATTATATATATAAATAGGTGTCAGTGCAATTATCAATAAGTATTGCTATTGCTGCCAATATGGTTGCTAGTAGTACTATCGTTTTCAGGACCATGGCTATCAGCGTTGTTATTGATGTTACAATGATTATAAGACCCTGAGGTTTGCCCGGACTCTCAATGAGCGTCTGGATGATGGTGCTGATGGTGATGATGATGATGATGATGATGGTATATGATGATCATGATGACGACGATGACGATGATGACGGTGATGACGGTGATGACGGTGACGATCATGATCATGGCCATGGTCAGCCAGGACATGTCTGATAGTGTGGCGCAACTGGCGTTTAAGACTTGGGCAAACCTCGGGATCTGTGTCTGTGTGTGTGAAGTTTCCACTATCATTATTATAATCATTGTTGCAATTATTCTATAACAACCATATGTTTTTCCCCACAAATTGGCTCATGCTCCAAGTAAAATCTATTTTTCGTGGACTTGCTGGTGGTTTATTGCCCAATTTCGGGGGATATGTACCCCAGTCTTGAATGGTTTTCTCAATTACGCACGTTTCTTCTACAAGTAGAGTCTAAGCTTTTTTGGGGGAGGGCAAATCTCCCCATGTTTCAATTTGCCACATAGTCTTCTCGCAGGGACAAGTTGCCTCATCTTCCAAGATAAGACGAGGCTTACATGTAGACATTGCTGGCATTTTTTTGGTTGCAGTTGCCATTCCCTGGTTTATGGGAGGAGGATGGTCATCCAAGTTGCAGTCGCAGTTGTTCAACTCACCCTCCGGTGCCATCGCTGGGAAATCCCCCTATAAATGGAGGCTTTAATGGGAAAATCATCCACAAATGGGCAAATTTTCATTGCCATGTTTGATTACCGGAGGATACAAAGTGGTTCACCGGAAAAGAAAGTACCCCCGCAGCACCCCATTCCATCCAGAGGCTTTGAAACCCAAGTCCAAGCATCCCAAACACCATCACTACAAAGAAAGAGGATTCTTTCCTGGCAAAACTCGAGCGACTGTGGCCCTAGTCATAGTCCATCTCAATGAAGATCTGGCCATTGATTTGTTGTATGTTTGGAAAAACACACCAGTTTTCGCCATTCATCAAACCACAAAAAATGGGGGCCATAGGAACCGGTCCCAACCACCCGGCACCTTGCTACTGGGGTCCACCACTGCGACCTCCGGCTCACAACTGATACCGCAATCTTGATGACCCAGAAGATCTCCTCACGAGTCCCCGTTCTGTGTGGAACCATGGGAAGACATGGCTAGGGTTGAGCCATGGGAAACCAAGAGAACATCCAAGAGTAACCAGGCTAGAAATGTCATTCTAATGGCGAAACCAGTGGATTTGGGGGGAACTATTTTTTTAGAAACATCACACGTGTTTTTTTCTGACCTGACAGTTTGAAGTGGGGTGAAATTCCACCCAAATCTCAGGCTGGTGTTTTCTCGTGAGGGGAGTTTGGTGTTTGAAAATAGGCATTGTAGGGAGCATGAAAATGGGGACCTCATACATTGCAGCTGTTTTGCGTCGCGAGAAGTTGGGGCGCTTTCCCCACCAAACTTGCCAGTGCTACAGTGCTACAGCCAGTTTTGTTTGGATAATGCTTGGTTTGAAGTATATAATCGTAGAAGTAGAAATGTCCCGCGTTCAACAACAAACATGGTCCGAAAAGGTTCAGAGTCAACAAGTCCACTCCCACCGCTGTTTCCCAAGTAGAGTGATATCCTTTTGGCAGATAAATATAGTAATAAAATGCAGTTGACGGAAAACACGGTAAATCTGCTAATTCCAATGCCATATTCCTCCAATGATTAGTGGCTCATAGATGCCAATAGAACCCATTTCCGGGAAGTAGTTGCAAAATCTCATGAGGAAAGAAGGGGGACTTACAAACACCATGGCTCTTTAGGATTTCCTAATTGTCAAGTTCGTTGATCCGCAAAACCTTGAAATAGATTCTTCTTCCGCCTTGGAACAACTAGAACACTCAAGCAAGTCAAAGCGGAACTGTAAAATGCAGATTCCTGGCCAAACACGCAAAATAAGATCTCTGAACATGCAGATCTCTTCGCTCATTTGAGACAATCACTGCAGAATCACAGCAAGCATACATAACAATGTGGATATGAAGATCTCGATTGCATTTCACCTTGGAATGTTGTTTACAAAACCTAAGAACATCTCACATATATCGCAAGCCTTACGTTCATCCCAACTGCTTTCGCACTGCATCAAATGGTTGCCCAGTCTGGGGCCTGAGCGGAACCCGAGTTGTTGTAACTCCATCTGTGCCAGGCTGGCATCAGAATGTTGGACGCACACCGAAATTTTGGCTCACCCAATGTCTCGGTGCGAGTATGTCGGCCGTAAAGCCCTTCATAGGCCGGTCATCCTGAAACCTGACGTAGCAGGCCGAACTCATTTTATGTTAATGCAGACATGGTGAACAGTGTCACACTCTTGCACAAATTGTCCTCTCTTCTCTCAACATCATGACCGCATTGGGACGTCCTGGCACACTGACGCTTAGAACGAACAATGCAGATCAATACCAAAACAAATTCAATTAAACCATGCACCCTGCCTCCAAAACTCTTCGAGGAGTCCCAGTTCATAACTTGTCCGATCAAATCATGAACTGGGCCTCCTCGAAGTGCAAATTCTCACACAGACTCAGGATCAAGCTTCGCATCAATTTCGCATTGCCAATACACAAAATGAGCAGCTGGTCGCCGCTCATCTTAGGAATCCTTGCGCTGGCCACTTTGAACAC
>Ga0126342_10022447_pt1 | contig 10420 bp, 6 predicted proteins | sample Cyp1metagenome_FD_92528 | JGI IMG/M metagenome (GOLD analysis project Ga0126342, IMG submission 92528) | Coral microbial communities from Lord Howe Island, Old Settlement Bay, Australia - Cyphastrea 1 metagenome | ecosystem: Host-associated > Invertebrates > Cnidaria > Coral ...
AAGGCAAAAAAGGTCCGAAATTTGTGCTGTAAGGGTTGCAAAATCCAAGAAAAATGACCTTTTTTGGGAACATTTTTTTCCTGATCAGAAGGCCACGAAACACTGAAAGGGTTGTCATTTTTTCAGCATGTTGATGCGCCTACACGCGCGATTCCACACCCGGCGGGATGTATTTGCATTACATTATATATTCAAAGCTTGTTGTTTATATAAATATATTTCAGTACATATCAGACTCGCATTATTTAATGTCCCTTTGTTTGTAATATACATGTTGTTTATATTTATATGTGTGTGTGCTGATATTGTTGTATATAGAAAATATGGGTAAGTCTGCTAAATCGGGGATGTACACCCAAGATAGCGATTTTTTTTGAGGGACAATTCAATTTTGATTCACAAGTCGCTTTGAGATACCAATGTTTCAGACAAACCCCTCTATATTGTTGTTTTCCCAAGCTTGAGTTTTGTTTTCCGTAGCAGTCAATCTATGATTTGGGTATGGTCGGAATTATTGGACCCCAAAAAAACATGGTTTCTGATTTTTAAAAATGAGTAACCATTTGCCGGCCTAGAAAAAGTACCAAAAATATATTTGATCCATACCATTCTTGGGGTTGCATTTTTTAAGAGTGCCAACCATGATTCTTTGCTGGTTATGCGCAAATGTTTTTCCTTAGACCCATACTTGTTTGTTTCACCCTAACCTCTGATCAAAAAGAAACAAACAATGCTGCCGGCATAAAAACCGCCAAGACAGGAAAGCAAAATTATGGTTAAACAAATGGTGGTAAATTATTACATGTCGATTTTTGGTATAGATCTACCCTAGTGTTGGACAAACTTTTGGATTTTATCCCCCATCCCCTATTGTCTATTCCATTTTTTCCTTATATATCCTCTATTGTATCCCAGTAGATAGATAGATCGACTAGATAAGATAAGATAAGATAAGATTAGATTAGATTGATTAGATTAATTAGATTGATTAGATTGATTAGATTGATTAGATTGATTAGATTGATTAGGTTGATTAGATTGATTAGATTGATTAGATTCACTAGATAGATTAGATAAATTAGATTGATTAGATAGATTAGATTGATTAGATTCACTAGATAGATTAGATAAATTAGATAGATTTGATAGATTAGATAGATTAGATAAATTAGATATATTAGATAGATTTTAGAAATATTATATATATATATTAGAAATATATTGGATATATATTAGATATATATTATATATATATATATATATATATTTGATATATTTTTAGATATTATTTATATATTGGATATTATTTATATATTAGATAGATTAGATAGATTAAATTAGATCAGATTGGATTAGATTAGATCAGAATAGATTAGATTAGATTAGATAGATTAGATAGATTAGATGGATTAGATGGATTAGATAGATTAGATAGATTAGATAGATTAGATAGATAGATATTCCTCTCTTATATCCCCTAGGTATCCTCTATTATTATATACATATCCCCTTTATCATTTGTCCTTCAATCCCGAATCTTTCCCCGGCTTCCAGGAGCCCCTGGGCGATCGATCTCCGAAAGGTGCCGGGTTTTCAGATCCTGCATGGGAAAAAGATCTGGTCCCTGCACAACAGTCTTGCAATGGGATTTCTATCATGATAGTAATATAGTACCCCCTGGTAAATTAACATAGACCCTGAAAATCACCAATTTTTAATGGAAACTAGTCTTCCAACCCTTATTTGCTAGGGTCTACGTTAATATACCAGAAAGTAATGGTATTTCATATTGCATAGTAATGGTATTGCAAGTTTTACATTACCCTCTGGTTATGACTAACAGTTCGCCATGGACAATCCCTTATAAATGGAGGTTTATAGCTGGGAAAATCATCGTATAAATGGGCCATTTTCCATGGCTATGTTAAATAACCAGGGGGTAATGTAAAACTTGTAATACCATTACAATGTAATATGACATATCATTACTATCTTACTATCATGATAGAAATACCATTACTATTACTGTACTTTTTTTGTATGTTCTTCCCCTGTTACCGTACCATTGTAGACTCTGGATGGCTCTGGAGTGTAAAGTGCAGGGGGGTGGGTGTAGAGTGTGGGGATGTGTTTTTTTCTTTTGCGGGGGGAGTGTAGAGTGTAAAGTGTAGAGTGTAGAGTATGAAGTACTAATCTTTAGATTTGATTTAGGTTTAAAAGGAAAATAGAAAGTAAATTGATATCAATTGAATCTGTAGATTTCTTTTTGGTGGAAAGTCAATTGGAAGTAGATTGATATCAATGGGAAGTTGATAGCTTATGACTTCAACTTAGGACATTGATGATTTAGGGGAAGAACCTTAGCAGAGCCTTCTCCCTACCTTCTGGGGGGTGATTATATAATGCGAACTTGACATGACATTTGTTTACGTACCACCACTCCAAAATAGATAGGGAAGATTAGACATTTTAAATACATATTTCAATCCTATTAATTGTAACATTGGTACATTATTCTTAAACAGGGATTTTGTTTGTCGTTCATAGTCGATTTTGAATTGTAAATTCTAAATATCTTTCGTAAAGTAAATAGGGATATCACTTGAATCAAATTAACCACTACCACTCATGACTACATAAACTTCATTAAATCTCATGAAAATCCCTTTTCGGGCGTTCCTATTAGTACTAAACCCTTCAGCTGGTGCCGCACTGTCATGGTCTGGCTCCAGGCACCAAGCGAAGCGAGATCAGCCAGGATGGGCCCGAGAGCTCCCTGTTGACGCTCAACGAACGCTCGGGGGCGACGGTGGAGGCCCCAAACGTTATGTTTCTTGGTTTATAAACCTCCTTAACATCCCTTTGGATGTCAAATATATACATACATACAGTTGTATGATGTTATATGTTTTTTGAGCTGTTGAAGCGTTGTGCTAGAAAAGAAACCGGAAATGTGTGTTATTTCTTTGGTTTTATATGTTCATTAATTTATTTGTAGATTTTTTGTTGTTTAACACTTTGGTTATCTCATTAATCAGCAGGTATTGCGACAGAACGATGTATAATGGTGTATATATATATACACATTTGTAATCAGCTTTTGAAAAGACACAATAACAGTTGAATAACAATTTAGAATCAAGGATATGGGCCCTACCTCCACACTTACTCTGCCATATTCTATGAAGTCTTGACAGAACCAAATAAAAATAATAATTATTAGGTAATGTAACAGGAACAAAGTAAACAACAGGAAACATAGAAACACATCAAGAACAAAAGGCTACGAGTACAAACAATCATGAATTGTCCAAAAACAGCCAAACACCAAAAACTGTGGCCCCGACAGCGTTACACTCTCCAAATTCCATGGTTGAAACCCTAATTTTCTTCATCTTTTTCCCATAAAAATGCCAATGTCTCCCCCTATGTTCGAATAAGTTGTTGTCTAATTTCCAAACTTTCGATATTAAAAAAAAAAAAATTCATAACCACATGTTTTTCCCAATTTTTCCCATAAAGAAAAACCATTCCATACAAATCGGCCATTGGTTCGCCCGCCGACACCGACTAAGGAGCCCTGGCGGATCAGAGCAGTCGACTTTTGGCGACGGAGCGTCCTGTTGTTCTTCGTCCACCATGCTCTTCGGTGCGGGAGCACGGCGAGAACCATGGGAAGCATGGTCAACTATGGTAAAACCTATAGAATTCTGGGTAAACCATAGTAAAACCTAACAAAAAAAACGATGGTTTGGGAGTTTGGGATGGTTTCATCATCCAAATATAGGGGAAACAGTGGTAAAGCCATACGGGCGTGTCTGAAAATAAGGTATACCCTTCAAAGGGCAATTTGAATATGGAAAATGATGATTAACCAGTGGATTAGGGGTATACGGTACTTTCAGACAAAACCATATGTAAACGTCTAGAAATGCGGTTTTATTATGAATTATCCAAATTTGTGGAATTTGACCATCAAGGGATAGGGTTTGATCCATGAAGGATTTCAGCGGCAAAAAAGGAGGATTTAGCCAGCAAATGTACCTTCCTAGTAATCAAAGCTAACAGGCTGGGAAATCCTGTTTGTTTTACGGGAATATTTGGGAGAATAATATAATAAATAGATCTATGACATCACAGATGTTCCATGTCTAGCGATTTGCTGGTGCTACCATGGTGCAAGTCTGAAATCATACCTGACTAAGTGTCTCTAAACTGAAGCTTGTTTATATTTTTAGATGAGCTGTGTTTTAGTTCCCTCAAGCCTGACATTTCCAGACATTTGGGATGTTTCATCCTAAAATTTGAAGCAGATGGAGGAGGCAAAACTAAACATGCAGTAGATTGATCTGGCATATACCTTCCGGTAAATCAATCATGGCAATTGAAAATCCTCTATAAATGGAGGCTTTGGTGGAAAAATGATCTACCCTCTGGTAAACTAACATAACTACGTATGGACAATCACAATGTTTAATGGGAAAGCTCACTATAAATGGCCATTTTCCATAGCTTTTTGTATGTTTACCAGAGGGTATACATTACAAATCGTGGATTTTCCAGCCAGCCATGTTTGATTACTGAAGGCTAATTGTTGGTTCCATTGGGATGTGATTTCAGCAGAGAAGTATTACCCAAGTGACCCAAGTGATGGATCAGGGAGATATGGCTATGGATCAATACCTATTAATACCATTTTTAGTGGGATGAACATCCATTTACCAGCTATTTTGATGTTCACCAGGGGTACAAGGTTTTGACCCATTGCCATGTAGAGAGATCCTGACTTTGGACCAAGTCAGAAAGGCAATCACTTTTGCTAGCTTCCAGAAATTGGACTGATTTACCTATTACATAAATAAGTGATGTTGCGTTATTTATCAATTGGTGGAGCATTTTCCAATATCAACAATGGTTCACCATTATTAACCAGTTTTTTTAGATATTACATGACATTACCTATGTGATTATCCATTATTGATCACAATGTATAGATGATTTACCCCCCCAAAAAAAGTGATATTTTCCAGTTCGCAGTTCGTGGCAACCAGAGTCGCTACAGGGTGGTACACGATTTCGGTCAGAATTTGGAGGTACCAGCATGACTTAGGAAACCTCCATATATCATCATATACCCTCTGATAAACTAACATAGCTATGGAAAATCCTCATGTTGAATGGGTAAATCAACTATAAGTGGCCATGTTCTATGTCGTTATGTTTTTTTAACGGAGGGTATCTATAATTAGGGTTAATGTACAAACGAACATCACTAGGATACAAATAAATAAGAAAGATCTCATAAGTTGTAAGCTTTAGCTCATGAGAAATTGGAACGACGTGGTCATTACAAAGAATTAGGCTGTACAAAAAAGCAATGTATGCAGCATAGCTATACATATATATATTTATATATACAGGTATATACAGCCGCTTTTAATAACAAAGGTTACTAGTTGCTATCACATATTCTACTAGTTAACTTTCATCAATACTATTAGGATACCAGGTATATTATATATATATTGATAGGTAATGTATCTATAGATACGTAAGTCTAATTCTTCCAGTATATGTACCTAGGCACTGTTTTTATGAGTACTTGGAGGGTCTATGCAATATACTTACCCCTGCACAAAGGAGGAACACCTTTTTTTTAAGGATGGGAAAGTTTCTTTACCCCAAAGAAGTCTGATGGAAAAGTACATAAACTTCACTAGTTCAGAATGTGGGGCCCCAAAGAAACGCAACATCTTTGTCGGTTTTTTTCACCCCCCATTCGAAAACGAGAACTCGTTCCTACCATAAACCATACCCATATGCTCCATGGTGCTGGAATATTTACCAACATCTGCCCTAAAAATCAACCAGTTTTGTAGGTAAATATACCAGCACCATGGAGCATATGGGATCAGGTGCTTCAGAGACGGGCTCCGAGCTGGGGTCTCTCAGAAACCTTTGGCAGAAAGTTCCGGGATGGGTCTAGATATAGATACCATTAGATACCCCTAAATTTGTATGGTTCATACATGTTAATACATCTGGGTAAATTATAACGACCTCACTGCGACCTCACTGGAAATCATAGTTAGTAAGGGGAATCATCCCCAAATGGCCTTAATTCAGGTTAGTGAAATATTATAATTTACCCAGATACATGTTAATTCTAGTTAATACAGAAATCAATATCTTAGATACCCCTAAAATTGAACGGTTCTTATATGTCAATACTAGACATGAACAGAATTTGCAGTCCCCTGGGGCCCCTGAGCGTTAAATGTCGACCCGTTCCCACATGTTTTCATCGGACAAAACACTGCGAAGCAAACTGGAATTTAGTTGGAAACTATGGCAAAAATCGTCTATAAATGAAGGAAACTTTCATAACCCAATGATTTTGGTACGGCATGCGGTACGATATTTGCATATCAAACTTTGCGTATTAGATTACATAATTCTGATAAAACGTGGGGATTTCCCCCCGGCCATTTTTGATGAACAAAGGAAAACCTGTAGTCCATAAGAGGAACCCAGTTATGACCTGAACAGTTCAGTGCTGCCACTTTCATCAACGTCAATGAATAGTGGAGTGCAGGAAATATAGCTGGTTGGTGGTTTGGAACATTTGGATTATTTTTCCATATATTTGGAATGTCATAATCCCAATTGACTTTCATATTTTTCAAGCTGGTTAAAACCACCAACCAGGTAGTCAATGATCACTTCTATCCTACTTCTGATGTTGCGCCAATGATGTAAACCAACTTGGTGGGCAACGGCGACAGAAATCGTGGTGATATCTGGGGCTTAATGGTGGTCAGTGGGCTTTGGATAGGGTGGAATGGACCCACTGGGTCATTTGCAGACAACCCCATACAATCCACCGTCATGACATGCAGTAGTGACCCCCGTCCAGAGGATCCATTTCCAGCAGGCGCGGTAAAAAGGGAGAAGATCATTGACAGATTCCACGCGAGACTTTCTAGAGTTCCGAGATGTTCGGAGACTACGCGCCGCGGGTTTAGTTAAAGATCCTGTACCCCTAAATCCATTTGTTAATTGTTAATCATTGTTTATTCATTAAAATAGCCATCACTCGGAATATCTTGAGGTATGCTCCATGTTTGGGCAAATCACCAAACGTCTTCCCCACCGCCGTCACTATAGGTATGACATCTCTCCCACGTCCCCGCGCACGGATGGCGACTTTGATATGGCGCCTTGGATGACTTGGTTGACTCCGGTGTCCTCAAACATGGCTCGCTGGAAAATCCACATTTATATAGATTATCCAAAAAATATCAAACAATCTGAGAAATCATGATTACTATATATAATCATATTTATATAATTTAATGAATATAGAAGTTCTATATAGTAAGGCCCAACATCCGTTTTTGAGGATGAAGACATTGAAATGTTGCAGAAAATCACGTAGACAAATGGCTATATAATGGGCTATATAGTGGGCTATAATATAGTGGGCTATAAACTGGGAAACTCATGTACTAAAGTCATGGATTCTCCAGGCTGTGCCACGTTTGAGGGTAAACTTAATTCTTGTTGATGACCTTGCTTGACGCGACTTGTTCTGATGGGTTCACAGCCGCGAAGTTCGATGTGCGGCGATTTTTATCGAGCTTTTTCAGATAGGGATTACTATAGGAGTTTGTCAATTCAAGGTCAACATTCCAGATTGTTTCGGAATAGAGAAACATTTACAACTATAGGAGCTTACCAATTCAAAGTCAATAGTTCCCTTAAAATTTCAGATCTTTTGCGAAGACCATCTCAGTCGGCGGATAATATGCCAATATTCCTGCACATTGGTATATCACCAAGTATTAGCACCAAATTTGCTACTATTTGCATGGTAATGTTCCAGTTCGTGTTGATTAAAAACAGTACCTGGTACCTTAGTCCATTGAGTCTTATTTGGGTTTCAAATTGTTTGTTTGGTGGTCATTATCCACAGTTGCCGCGTTGGCAAAAACGTTTGGCAAATGGTTCCTGGATGAACATCCCCGAAAAAAATCAAAACACATAGAATCAAAATCAGCATTTATGATCATTCATGTATATATTATTATATATTTATATACCATATATAGCAATTTTATAGATACATCAGATTTTCCCATCAATATTGCTGATATATATACATATACATATATACATATATATATACATATATATATATATATATCAACATTTATAATATTACCAAAGGGAAACAACATCTGGCTTCCCATCCAATTTCCATGGTACCCCCCCGGGGTATATGGAACGTTCCGCCACTCGGCTCAGTTGAAGCCACACACCTTTTGCGCGGCAGAAAGCATCCAAAGGTGTGGGAACCGACATCTGTGGATTCGATGGGTTACCTACCAAGGGTTGATGTGGAAAACCGGACAGGTTTCCCTTGGAACATGATCTACTTTGATTTTGTGGGTTTTCCAGCAGATTTTTCAGTCGCCCATAGGCTGCGAAATCGCACAAGGTGTTGTGGATGTTCTGAAAGGGGATAGGGGTTTAAACATAATTTGCTTGGATCAAAAAAAAAATATATTATTATATGAAAAGAATAGGAAAGAAGGAGGAAGGAAGGAAGGAAGGAAGGAAGGAAGGAAGGAAGGAAGGAAGGAGGGAATATCATATAATCATATTCATATATTTGCATCATCATATTATACATGTAAGCATATTTATGTTTACACATGCACATGTTTTATCCCTAAATCCCCAAAGAAACCCTGCAACCAACCTTACACAAACTTCAACGGGATCCTAAACCAACCTTGAACAAGAACCTTGAGCCAATGTTAGAAACACCCTGAACCAAACCTAAAGAAACCCCAAACCAAGCCTAAAGAACCCCACAGCCAACCCCAGAAAAACCTTAAACCAATCTTTAACAAATCCTAAACTGACACCGTGGTGCCTCCACCATCCCGTATGTTCACAAGGGGCATGTTCGGCTATAAACACATTGAGTACCATATTCAAACTACAGCATTCATTGCCTGTGAAAACAGGTATTGTCATTCTGCTTTGAAGTCCAACTTTGCACACTTGCAATACACTTAGCCGCATGTATGTATATATATATATATATATGTGTGTGTTCCCATGTATTTAGATATGTTGTTTATGTATATATATATATATATTTCTCTGTTTTTTTTTCTATCTCTCTCTCTCTCTCTATACACAAGTCTATAAAATATAATATATATACACATAACATTACATATTATTATTTATGTACAATATCATATATACATCATTTTTCTTGATCTTGGGAATATGTTTGATCCCAGAATATATGTTTGATCCCTTGCCCTAGTATCAAATATATATATATATAGATATAGATATGAATATGCATATTTAACTATATATTTACGTGTACGCACCGATCCCTAAATAAACCTGATCCAACCCTAAAGCAACCGTAGACGAATTTTAAACAGACGCTATACCGACCCCCAAAAAAACCTTAAACCAACCCCAAATAGACCCTGAAACAACCATCAATGAATCCTAAACCAACCCGAAATGGATTCATATTTTGGATAGCTGCTCCAAGCGGCAATCTAGACCCAACATCAAAGTCTATTTCTGTTTGGCATATTTTTTGATGCTTCGAGTGGCGAGCTAAGCATTTCGATCCCCCCCGTTGCCTGATCAAAAAAAAAGATTCTGGGTCAAAAAATATATCCAACCCACCATAAAATATATTTATTTAGGAAATAATGTTTGATACCTGTGTTTTATTGTTGATCCTGAATATTTTTTGTTGATCCCTCACTCTTGTGAAAGCCACGAGTTGATGTCCGCCCTGGAAAACTAACAGTTTGCCATGGAACATAGCCCATAGAAATCGATGATTTACCCTATGAAAGTGGATTTTCCCATAAAAAATGGTGATTTTCCCATTAAAAATGGTGATTTTCCCATTAAAAATGGTGATTTTCCATAGTTATGTTAGTTTACTGACTGGTAGATGGGAATGATCCGATGACCGTGGATTTGAGCATATCATATTCGTTCTTTGTGTCTCATCAAGTAATCATGAACTACTCAATATGAATTGATCTTCGCCCACGTTAGATATTACGTGATATTAATTGTTCATTACCGACATTATATAAATGTTTATTGACTTTAATTTGGGTTAATTCTATTACTTACTACGATTACTCAAGACATTAACTACTACTCAAAACTAAATATTATCTGGCTGGTGGCTGGAGTGGGGGCTAGAGAGCGCCCGCGACTTTGCTGATGCTGGACCTTGCGTTTTTCGCATCCAGACACAGCATTGGAAAGATCTGCAGTCAGAGGACCCGTCAAAGTTCGAGGACCCCTGGCTCCCAAGCCAAAATCAGCAGCAACTTGCGTGCAGCTTGAATATGCG
>Ga0126342_10022448_pt1 | contig 10420 bp, 7 predicted proteins | sample Cyp1metagenome_FD_92528 | JGI IMG/M metagenome (GOLD analysis project Ga0126342, IMG submission 92528) | Coral microbial communities from Lord Howe Island, Old Settlement Bay, Australia - Cyphastrea 1 metagenome | ecosystem: Host-associated > Invertebrates > Cnidaria > Coral ...
ATATATATATATACATATTGCTAACCAGTTATTTCACAGCTGGGATTACAAACACCTTTTGTGCATAGTTTAGCGGGGTGACAATTGTGTCCATAGAATCAGTTTCATGCGTAAAGCTAGAATTATTTGTTGTTGGTCTTTCAGGTGCCTACATACATTCACTGATGATATTGCAACAGATTTTCTGGGTGTGGAGACGAGGATCTTAAGGAGTTGGGTTTAGAGATTTGCTATTCTCATGGCTAACAACACCCAAGGATCTGTGACATGAATACCCATATCCAATTGATCCATTGAACTGTTTTTTTCTCCCAATATGTGTTCTGAATGAATATGTGTGGGTTGTTGATGTATGTTTATACATACGTGTGAACATTTATATGATATGTCCATACTGTGGTATGTTGTATGCACAACCACGTGTTTTTTTTAACCATGGGATCCCCAAGTCACCATGGGTTTCATTCAATACTAAAGTAGTGGTCTAATGACTTGGATGATTTGGGGGTACTCCCATGACTTAGTAGGAAACCTCCATATTCATATTTAGTGATTAGATTTGTATTACAGATATATACTTTACTATGTATTTATATAAATATGTATATATATATATTTACACATGGGTAGATATCTTTAGAATAAGCATTAACATCCATGAACTATAGACTGATATTTACTGTTGCTAATATATCTCTGTATTTCTGTTGATTCCTCCTAACTCCTGCTAACGAGTGCGCCAAAGGCAGTGCAATGGAGTGCTCAGAGCAGTCAGTTGCTCATTGCGTGTAGCTCTTTCATTCCAGAGGCGCGATCCGGCAAGTGGAACTGGTGAACTTACCCTTTGGTAATTTAACATAGCTATGGAAAATGGCCAAGAAGATTTATGATGATCTACCTTTATGATGATCTATGGCTACGTTAAATTACCAGAGGGTAGTTGAGCTTCTATCATGGTTGTACCTTCTGAGGGAGTATAACTGGGGTATATGACTGGGCGGGTAAAAGTACCTTCTCAGAATGTACTTGGATCCATAGGGTTCAGCCATTTTGAGCTATAAAATGTAGGTTGCTTACTATTTGGTAATCTAACATAGCGGATGCTAAGATTACCCTCTGGTTATTTAACATAGCCATGGAAAATCCCAACCATAAATGGAGGTTTCTTTCGCTGGGAAAATCATCTGTTTCCATGGGCCATCTATACCATGGCTATGTTAAATAACCAGAGGGTAATACATAATCAGTATGCATCCAACATTTCCTGAAAAGGTACGCTTGGCACCACCTAAATTATCCCCCGGTTGCAATCCCCCGTTGGGAATGGCTGGATTTTTTAAGCATGACCCAACTTTCCAGTTACCTCAGAAATAGGAAACCACTCCCAAAATCATCAGGTAAAGTCACCCTCGTTAGCTATTGATAGGTAACTGGCAGGTGAGGAATGTTTGAATGCAGGATGTCTATATAATTGTATTACATATATATATATATATACATATTTACATATATATATACATATATATATATATATCCTGCTGGGATTATTTGTATTCTTGCTGCTTAGCATCTCTGTTTTGCTGCTGAAGCCAGTGAATATCGCCGTTTCCGCAGGCGTCCAACTTCGTGGAAGTCCTCTCGGTGGGTATCGAGGGCCGAACGGTGGGGGCCGCTGGGGGAGGAGAGATTATAGCAACCCAGAAAAGAATAAAATGAACACATATTAAATAAAAAACTTAAGTAAAACATAGTAAAAGAAGAATTCCACTGAAAACACAAAGAACATATTCTATATACATGCATATTTTTTACTATATATATAATATATAATGTATATATAAATAATGTATATATAAATATATCTTTTTGGGCCAGTACTATCCCTGGTTTTTTCCGCTCCGAACGCGCCTGCACGTCGCGAACTCAGGAGGTGCAGGCAGCTCGACGGCTCCCGCACTACTATCCACCCACGAGGCAGGCTGAACGAGGCAATTAACTTGTGGCCCGAATTAGCAGTTATGGATGTCAGTAAGACACTCCATTTATGGTTCATGATATATATATATCATATATAGATTAATAGTGGTTAGCAATGGGTAATAGTGGTCAGTAATGGGTAATAGTGGTTAGTAGTATATTATAACCATATCTGGATATCTTGGTAAATTATAACGACCTCGCTGTTCTCCCGAAGCCTGGAATCATGATTAATAAGGGAAAGCATCCCTATGTGGGCCTTAATTCAGGTTAGTGAAATATTACAATTTACCCAGATTGATTGTTCATGATAACCCCATTTACAAATATGTATAACCAGTTATGGATGTAGTTACCATCCGGTAAATCAACAGTTCGAGCCTGAAAATAAGCCATGTTTAGTGGAAACTAACTCATCTTCCAAGCCCCATGACTGCGAGGGTCTATGTTCATTTACTGGAGGGTATGAGGGTATGGATGTCAGTTATAACTAGTAAAACACCATTCATGGTTCATGATAAGCCTATAAAAAATAACCATAAAAATAACTTGTAAGATGGTTTTAGCTGTTCAAAATGGGATGATTTATGGAAGATAGAAGCAACTTCATACGGATTTGGGTCTGTCAAAATGGGACATACCATGAAATACCACATGTTTGCTTGTGTTATGATGTATGTACACCCCCATGATCCAATGTATGTATATAATATACCCGTGTATACCTGGGTTTGTCTCATGAACAATGGGATATACCTCATTTGATGACAAGGTGAATCAGGAAAATGACGAGAAACCATGGGGGTGGTAAATCGGAATTATCCTACAGGCAAAGCCACCTGGAGATGAGGTTTGTCTCCAGGGATCCAAGACGTTCCACAATGATCTGAGTGTCAAAGAGCAGCGGGTCAAAAGGCCTTCTGAGTGTCGAAACTGTCAAAGATCATGACGGATCTAACTTAAGGGATACGCCAAAGGTATTTTATACGTGTATACTCTCTAGAGAAGCAAGAAATGATAAGAAATGGACATGTCCTAGCGTTGCCAAGACCTATGAAAGACAATCTGAAGGTGATTTTTCTTTGATGAGTTGTTGCTCCTTCACTTCCCAGCTGTAGGTTCGCTTCTAAGTTCTGACTCTTTTACTTAAAGCGTGCATCTATCGATTCAGTTCGATGAAAAAAAATAGATGAAAACCTGAATCCAATCCCCAAAGGATGGGCGAAATATGCCACAACTCTTTGAATATCACGGATTTGGTTGAAACAAATACATGATTATGATTATATGATTATATGTAATGATAATATGGATATATATTAACAAATGCCCCACTGAACCTCCATGAACCTCCCCATGTTTTTCTTTTTCCATAGATCCAAAAGCCACAGAACCGCGATCCGTGGTTTTAGGTCAGACTGCGACTGCTGGAACGATCATCAATGGTGGAACATCGCGGGTTTCTGCAGATAGTCCCGCTTCGATAAATCCCGGTTTTCTACGTAAAAACGTCACTGATTTCTGGAGGGAATCCCAGTAAAAAAATCCCTGAGTGAACTGACCCAACTGGACACCATTTCCCAAAGATGGGTTGTTTTTTTTACCAAGGTTTCCTGCAGATGTTTTCCATGATTTTCCCTTATATCCAATCCATGATTTTCCTTACAACGTTTGGGGGCCCCAAACGTTATAAGATGTTATGTGGGTTTATAAGCTCCATGAACTAGTTCGTTGTATCCTGCTAATCAACCCAAACATTAACCAAGGCAAATGTGCTCAGCTATCATAAATCAGCTATAAATCTTATTGAATCACCATTTGTTCTTGGTTAAAATCCCATTAAATCATATTAAATCACATTTGTTCTTGTCAAAATCCGATGAAATCACGATTTCTTCTTGGTTGTGAGGTTCTAGGTTGACAATCACGATTTGTTCTTGGTTGTGAGGTTAAATCATATTAAATCCCATAAAATCATCATTTTCCGATGGTTTTTGAAGACACCATGGAAATCCCCCAATGGATTTTCGCAGGGTGAGGTGGCTGGGGAGCGATCTGCTCGCGACCAGCGGCGATTGCCTGAGGGTGCCGCCGTTGGGGGTATGGAAAGTGGCCCGCCATGGATCCAGCGGTAGCTAATTGATTTATATTCATTGAGGAAAAAAAATATATAACATTATTATACTGTACATATATTAACATAACCTAGCATAATTGATATTGATATTGATATTGACTATTATACATATATATAGATATTAACATATATTAACATAACCTAGCAACATATATTAACATAATTGATATTGATATTGATTATTATACATATATTAACATAATTATAGGGTAACCTATCCCCAAGTTCCCAAGCAACGAGTATTCGATGGGTAACTTCTATGGCTATTTTAAGAGAACTTTTGGCGTGACCAGTGTGATCAAGGAATCGTCCCGGACAGCTAACCAGAGTTACCCAACCTGGTTATGACTAACATAGCCATGGAAAATCCGAGAACGAAATGGAGGTTTAGTTCGCTGGGAAAATCATCTAATGGGCCATGGCTTCCATAGCTACAATGTGAGGCCCCCCAGTGATGTTAGTTGGTTTATAAACCCCAGTAACTATAGTTATAAGTACCATAAACCATAGTTATTGGAGTTATAAACCAAGTTAGCTATCTTGGGGGCCCCACATTGTATGTAACAAATTACCAGAGGGTACTATGAGTTACCAACCACCAGGATCTTGGGACTTTGGGATGATCCTCCAGTCGTTGTTGATGGTCCCATATGCTGCGAACAATTTGGTGCTGGAATATGCACAGCAACATGTTGAAGCCCCATATTTTTATGAGCCAGTTTTGTAGGTAAATATACTAGCACCATGGTTCGCATCTGGGATATATATATATATGGGGAACATATGGAAAACCATGGAAAATTATGGAAATAATGGGAAAAAATGGTGGTCGACCGGTAGATTCTAGGTTTGTTTCTCTTTTCAGACAAAACCAGATGGGCAATGGTTGTCAACGTGGTAACCAAGTATACCCAGGGTTGTTTAAGATGATGTTTTACTTTCCCAACGCTAAATCCACCATTTGGGAATCTATAGAGAATATACTAGTACTTTTTTTGTTAAGCCCCTCAAGCAAATCCAAGTATATACCCATGTATAAAGGGCAGAAATCCAATTGCTATCCAGGCAACTAACTCCATGGCCTATCTATAAGCATAGCGCAGCTCAATCATCGTCATGAATGGTTTGAACATAGAATATATATATATATTATATTGTGTATATATATATGTATGTATATATATATATATATATGATTTATATTTGCATAGATTTACCATTAAATTAATTGTGGTACACGTTAACTGGTGATGTGGTTTGGTCATCATGAATGTGGTTGGCTGAGAAATTCCTTGTCTTAATATCGTTAATATCGGAACATCGTCCATAAAGGAATATGTAAGTGCTTGCATTGGGTCAGGAAAATGGAAATCGTTCCTTCCGCCCTGGAAATGGCAATTCAGGTTATGATAAATCTCGTCCACCATTTCTACAACGCGACACGTGGGTTCCCCCGCAGTTCCCTGTGTAGTGTTTGTAGTTTCAACCATTCAACTGGAGTGACGAAAAATCTCCACCATGAATTCATACTGATCATATTACGGTGAAACGGATAGCCACTTCGATACATTTCATGACTATCAATCCCAATTTCTGTTAGTTACCCTCTGGTTATTTAAGATAGCCATGGACATTGACCGTTTTAATAGGTGAAGAATATGCTGATCATCTATTTTCATGGGTCATTACTTCCATAGCTATGTTAGCTATGCTAAAGACCAGAGGGTATATCCTTTTAAAACATATACCCGGAGATCATATTCCATAGAATCTATATACACATCATACACTAACTTACTGGGGTATGATGTGGAAATGATCCACTTCTTAGGGTAAATCCCATGGAATATCAATGGGAATTCCAGGATCCTAAAATGGAGGTACTGTACCATTTTTCAGGCCATATTTTGGGGGGATATCCCCTTACATAGGCCTGAACAATAGGCCTTATATATGGAATCGGTCCCTCCATTTTAGGATCCTGAAATTCCCATTGAGAATATCTCTCTTGAATGATTGGTTCCAAATCGAATCCCACATCATACACTAAGTATTACTGGGGTATGTGGAAATGATCCACTTCTAGGGTAAATCCCATAGAATATCTCTCTTGGCATCCAAATCTCTATGAAATCCCATAGATCTCCCCATCAATCGCGGCAGATCTGGAGCGCCTCTGGGGAGCTGCAGCGCTTGCTGCGGCACGAGGCCAATCCACAGGCGGCAGTTGTTGGAGCGCCAGTTGCTGCGCTGGGAATTTAACGTAGCGAACTGGAAAGATCCACCATTTTTCATGGGAAAACTCACTATTTCGACTGGGCCATGTTCAATAGCTTTTTGTATGTTTACCAGAGGCTATCTCATTGAACAATAGATTATGGTTGATAATTATCAATGATATTGGTGAGTTTGGGATATCTAACCATATTAATACTAACCGTAACAATCTATTTTGTAAATAATAGATATCTAATGATCATGAATCTAATATCTATTGATTCACCATTTGGGTGAACTATAATTTACTCCTTTACATTTAATAGGTGGTGATATATTAGATTCACTACTATTTTGCTAATGTGGGAGTATTAACACTTAAATGGTGAGTTATATATATATAACTCCCAGTGGATCTAATGTGGTTAATTATCTAACCTATATTAACCACTATATATAATTATAACCACTATATATTAACCACTTATAGTTAAAGGGTGAGTTATATCACCACTTTTTTGGTACATTTGAAGTGGATTCAAATCACAGTGGATCATCCCCTTCCCTAATTTGAGTGGAAAATCTTGTTCGGATGATATTCACTGCTTAAAGATAAGCTATTATACCATATTACCATAGCTATAACCATAGTGATAACCATTATTATTACCATATGATCACCATAATAGACCATGATTATTATACTGGTTGGTGGTTTCAAACATGGCTTTTATTTTCCATGCTATATGGGATGTCATCCTTCCCATTGACTTTCATATTTTTCAGAGGGCTAGGTCAACCACCAACCAGATGATTATTAACCATCATTAACCATATAATAACCATTTTCATATTAACCATTATTTTCACAGTATATTAACCACAATGGTAGGTGGCTCAACCAGATTAACCATTATTAACCATTATTAACAGTATATTATGTAACCAGGTATATTAACCATTATTTTCACATTATATTAACCATTTTTTATCCATAGTGAAACCCCCAACCAGGCGCGGTGCACTCCCATCACCTCAGTGGATGCTTCCATCGAATCGCCGGGGGACGCGGGGAGATGAGCTGCACGGGGCTGGAAAACCCCCGACGGAAATCCCATATGAATATAAAGGTTGATAGCAGTTTTGGGAAAATCATCGAACTATAGCTAGATTTTCCAGCCACGTTTGAGCAAACCTGAGGGTAGTGTTGTTTGTAAATGTTTGTGGAAATCTAAGTGCTTGGTTTGTTCGAGCCTTCAAATCCGCTAGATCGAAGAATATGGAGAAAAAAAACAGTTCGAAGAAATATTTCACCAGGTGGGTTATTTTTGTTACTCTCCTGCTTTGACGCACCAAGGCGTTTCAATGGCAATTTTCAGAATAATTTCAGGTGTTTGCTGAGAATTTCCGCTCCCCACATTGTTACCTTCTCGTACTTAACATGGCTATGGACAATTAACATTTTTTAGAGGTGAATCATGTAACCAAATGGGCCATGTTCCATAGCGAACTCGGTGGTAGTTGGGTTTCTCAATCCACTTTTCTTGTTATATATTGTTATATAGATACACTCATACTCAACTAAATGGGCCATGTTCCATAGATATACTCCAAGTGTATATCAGGTTATTTCATAACTAGGTCAATCTTACATGGATACTTTAATCCTTTAGTCTTTTGGTATCAATGGGAATATCAACTAACCAGCAAAGAATTTATTTTTTTGCAGGGTATCTAAGATTGGCAATGATAATTGACCAAATGTCCTTACATAATCTTTGGGAATTCCCATCTCTGATGAAATCTCCATGTTGCTCAGGCCTTCAAGTACTGTCACTGCTGGGGTGCAGATGGTGTGCCTTCGCTTGGTCGGGAGGTCAATAGATGGAACCCCAAGGGAGCCATGGCATGGGCAAGGTCCGGAAAGCCTGTAGCGAAGTTGGTTTATAACTTGGTGAACTGTTGGGTTTATGGAGGATATAATATTTATTAACATTATATAGCTCATGGGGAGCAATCAGAGCAACTGTGTTTTTTGGGATTCGAATTGGAATTTACCAAATCGATCCAAATCTGCTTCCTAAGCATCTAGCTATTTCAATGGTCAATACATGGGAGAAAAGGGATGGACATGTTTCGATAGGTCAACGTGTGGGTGAATTTTATGCCATATTTTGTGGTTGGTTGGTTTTCGTAGCAGTGAAGCATCGTGTAAAAATCCAAGTTTTTCTTCACTGAATCCTCCTCTTGCTTCAGTCCATTCAAATCTTCTTAATACCGTGGTTTCGACCGCATGTTTGCTCATGATAGTTCTATTTTCCTATGTTTCGAAAGGTTGTCTGATCCCAACAGCCTAGTATATCACAACCCCTCAAGGGTCCCACATGATCTGTAACCTATGAAAAACCATGGTTTCTGGGGGTTGTTTCATGATGTTTCATAGGGGGATGTGGTTAAACATGGTTAAACATGGTCAAACATGGTTAAACATCAATCCTCAAAAGATGGGGAGCTGCAAACCAAACCTCGGTGAGGTCTGCGGACGTCTACGGGGTCTGTAACCTTTGGGACATGGAAACGGGCACCATGCAGCAGGTGGGAACAGAACACAACCGTGCGAAACGGGCCGTGGTTGAAGACAGGTGCTTGAAGATGGTTGAAGTTCATAGCATTGAACATGGCTGAATTTATTGGAGTGGAATAAGAGGGAAAAACTCACAGGAAACTCCCAGCTGGTTGGTGCTTTGGAACATGAATGGATGATTTTTGCATTCAGTTATTGAATGTCATCATCCCATTTCACGAACTCCATAATTTTTCAGCTCTAGGGGTGGGTCAACCACCAACCAGCTATATGTTTATGGTAAAACCACCAACTATATGTTTATGGTAAAACCACCAGCTATATGTTTATGGTAAAAACCCATGGTAAAACCCATGGTCTTCCGGTTTCGATTTTCCTTAAGCCAATCCGATATGATTTTCCGAAAACGTCGTTTTCGGTGGAGGTTTTGATGGCCGACGGCTCGATGGCAAAACCAGCTCGTTAAACCAAAGCTGTGGAACGTTCCACAGCTATGTTTAGATTACCAGTGAAAAAAACATTGAAACCAATTCGGAAAGTCGTTGTTTCACCATAGTGAAGAGGAAATCCTCTGTCAATAATGGTGTGTTGATTTTTGAAACCAATTCGGAAAGTCTGAAAGTTTCACCAGACATTTGGAGGTAATTTTCACCTGTCACTATTGGGGTTTATTTCTGCAGACGTGTAGAAATCAGGTTGGGATGTGGCTTGAAATGGCCCCATAACTCTAGATCTCCCACACGGGTCTTCCCAACATGCTTGAAATACCGTTTGGTGATTTAATGTAGCGAACTGGAAAATCACCATGTTTGAATATTTTTGATATGTAAATCATCATAAATCCTCTATAAATGGACCATTTTCCATAGCTATGTTAAATAGCCAGAGGGTATATTCCCTGTGGATCCAAGCACAGTCTGAGAAGGCACGGCTCACTCTCTAGTCATCATACCCCAGTTACACTCCCTCAGAAGGTATGGCTGGATGCATATGGAAGCCATGGCCCATTTAGTTCGATGATGTACCGATTAAACATCGTGCTGTTCCATTCCTATAGTCATCCTGGAGTAGATAGAATATGATAGAATATGGGTTGTTTCAAAGAAAGTACATGGGAATATTATGGAATATTAAAAATTCAATAGATACAATAGATATCAATAGATACAGTACATATCCAGATTACATATCCCCATAGATTCTATGTGTTTCAGGCTGCTTGTACCTCGGATGGACATCCCCAGGCTATCGATTTGGGTCAACCGCTCTCAGACGTGGCCTTCGGCCCAAATAGGCGGTGATGCCTGGGGATGGGGAGGAAGGGATGGGGAAGGGATGGGATTACCCTCTGGTAAACTAACATAGCTATTGAAAATCACCATTTTTCCTTTTCCTTTGCGTCTCAACGAGTCAGCTCTAGCGGAAACGTTCAGGACGCAGGATTCTTACCTTACCTCCATTGTGCCTGAGATTCCAGGCATGTTGCAGTCTTTGACTGCCGTCGG
>Ga0126342_10022449_pt1 | contig 10420 bp, 9 predicted proteins | sample Cyp1metagenome_FD_92528 | JGI IMG/M metagenome (GOLD analysis project Ga0126342, IMG submission 92528) | Coral microbial communities from Lord Howe Island, Old Settlement Bay, Australia - Cyphastrea 1 metagenome | ecosystem: Host-associated > Invertebrates > Cnidaria > Coral ...
GACAAGGTTTGCTCCAAGTACCCCAACAGCTGATACACGCCCCTAGGGTGAGCAAGCCATTGGGGATCCTTCAGGGTCTGTGTGCGAATTGCCACTTTGGCAACACCTGACAACTCCTTCACTAGTCTCGGTCCAGCAAGATATCGTTTGTGATGCTCAAAGGACATCCAGTATTGCAGCGCCTCTTCTCGGTAAAGAGGAAGTAGTTCTGGACTTCCATCATATTGGGGAATTCCATCACTGGTTCTGGTAATCTTCTGATTCGTCATCATGCTTACACAGCTCAATGACGTCCACTCACTATCAACTTCTGTTTCTCACCTAGTTTGCTTCCTCAGCTAAACCAGGCTCCGGCTGCCATGCAAAATGCAGCGGAGTTGGGCTCTTTTCCTGAAACCCTAGGGGCGGTCTTGATCATGAATATTGCCGTGGAATGATCGGAATTTCTCAAATTCACATATATATATATATCTACACATTAAAATACAATATAACTTAATACAATATAAAATATTATAACATATAACACATTATAACATACAAATATTGTAATATATTATATTAATGCAACATAATATAACATAATTTAATACAATATAATTTAATATAACAATATATAATGCAATATAATACACTGCAATATCGTATAATATACTATGATACAATATAATATAGTATAATATAATAAAATATACTATGGTATAATATAGTATAATATGATAAAATATTATATTGTAACGTAATAGAATATAATATAGTATTATAATATTATATAGTATAGTATAAGACAATATAATATATAGATATCATATTATTATATAATATTAAATATATACATAATATTATATATTATTATATATATAATGTATCCAGTGATTCTTGGCTTTCCAGGCGGCCCTGGCAGAAGTTGAAGAAGTCTTTCGCTTGGAGCTCAGGGGTAATCTTCAGCCACTGATGGGAATTGTAAGGGAAACTACCCCCAAAATCACCAAAGTTTTCGGGGCGAATTACTATCTGTTTTGTTTGGTTGGTAAGTTGGTGAATTACTACAAGTCAGTCAGATTTATAGATGACTTGAAAAGTCAAACATGTTGTTGGCAATGATTGTAGGCCCAGTGGTGTCACCCAGCCATACAGAGGCTTGGAGCAGAGAGGATTGGAAGAAACCAATGAAACACTGCTGAGGGTCCAGCAGGACTGGTGTTTGGTCAGGATTTTCTTGGTCAGGATTTCTTGGTTTTCCCGGTTTCCTGATTGGTTTTTGCAAAGAAAACCCACTGAGTTGACACTGACGACACGTGAGTTGAAATCCTGGAATCGCTTTGTGAAGGCCGGGTGCCAAAATCGCTTTTCATGCAGACTTGCTCCAAGCTTCTATGGATAGATACTGTATGACCAAAATACCAACCCAAACAAATCCCAGGTAGAATGTTTTGGATCGATGAAAAGGGGGCCCAACTATAGGCGGTATTGAATATGATCGGCAGATGGGAATTATTGAACACTCATAGATTTTTCATTTACGGGAAACATATGCTTTGAAACTGAGGGAAACAATGGTTGATTAAAACGTGTTGGACATGATTAACAATCAAAGTTTAACAGCTTAAGAGATTTTTTTTGTTTAACAATTTAACAATGGATTGATGGAAAATGGTTGGTTTCCCATGTCTTCCCAAGTTCTCCTTTTCTCAACACAGGAGCGTTCCTCGTGGCAGCAGCGCGTGGGGGAGCTTCAACGCCTCCTGCAACAGCAGGTGACGGGAGATCCGACCTGTCAGGGACCAATGGGACCTGGGGATGATCCGACCTGTCAGGAAGCGGCCTTAGATGCTGATGCCCAACAAGCCAAGTGGAAGGTTGGGATAGCCGCTTTGCCACTAGGTCCACTAGGTTTTGTCACTAGGTTTTGTCTGGAGGGTATATTCCCATGTTGGTTACCCTCTGGTAAACGTTTACACAACTATGGAAAATCACCATGCTATCAATGGGTAAATCCACTATAAATCACCATTTTCAATAGCAAAGTGTTAAATTACCAGAGGGTATCTCAGATATCTCACTTATTTTCCAGATCTTTTGATTCCATCCGCCGTGGAGGCCGCGGTCTGTGCGGCAGAACAACAACGCCTCAATGAACTCAATGAAAAGGCCCGGCCATGGGCATCGTTTCATAGTGAAGGCCGCCCAGGAAAGGCTTGGAATTGGCCAATGAACCGAAATATTCTGTAGGAAAATCCCAATGTTTGGTGGTAAGAACCCATGGTTTCATGGGAAAAACTATGGTTTCCTCATGTTTCCTTTAGATTTTCCTAATTTTTTGTGGGAATTGGTGAGGAATCGGTCCTCTCAGCCCTAGAATGCTTGGAATTTCGGAGCAGGTGCGGGAACTACGGGAGCGGCTGGCCAAGCAGCCGCAAGCGCATCAAGTGGTGGAAGAGGCCGGGAAGTCCCATGGGTTTTGGGATGTGTCAATCTTTGCCAAATTGCTAGCTTGAACCAAAACAGTCAGAACAATATCTATCTATCTATCTACCTACCCATCTATCTAATCTAATCTAAATCTTATTTAATCTGATCTCATTTTGTCTTATCTGCTCTTTATCTATTGAATCTATTCTATCTAATCTATCTACCGTAATCTATCCATCTATATCTTTTTCTTTCTGTCTATCTATCTATGCATACATACACGCCCGGATCTAGAAAAAGACATAGATACCAACATAGAATGTTATCTGTGTGTGCAGGCGGTGGCAAAGGTGGAATGTGACACCCAGCAGCGCCGCCACAGCCAGCAGCTGCAGTGGGAAGCCAAGCAACAGGAGATGAACCAAAAGTTGGAGGCTGCCGAGGCTGGGAAGCTGGCTGATTGGCTGGGACCAAGGGTGGGTGAGATTTGGGCTTGCGATAGTGGTTGATGGGGATAGATTGCCGGTTGACTGATGGTTGATGTTTTTTCATCAGTTGTTGGTTGATCGCTGGTTACTGGTTGATTGCCGGTTGTTGGGTGGGATACTGTTGATGGGAAACTTCTGAATATGCGTTTTTCGGGAGAGAAATAAGAAAGAGGAGCAGAGAGGGGAAGTAGTTCATGGCAGTGACCCTTTCGTTTGATAGTGGTAACAGGTGACCCTTTCGTTGTTGTTGGGAACCATCCCGACACATTTTTATTGATTCCCTGAAGGTTCATCAGCCATTGGATCGTCTCCAGCAACCTCAGCTTTACCGTTGAAACTCCATCATTTGCTGTTGGGACCATCTCTATACATTTGTGATTCTTCCCGTTTGCTGTTACACATGTTACACCGTTGTTCAGGAAATTCCCCACCATGGAATCTAGAATGAAGCATGTCTGTATCTGTTTGGAGAAGTTCTACTTTGACGGACATTATATCCCTAGCCATGGGAAATATACACTTGGAAGTGCACCTCAGTAAGTGGCTCATAACCATTTTGCTGACCATGGAGTTGTAACCTGGTGATACGCAGGCCTCCTTCTGACAAACTTTGAATATATAAATATACATTACACACACACACATATATATATATATATGTGTGTCCATTATATGATAATTACATGTATATACATTCACATATTTTGTGTATGTTTACGTGTTACCATATGCATATATATATATGATTAAGTATCGGATGTACCCAGCGATCATTTGGGCTGATTCTCCAGCTACAATTTCTATGCCCAACTCTGCATATCCGCCAGGCTCGATTGGCGTTTCTGGAGGAGCAAAAGGCGCAGTGCTTAAAGGAGCTGTTGAAATGGCGGAGGCGCCAGTGTCGGTGGGATCAGCCCCGTGGAGACTAAGTAGTTGGTAATGGGATGAATCACCTTCCCATTGGGAACTGGGAAAATGGCTCTTGAGATTAACAAGAAGTGGAGAAATGATGATAAACTATCAATGGGATTGTTGGGAAGTTTCATATTATTATGGAGAAATGAAGGGTTCAAAAATTGCAGCCAGAAATTGAGTATGACCCAGACATGAGGGGAATGACTACGTAGAGGTTTGGCACTATGAATTGTGAATCCGTAAATTTGGACGTCTTTGGTCTGAACTCTGGGACTTGTCCAAATTTGGCTGGGTCGAAAAGAAAATAGTTATGATATAGTTATGGCTCATAGTTACTAGTATATATATATATAGATAATTATAGATAGATAGATATATAGTATAATAGTCATATAGTTGTGTATTGTTACTAGTATATATGGTTCGAAAACCTTCGGTGCCAAGTGACTTTTCGTGGCCAAGGCGAATGGCCCTACTGCGCATAGGCGCGGATGCGGATGGCCTGTCTTCACTGGCGCACCTGGGCGCCGCCGTCGACCCGGGGCAGGTCGAGCTGGGAGTAGCTGGAAACTGCAACGCTGGCAGCTCAGACGAAAAGTGGCAGCCATGCATGGCAAATGCATGGCCATGCCGGCCGAAATGGCACAGAATCTGGTGTCGTCAACCTCATCAAGCTCCAATTTTGGAGGCTTGATTTATACCATACCTTTACTGGTGATGTTAGGGATGGCCTATGGCATTTCGTGTGCCACATTCGGTGGGATTGGGATTCGACTTGAACCGCGGGATGCTGAGGTCGGAATGAGTTGGAGCAACAGCAGGCCGATGCAATGGGAAGTCCTCACTTTCCATTGCCATTGTCTTCTGGAGGGCAATGGGCTACACATGAGGGGACAAGTGGCCAGGACCAAGTTCTAGTGATAGTCACCCCAGATTTTTCCAGCTTTTAGCCCCATTCCTCGTGCGTAGGACCCCGCTTGACCCCGCTGTCAATCTGATCGATGCCAGTTGGATTTCCAGCTCTTGCGCCTGCGAAAGCGGCTGTCCCGGAAACAGGCCAGAAATGAGCAGACTAAGCTGATAGAGTTTTGTGAGAACCGACAACCATCGACAACCATCGACAACCATTGACAACCATCGACAACCATCGACAACCATCGACAACCATCGACAACCATCGACAACCAATAGTTTAGGATACTGTACCTTGAGATGCCTCAAAATTTACGTCCAATTACTTCCTTGCTCACTGTTTGCCGAGATGCTGGTTTTAAAGTTAGAGTTCTCACGTTCTCATGTGGCCAGGGACATCTCGATGAAGAGGCCCAACGGCTCCGCCGCCTCTGACCAGTGAAGTCTGAAGCTGCCACCGTTGAGCCTCTGATTTTTCCAGCTGCCTGGCAGGTTGCTTTGAAAGCCATGGGGCTGAAGAAAGAATTGGACAAGGAGGTTGGTTGCATGGCCGTGGGCATCCAGCATCAGGATCGATGATGTCCATGGTGCCAGGCTGCTTCCAATGACCTTCGGCAAGAAGAACGGCAAGAGGAGTTGGAACAGCTGGAGGAGGAGGTGGATGCGCTGAAGGAGCGAACTGCCAAGGCCAAAGAGCTGCTGAGGCCCGGAAGACTTTTCCGGGATAGCAAGCTGGTGCCCAGTTTTCCCGTCGCAGGCAGCACACGCAACTGAACCAAGCCCTAGGCCATGGACGCCGATTTTGCCATACGGAGGTTTCCTAAAATGGGGGTACCCCAAATCATTCAAGAGACCGGTTGAGTGTTGAAACCTGTGGTTTTGGGGGTACACCCCCATTTTCGGAAACCGGTTGCCATGTTGCGAAAAACGATGATGGGGCTCCACTGCCTCAGGTATTTGTCCTGCACGCTCGGCGTCGCAGCGAATTCGTCGGCTTTCGGAGGCCGGGAGCCAGCTGGACGTGGTGAACGACGAACGAACCACGGCCAATTGATGAATGAGATGAGAGGATATGGTATCATGATGTATCATGATTATTTTTTTTTGGTCTAGATTACTTACCAGAAATAAAGCGATACATCATGATGCATCACACGTTTAAAAGGGTAGCTGCCAAGCATAGAAAGTCGCCGGGCATAAGGCCTGTGCCATCAGCGAGTCGCAAGCGGCAAAGCACGTGCTGCCCTCGTTGGAGCTGGTGATTCTATGTCATTGACCAGCCAAGGTTACCTGTCACGACTGGACTTGTGGATTTTCCATGACAGCCAGCATGAGTCTTGGTCTTCAGCGGCTTTACCGTACCTTGCGCGCGGCTTGAGGCGAGAAGACACGACTTCGAGGTTTCTCTCGGTGGCAACCGCGTTGTAGCCTCATTGTGGTTGCTACCAGCTGCTACTATGCTGCTTTGCCAGGCCTCCACTGGCCGACCATCACGACTCCAGGCGAATCATCAAGAATCGCTTTGGCCGTTTGGCGTTTCGTTTCTCGCAGATTTTAGTCGATGTATTGGATTGGATATATAATATAGATTATATAAATGAAATGGATTGAAATGGATTGAAATGGACAGATTTTATTAGATTGATTAATGCGATTAAGGTAAATTGGATTAGATTAGATCACAATGATGACACGGAGCAGATGAGATTACACACTTATAGGCCACCGAAAAGACAAGAACGCAAACCACCACTGAACTGGCAAGACGACTTTCCCTGGCAGGGCCAGCTGAGGGGGGTGGAGGAGGATATCCAAAGGTGCCAGTGTGATATGTGGTGTTGGAGCAATGCCTTGAGATTCAACGAGACCCAAACGAATTGATGATTGGTGGGATGATGTAAGGTGGTTGGTGAGATGATGGTTGGTATGATGGATTCGCCTGATACGGCTTTGATTGTTGCAGATGCATGGGCAATCTGTCGCCGTGCCACCGTTTGCACCATCTGCACAAGCCATGCAGGTCCATCCGGCGTTCGCAAAGCGAGCGGAGAGGCTGCATGGTCTTTGGACAGAGTTTTCACTGGTAGACCCCTAAACGTTGCCGACAGAACATTTCAAACTTGCAATCTAAGGTGCCAGTTGAACAGCTCTCACATGTTGCTTGCATGGATGCTTTGGCTTATGCAGCCTAGAAGCTGGGTTTTCCCACTTTTAGTGCCGAAAAGTGGTGGCATAGCTTTGAGTGGTTGAGCAAGGCATTGGGCGTTGAGTCCATCAGACCATTGAGCCAACTTAATTACATGGTCAGACTCACAGGAGACAAAGCCATTGAACACACGCTTTTGAGGAACACAGACACCACGCCACTACTAGAGAGGTTGCCAGCCATGTCGTCTGCATCTTTTCGTTATGACCGAGATTCAGACAAGTTCTCGGAGGAATCCCAAAGTCGCAAGGGTTCTGTGGCTGCATCCGATCTGAGATCTGATCGATGGAGCGTGACTGATCGCTCTTCCAGACTTGCCAAGTTGAAGGAGAAGCAGCGGGAGATCCAAAAACAAGTGGATCAAAGGAAGGGACGACCAGAGAAAGAAAGTGAAGGTCAAGGTGGTCCCTTCCTTGGTCAAGGTGGTCAAGGTGATGATATGACACACATAGCGTCCTTGGAGCTCAGTCGGCAGAGCTCACCTCCATTGGGGTCAGCCTCCAAGTTGCAGAGTCCTTCCGGTGGAGATCTCTCCATCAGGTCGGATGACCAGTTAGATCAGTTAGTCGACCTCTCGATGAAGATTGAGAAAATGGGATCTGAGATCAGTGCCCAACAGAAGCAGCTTCAAGACTTGATGATGACAGCAGCTGCGGCTGCATCTCAGAAAGGCCTAGAAGAATGCATGATGCGCATGGAAGATCAGCACAAGATCCATTTGGACGAGATGCATCGTCTCCAGCAGTCCTTTGCAAATGATAGTGAATGTCAAGGTCTGCGTGTACAACTAGATGCTTCCAAGCAACGTGAGCAATCCTTGGAGACACAGCAGATCCTTCTGGAAAGAGCTTGGAATGATGAGAAGGAAAGCTTGGAGAAGCAACTTTCCCAGCTGCGCAGCCGTGAAACGACTTTGTTGCAGCAGTTGCAGAAAGCCATCGTGGAGGTTCCTGCTACGCCCGCTTCGGAGGAAAAATCTGAGCCGAAATCGTTGAAGTATCTGAAGTGGAAGCGAGTCCAGTTCCGGCCACGGATCTTTTTAGGTATTGCGGGCTTTGTTGGTCTAGTGGCAGCTATGACAGCTCACTTCAAATGGCGCCACCATGCTGCGCCGCACAAACCACCCAGGGGATTAAGAGGTCCTTTGGGACGGGTGAGACTGGCAGCACACTTGCGCGGTTGAAGGAAAAGGTGTTGGCAATCGCTATGCCAAGATGCTGCCACACATTGACACCAGCAATAGTCTGTCTGAAATTTCGTTACCCTAAATCATTTCTGCATTGAAATTGCCACATTTTGGACACACCCAACAGATGTTCACAATCGCATGCATATTCTGATATTATCTGTGCAGCCGATTTTGATGTCAAAGTGTCAGAAAGGCCTGCAAATACAAGCCGAGCTGCGACGCCTTTCCCAATAATTTCTTTCCTGAAGATTAAACTATCTAAATAAATAAAATAAATATGTATATAATAATATATTATAATACATCTGAAAAATAATAGGTGTATATAGTACAACTATAATTGCATTATAAAAAATATTGTTTATTCAAATGTATATATATATATATGTATATATATATGTATATATATATATATATGTATATATATATATGTATATATATATATGTATATATATATATCATAATATATACAAGGAATTCTTGTCCTGAGGGGCAACAGTGCTGCGGGGAGCTTAAGAATGTGACACCTGCTTTTCTAAATTGAGTTCTGTCAAAACCCGGTTTGCGTTTTTGCAGGCTTTTTAGACGTTGCTGTCCTAACCACTATTTTTAGTATTCATTTTAAGAAGCCGTCCCGTACCTAACTGCAGCTGTTGAAATGCGATTTTTTCGATTTTGAATGACCCTGCGCAACGAACGATAATAGAAACCGTCTATATAAGTAGATATGCTTTTCGTTGACCCTTCTGATAGAACGATAACAAAAACACTTCTACCCGGGATATGCTGTCGATTGACTCTGTGCATGCAGCGACGGATGGAAATCTTCCACTCAATTTTTTTTTTTGTTGACCCTGCCATTGAAAGATAGCAGAAAACTTCTGCTTTGAAATGGCTTTGGATCATCCCTCAAGTTGAATGCTCGCGCTCTCAACAAAACCGCCATTGTGGAAATCATTCCTGGCTATAGAGAGTTACGGTAAGATGGCATACACAAAACGATGCATTTATGCCATCCAAGAGGTGTTCATTCCCTCACTGTGTCCTGTTGCTTATGATGGCATTCAAGGAAGCCCCCCCTTTTCTGTGTGCCATCATAATGACAATGAATAAAGACACCAAAACGATCCAAAACTATCAAACTATAGTGCCGCTATCCCCTGCACTTGTTGAAAGCGTGGTGTGCCATCTTAGTGTGACACCCCCAATTTGCAAGAAGTATGCACCTGTCTTGTATTGGAAAGCTCTGTATATGTTTTGACTTTCACTTTTGGCTTGTGCTGCTCCATTTTCGATGGTTTGCTTGGGTCTTCTAGTGTGTTTTCTTCAATTTTGCATGGTCCTACCTTCATTTTTGCATAGTCTTCCCCGATTGAATGGTCTTGAGAGAGGTGTGTGTTATCTTACTAAGACACCCCAATTTGCAAGAAATTTGCATCTACCTTAAATTGGAAGATTTCATGTGTATTTTGACCTTCATTTTTGATTTATATTATTCCCGAATGCGGAGCAAAGGGTTCCCGTTTAACTGTGGGGGTCTGGGGGCCGGGGGTGTGTTCACTCGCTGTTTCGGCCTGCGACCGCGCGAGGGCCCTATGGCAGGGCCGCTGGGGAACGCTCCCGAACGGGGTCTGGGTGGGCGGAAGAGAGGGGGGAGGGCGGATGGGAACGAGGGGGGGCATTCGGGTTCGCGGATTTGTCTTGTTCTATTTTTTACGGTTTTACTTGGATCCTTTAATATATTTCTTAATATTTTATATGATTTTATTTTATTTTTATATATTTTTTTTTTACAATTAAAAATATTGGAAAAGCAAAATATTTTTATATTGAATAATTCTATATATATATATATTTTAATTAATTTATTTTATTCCCCAACAGCGTAAGATAATGGGGTCGTCAGCCCAGAATAGCTCCGGTGTGCGCTGGTGCAGGCGCCGGGTCAGGTTCAACGAGGTTCCAGAGAAGGTTCCGAATGTTCTGAAGAAGGTCTAGGAGGCTTTGGTGCAAAGCCAGGTCACATTCAACAGGGTTCCGGAGAAGGTTCCGGAGGTCTGGGAGGCTTTGGTGCAAAGCCGGGTCAGGTTCAACAGGGTTCTCGAGAAGGTTCCGGAGAAGGTCTGGGAGGCTTTGATGCAAAGCCAGGTCAGGTTCAACAGGGTTCCGAAGAAGGTTCCGAAGAAGGTTCCGGAGAAGGTCTCGGGGCAAGAGCCAGGTCAGGTTCAACAGGGTTCCGGAGAAGGTTCCGGAGAAGGTTCCGGAGAAGGTTCCGGAGAAGGTTCCGGAGAAGGTTCC
>Ga0126342_10022450_pt1:0-5000 | contig 10419 bp, 13 predicted proteins | sample Cyp1metagenome_FD_92528 | JGI IMG/M metagenome (GOLD analysis project Ga0126342, IMG submission 92528) | Coral microbial communities from Lord Howe Island, Old Settlement Bay, Australia - Cyphastrea 1 metagenome | ecosystem: Host-associated > Invertebrates > Cnidaria > Coral ...
AGTCTGTGCGGACACTCTTCACAGAGCATGACCTGGACGATTTGCTGCAGCTATTTGATGATGGCCATGCACTTTGGGTACCTGCGCGGAAGTTTGCTTCTCAGTTCCTTCGCGAACATGATACAAGGTGGTACCCCCTAGTTATGTTGAACTTAAGGGACTTATAAGTAACGTAAATTAAGTTATGTTGAAGTTAACATAACTTAAGTTATGGGTTTTATAAGTAAGTTATATCTTCATTTTAACTTCAGTAAGTTTTTAGTTTCGGGAATTTTGTTTTTCAGGGTAAATTCGATTAAAACTTGTTATTTTTGGTTCTCAGCAACAAGTTGGTGTATAAGGCGGTCTTTTTTATTCTCTCTATGGCCGAGTGCGCAGATGCTCTTATTGAGCATTGAGGACGCATCCCCGCGTGGTTGCAACCAATGTTTGGCACATTGAATTGTGTCTTGCCGGCCACACAGGCTTTGTTCACGGCAAGCAATGCACATATGAATTAGATTTCTCTTTGCGCCACCAACTGCACGTTTTCGGATTCTCAAGAGCGTTCCATTTCTCTACAATTTTGTTTGTGGTGATGCGGAAGGTTTTGAGTGCAGCCGTGCCGCTGATGTATTCATACTGGCTGAGACACACATAGAGCTCAGCACCTTTTTCAAGAAAGAAGTGGCAAACCCCTGCTTTTTCGCAAGTGGCTCCCCACATAATGAAATCTCCTTCTTGCAATTCTAGCATGCCTATGCGGCACTTGGGAGCGAGCGCCACTCCAGTGAGACCGGTTTCCGTTTGGACTTCGTCTTCAGGGAAAGTTTTTTCCAAGGAGTAACCGGCAGCATTCATCGGCTTTTCATTCCAAAGCTCCATGTGGCGGAGCGCAAGACGCGGCAAAAGCCGCGTGGAAAAATCGCTGCCGCCTATGTTTTCGGTGAGCCATTGTTGAAAGTTGGCTGCAAATATCCCTTTGTAGTCTCTGTGTTTACTTTCTGTTCCCCACATGGTGGGCACGAGGTTGAGAGCTTTGTACTGAAATGGCAAATGTAACCGATGGTGGTGTTTCGGACGGACGAATTCACCCCATCGTTGCACGAATGCCTTTTGGTGCTCTGCCTGCAATGCATGCAGCTGATCAAAGGCCTTGGTTTCCTTTATTGTGCTGATGCATTCCACGCAGGCGCAGAGTTTCAAGAAACAAGCCGCAGCTGTTTCGAGCTCTGGCGCCCGCAGCCATAGACTTTCACACACCCAACGCAGCAAGGGAAGCAGCGCCATTGTTTGTTTCGCATTTCCCTTGTATATTGCAGCGGTGAAATAGGCCGCTGTAAATAATCTTTTTGTATAGAACTGGGTTTCGCCACGGCGGAGATGCTGACCCGGCCGTTGCCAGCCAGCAGCAAGGACACACTGCAATATGTCTGAACTAGATTTTGCGGTTACGCTCTGCACCAGGTCGACGAGCAATGCAATTTCGACGCAGGCAATGCCGCAGGAAAAGTAGCAATGCATGCTGTCGTTCACATAGCTCTCCAATGGCAACGTTTGCATACACATGGGAGACGTCCACATGTTGTCTCTTTCGATTCTGTAGCCGAGTACCCGCTCCTGTAGCTCATGCTCGCCTTTTGTCTTCGGTAGTGAGAGAGCTTTGCCAATGTATTGCCGCAGCGCGTCCGTCGAATGTTGATGGAACATGCCAAAGTCACATTCTGCGATGGTGCGGAAATGCGGATCTCTTTGCGCCGTGGCTTCCGCGTTCTTTGCTATGCAGTTCACGCAAAAGGCACACGGCTTGAGACCTGCTGAGCCTTTGGCGGCGAGAGCGCCGCGCTGCGCATCATGGTCCGCCACCATGCAAGTCAGCACCAAGCATATTGAGAAGCCAGGCACAAGCTCCCATGGCTCGTCCATTTTTTGTTTCGCCCAAGCCTCAATAAGACTCTGATGCACACGCCCCATGCCACCGCGTGCGTTCGCGACCTGCGCATGAGTGACGGCTGAAAGCGGGATCCACGCGTGCGGGGATTCGCTCCACTTAGCCATGCATTCCATCGACAAGTAACATAGCGTTGCCTTTTGTCTTTGGTCAATGGCCAAGACATTCCCCGCCGTGCACTCGTCATGGCTAAATACACACCGCAGTGGCTGCGCCTGCTGCTGCAGGAACGGAACTATGCTTGGACACACCGCCGCCATACGGCGTAACAGCGTTCTTACATTGGCGAACGCCCACTGGATGTCAGGTAGCGACGGCTCCTTGTTCGGTGCCGTTACTTGCTCGTAACAAGCCCGAAAGGGAGCGATTGCCTCGGCAAAGCGCCGCCGCGCCGCGCCAGAGGGTTGACCTTTGGCTTCTTTGCCTTCCAGTAGGCGGCTCATGCTCCAAATACTTTTCTCACTGAATCGCGCCATGGCGCTTGGCAACCGAGCTTTCTTGCGGGGATTTCCTTCTTCCAGGACCGGCATGGCGCAATTTTTCTCCGTTCCGGGAGCCAAAAAACTATACCGACCCAAAGAATATATTATGGGTACGTGAATATTTATATATATATATACTAGGTCCTTATATATATATATATTATAATATATATATATATATATATTATAATATATATATATATTATAATATATTTATATATATATTATAGTATATATATATATATATATATATTTATATTTATTTATTTATTCATTCATTCATAATACGTGCGGAAACATTCTATATAGATTGCCTGGATATTTATATTGCAAACGCATCTCCATTTCCCAAACCCAAACAAAAACATATCCCGACTGCCGCTAATGCTTCCTTTTCCCGGGACGATTTGCACGTCCTCCGCGTCACCCGCGTCTTCGTCTAGTTCGACAAAGATACATCCAAGGCGTCCAGGCAATGATACAGCCAAACCCATGGCTCATGCTCGAACACCAGGGCGTTGAGATCCATGAATCGCAAGCTCGATTTCACTTCCGCCGCCAGTGTGGAACGATTGGGATGCTCCACATGCCAGCAGTGATTTGGGCACACCAACGGTAACTTCTGCAATGGAAGTTCCTGGGCCTTCGGCGGAAAATCATAACAATTCCAGCGCAGAAGCAATCCCTTCAGAAGCAACAACGCGAGTTTCACAAACTCTAGTGCCTGCTTCATCTGCGGGTAGCGATCTGAGATGCGAACCGCCACCAGGATTTCTCTCAACAGTTCTACAGCACCATGCGCCAAGTCGGAATCCTCCGTTGGATTCTGTGAGAGCAGCGCGTACGCCGCTGTGGCACTTTCTTCCACACATACGATGCCAACCGGTTTTGCCATGACTATATACTTATGCTATTATATGTGATCACTCGAGCCCAAGAGTCAAAACTACGTGAAAAGATGTGTGAAATATTATCTGAAGCTAACACCGATGATATCCATATACATGTGTTACATTTAAGAACTCTTCATGAGTGTATTTGGGAGCATGTCTAATATATACTGCGTTATAACATTCCAAGTTTGAAACCAAGCAAGGGATTGAAGAGAAATGCAGCAGCAGCGTTTCATTTTGGCCATAAGCTTCAGAAGGTGCTATGTGCGCACATCGCGCAGTAGCAGCTATAGATATGCCGTATTGGCTTCGCCCACCGAAAGTTTACGCACACACTTTATATCGTGTGTGGAGAAACCCATTTGTAATGTACTGCTCTCTGCGACAGCCCAGTGCTTCTTTTGGCCGCGCATGGAGGCAACACTAATTTTTCTTACCTGCGCGGCCACGTCCCTGGCCTTTGACAGACACCTTCTCAGCACGAAGGATTTCATTCAGGATCCTGAGAGCTGCGTTCCCAGACTTGATCTTGCTTCCCAAGTCCTTGTCTTTTTTGAATGACACCGCATCATTCAGAGACTTTCCTTTGGCGGCCGCATCGAGAAGCTTTGTGGCTTCCGACACCACCTCCTGCAGGTCGTTGATGTTGCTATTGACCTCATCGACTGCAGCGCTAGGCAACGCGTCAAAAGCCTCACCCAAAGCATTCTTCTTTTCTTCCAGCTTGACCAGCACAGCCTTCAATCCGGCCACATGCTTCGCAGCCGCGGCAGTGGCGGACTTTCGGTCCGCTTCGGCCGCCTTCTGGGCGACACGCAGCTGCTTCTTTACTTCTTTCTCTTCTTCGCTCAGTGGCCCTTTGCGCTTCACAGCGCGCTCGACAGACACCTCTAAGTCCATTTGGGGAACGCCTGCAGCGACAGAGTTCTGACGCTGCATTGCATCGTTCTCCATCTCTGTGATGCGTTTCTCGACGTCCTTCGTGATGGTGCCATGGCTTTCTGTGTGGATGGCGAGCTTGTACGTTGGTCCAAGAACTGGGTGATGTTCCATCGGACACATTGCTTCGATGGCAGCAGTATTGTAGCCTTTCAATTCGTAGTATGAAAGGGGCTGCCACTCAGCTTCTTGCGTGTCCTTCGTCATGTGGATGATCTCTTGCACCATATGGCGCTTGAGCATGGCCCTGGTCTGCCCATAGGCAAGACGACCGTCTTCCGTGTTCTTGCGCTCAAGCGCAGCTTCACTGAAGAACTCTACCAAGCGCGTTTGGCCAAGCAATTTGTGCAACTGCAGGCCCTTGCGCGCCAGCTGTGTTTGCGTAGCGTGGCATGGCTTGCACACGTACTTCAGTTCCACTCTGTAGCCTTCTCGGCCAATCATCTCCGCCGTTTTCGCTTGCACTCTGCACTTTGCGCAAAGAGAAGTCACAGGCTCAGCGGCGGTGGCAGCGCCCTCCGGACTTTTGGACTCACTGGTCGAACCTGCGGGCGCTGCCGCGTCTGGGGCCGCTGCAGGGGTGCCTTCGCTGCCCTGCCGGCAACCTGCTCAGGCATAGCTTCCTCCGTCTCGGGTGACAAAGTCTGGTTGTCAACGCTCATTTCTTCAACCGCTATATCGGCAGCGGCGGCGGACGATCGCGGACAGCGCAGCGCGAAAGAAAAACTTGAGCTGGATAATATGAACATACATGTG
>Ga0126342_10022451_pt1 | contig 10419 bp, 13 predicted proteins | sample Cyp1metagenome_FD_92528 | JGI IMG/M metagenome (GOLD analysis project Ga0126342, IMG submission 92528) | Coral microbial communities from Lord Howe Island, Old Settlement Bay, Australia - Cyphastrea 1 metagenome | ecosystem: Host-associated > Invertebrates > Cnidaria > Coral ...
GTATTGACCGAATTGTTGCGGACCACCTATTGAAAACCTAAATGACTGTAAAGAATTTCCTTCAAAATAAGTTTCACTTCTAATTAATTGTTGGTTTTCACCTGTGCTCTTAATATAGTTGCTATCATCAACTACTGCTCCTATTTCTGGCGATGTCGGTTTGTGAAATGTTATGAGATTATTTTGTAATGTCATTACTAAATTTGTTGTCGTATCTGGTGATACTGGACTACCAACATAAAATTTAATCTCTCCTGAGCTTTCATTCATGATATAATTTGATACAGTTGATAGACTACGACTTTCAAAATTATTACATACAATATTATTAACACATTCAGTTTTAGTATTCAACATTGTTAAGTTATCCTGCAATTCTACCATACTTACATTATCACGCTTCAATACTAAATCCAATGGTGCTATGGTGTCTATCTCCTGTGTTTTCAAATTAGCACCGCATTGAATTACTCTGTTTGCCACTATTCTATTGTCAGCTTTCAGTTCTATGAAGTTATCATTATTGACTTTTAAAAACATATCCAGTGGCGCTATTGTATCTATTTCCTGTGTTTTAAGATTGCCTCCTCATTGCAGCAATTGATTTGCTATTATCCTGTTGTCAGTTGTTAATTCCAGAAAATTAACATTGTTTCTCTTGATTTCTAAATCAGCATCGGTCCAAGTATCAAGCACATTTGTTTTCAAATTAGAGCTATGTATTTCAACATCTCTATCTATTTCAATTTTATTTCCAACAGCATTTAATGTTATAAAATCATTACTGTTAATCTGAAATTTCGAATTTGTATTGCTATCATAATTTGATATAAAGTTTCCTTTCAAATTTGTAAATCTTACATCCTTAATCAATCTTAATAAATCTAAATAATCATAATCAAATTGAGCATAATTAACACTATTGCTTTGAAAGAAAATATCATTGGTGTTAAGTGTGTTATACGTGTTTGTTTGAATACTATTAACATTGATGTATCCTGTGCTGTCCAACGATGACACTGTGAGATTACCTAGGATTTGACTGTCACCATTCACATAAAAATCTTTGCCATTACTACCGACAGCATTTAATATGATTTTTGAAAGACCATCAACACTACCTAACCTGAGAGTTCCATTCATGTCTTGTGGATTGTTAATATTAAGTTTTGTATCTAACAATGTATTTACTGCTGTGATGTTATATTTTGTATCCAATAGTGTATTTGTTTGTGTAATACTGTATTTGGCATCTAATAGTGTATTTGTTTCCGTGATGTTATAGTATCCCGATAAATCAGTTGTTGAAGTTCCACCTGAACCTCCATTAGCAACTGCTGTATTCACATAGGCTTCGGTTGCTAGATTTGAAGTTCCTGTATTTAAAAGCTTTATGAAGTCTGTTGCGACCACTCTGTTACCTCCATCAAGTTGTAAAGCCATTATATTAATAATTTAGATTATAAATATAATGATTACCGTTTTTTTGGTTTAGATGAAAATATATTTTGACAAAGGTTGCTCATTTTTTCCTGTTTTTGCTGTCTTATTTGCTGTTGTAATAGCTGGTAGTGTTGAGCAAGTGCTGTTACCGGATTAATTGGCTGTGGTTTCAAAATTTGATTTGTAAATGGTTTTGAGAAAAGTTTATTTTCTTTCTCTTCTTCTCCGCTGTCGGAATAATAGACTTCTGGGGGTGGTTTTGGTATTGTTTTTGTTTTTGCTTTGGGCTTTGCTTGTTTCTTTACTGGTGGAGGTTCAGGAGAGCATCTATGACTGTATCTTAGATTTTTATATGTCATAGACCTAAAACAGTCTGGACACTGGACTAAATCACTTGGTTTAGGCTTTGCCTTAGGTTTTACTTTTGGTGCTGGTTCTTCTACTTTTTCCTTTGGTTCTTGTTCTTGTTTAGGTTCTTCATTAACTTCTTCAACAAATTCAGTAGTTATTTCTGGTTCTGGTGCTTCTTCAATTGGTTCTAATGCTGGTGCTTCTTCTTTCACTTCTTCGTTTAAATCAACGACCTTCACACTAGACATATATAAAGTGGATATAATTTTCTTAATATTTTATAAACTAAGAAAATTATAGGATCCATTACTCTTGTGGGTTGGTTTGGCTTTGTAGGTATTGTTGATGCTTCTTTGCTTTCTTATGTTCTGTCAAATATCCTCTACAAACAACAGCACCACAATCACATTCAACTTTTTCTTTATCTCTTGCTAGGTATTTATCTTTATGTTTATGGTAGTGTTCTCTGTCTCTTCTTCTTTCGTCTTCAAGGTTTTCTAATCGTTTAGCCCTTTTTTTTCTAATATATTATCTCTTTCTCTTTCATAATATTTGTGTTTATATTCTAACCTGTCTTCTCTTTTATTTTGCCAGTATTCTTTCTTTTGCTCCAAAATTTCTTCCCTATGCTCACCATAATATTCTTTATACAACTCTTTCTTTTCTTCTTCCGAAACATAAGGTCTCTTTATCTTATTAAGTGATGCTTTAAATTTTTCTATGTAGTCTCTTTCTTTTGACCTTGCATCTATTTCATTCTCACATTTTTCTGTCTTAATTAATATCATATCCCAATTATCCCAACCTCCATTTTCTAAAATAAATTCATAAACATAGGTCTCATGTTTTTCTGAGTTGTTATTGATACTATTATGTTTATGCTGACATTTTCTAGTGTTAAAATCAGTTGTATGACCTACATAACATTCTTTAATATCCAAGTCTTTACATACAATTCTATAAAAATGTGTTTTGTCATATTTTATTTCTTTCAATGGCATTATATTGTATATAATGGCATTAAATCTTTAAATACTTTTTTAATAAGTAGGTGACGAGAAAAGTCATGTGAATTCAATAGGAATGTCATAAAAATTCATCGTTTTACTCTTCTCATCAGTAATTCTAAATGAAAGTCTTCGCAAATTCTTTCCACCAACATCTATAAAATCTTCTGACATACTGCCACCGTGGTCGTCATTCACAACCCCACCAAGTTGTTGATTTATCAATATCTTGCGAATGATAGATGAAGAATATGAATTAGGCGCTGAATAGTGATGGTCCGTTAATTCAGGTGAGTTAATATAAACTGCCCTAAACGGCACTAAATTGAGATAGGATGAAGTCCAGACCGACAAGGGTGATGTTTCTACATAATTGCTTAACAAATAGTTTATTGAAACAGGATTTCTATTATCGTAACTTGCTTGTGTTGTGCTCCAATTTCCATTAACATAGTTGGCCTTCTTTGATTGAAAATTCTACGGTTCTGGTTGCTTCATCATAAGCGTAGTTGAAGATACCACCCGCTGATAAATCTGTTGTATTGCTGTTTAATCCTTCATTAATGTCAAAACACAACTGACTAGCAAAATATATTTTATTACCTAAATATACCTTGAAGTTCTTTACAAAAGTATCAGTATTATCATAAATCATTACATACAAATATTCATAGAAGCCTATTTCAGTCGTCTTGAAAGAAGTCGGCAATGATACTTCCGTAATCCACATCTTACTGCCTTGTGGCATTTCCATATTCTCTTGTAGCTCTACAACGAAATCTGACGATGACCTTGATTGAGGCAAACGGAATTTAGAATTGACATACACCTTTTTGTAAGTTAGTTTATTGCTCATCATGATTATATATCATTACCTAGATTTTTATTATAATATATTAATATATGATTGGATTTGTAGCAGGAGTGGGCAGGGTAGCACTTACAAATGCTTTAAGACAAGTAGCCAGAGATTTTGGACGTCAAGCGATGGAAAGAATAATGGCAGGTGAAAGAATTGAAGAAGTCTTAACAAGAGAGGAAATGAAAAGCTTGTTGAGGAAGTTAGGCAGAGCAGGTTTCGCTGAGCTGATGCGACAAGGCAAGAATGCCATACTAGAAGATAGTGACAAGAAAACCGCGGATTGGAACGCAAGAATGAATGATTTCACTAGAAATTTGGATGATGAATTCAGAAAGAACACAACATTATATAAAGAGGTAAGGAACATACAGAACAAAAACAAGATTGAAGACCGAAAAGGACTATCAAATGCTTATTCTTCACCAGATGGCTTATATAAAACCGGTTCTACTTTATACATTGGAGGCACAGGAGCGAAAGACGGCTCAATCACAAAAGACATCATGGATGACTTATTACTAGTGCCAACAAGGAACATTAAACACAGTGAAAAATACCAAGATGTTATGAAGTATCTAAGCAAAAATCCAGATGTACAGCGTTTGGTCGGACATAGCTTGGCAAGTGCTGTCATTAACAAAATCAACGAAGAGATGCCTAACAAATATGCAACTACAACTTACGCAACACCAACAATCAAACCCAAAAGAAAAGGAAAACAAAATCCAAGAAGACTTGACTATAAGAACAGGGGTGATGTTGTTGCGATGCTGGACGGAAACGCAGAAGTAAGCGATTTTAAAGAAATGAACCCTTTGGTGGCACATACATATTTGAATTTCGCTCATAATGGCAAGTGGCATTTACACCCTACAACTTCAATAGACAATGGCATCCGTCCTAATGAACCCATAAAAATTTAGGTAATTAAATATCTAAAAATATCATATTATATATTATGTTAAATTATTGTTGTTCAAAACCACAAACTGAACAAGTTTCAGAAAAGGATATGGATAAATTAACAGTTAGAATTGATGAGATGAACAAACAAATCAGTAATATCTATGATTTGTTAGAAGTATTGACTAATGAGAGTAAGAGTAAATTTAATCTAAATAACTATAATAATGTTCCAAAGGAAAATGACGACAAATCAAAACAAACCTACTTTCTTGACAAAACCGCAGTCTAGTTATAAGAAACTGGAAAAGGAGATGAATAAGCCACCAAGTGATTATAATGCCATAAAGACTTTGGTAGAAAATAATGATATAGAAAATATGAATAATAAAACTTCTAAGCACAATTCACCGAAAGCAATTCCACATCAGAAAAATAATTTTAAGTCTAGAAAATAAAAAATATTCTGTTTAATTAAAATTATTCTTAGTTTATATTTTTTGAAAAAAAGATCTAAACTAAGAATATATAAGTTATGGACAATATTGCTAGTGAAGCTTCTGATGTAATGATTAACCAATTGAACTTCGGATTGCCAGAGACGGCACAATACATTACTGACCGAAGACAAGTTAATTACTTTCCATCTGGTTCAAATGTCTATGCACCAAACGCCGGTAATAAAAACATTCGCTTTTATATTTCTGGTGATGCCAACCAATATCTGGATTTAAACAGTGTTCGTTTATTTGCCACACTTTAAAATACAGATGGAACAAGGGCAAAATTTTTACGTCCGCTAGGTGGTTTGCATTCATTCTTTAACCGATACAGGGCTACTGTTGGAGGTCAGATGGTTCAAGATATAATTGAATACAACAGACACTGCGAATTGATGAAATCATTTAAGTCAAAAGATGTGAATGAGATGGATGACATTGAAAGCTCAATCAATCCGTCTTATGACGATGACTATCATAAATACGCCAATGGACTTAACAACTTTATTGACTATACAACTTCGGGGGCTACTAATGCGGGTGGTGTAGCTACTGTTGATACAGCAGGAGACCACAACGAATACGGGCGTGTTGATTTTAGACCTACCCGTCATACATTAAGTGGCATTCCAGGGGCTAATGGAAAAGCTAGAATAGCTCACAAGCCTTGTTGCGGATTACTTGAAAGCAATTATTATTTACCTTTACGCTTTGCTCCATTAGAATTGGAATTTACCATTGTATCCGATGGCAATGAACCTATTGTAGTGCCACAAGGAGACGCACAAACAAATCCAAATACAGAAACTGACAAGCAAGGATATTATTTTCAAGGCGGTAATACATCTACAAGCTGGGAAATAAACAATGTCATCATCCGTGCTGATGTAATAACATTAGACAACACCGTTGATAATAACATCACTAAGCATCTGTTAGAAGGTCAGAGTTTGAAACTGATTGTGCCCCAGTATCACACTATCACGCAGACTTTCAACACAGGTGGAGGTGAAATTAATATGAATATAGTTAAATCAGCATCTAAATTAACGAATGCCTTCATAACACTTTACAGAAGTCCAAGGGGTGGAAGTCGTTATGGTTACTATTTGCCAGATAATTATATTTACAAACGATGGAATTATTTTTATAACCCTATGATTAATGGTGAAATTAACGACGGTCCTTTGGCTGAAACAGTGCCACTTCAAGAAGGTAAAGGCTTTTCTGATAGTTCCAGAGCATTAGCATATCAATTACAAGTTCAGTCAAAGAAATTTCCAGAGTTTGAAGTTCAGAGTTTATCAGAAGCTTTCTACTTTTTACGACGGACGTTACATTACATGAATGCCGACCAAAACTCACTTAACATAAGCTATAAACAGTTTAGAGAAAACAAATTCGTAATGGCTTTTTCATTTGAGAAAATGGCTGACGTTAATTTTACAGGTATCAATACCAAAATGGGCTCTTTAATCACTTTCAAGGTCAAAGGTAATGAAGGAAGCTTGGCAAACACGGAGCAAATCCAAGAAATATTCGTGTCCTTAGTTTCCGAGTCGGTTTTAGAGCTCACCGAGGCCGGTAGTATTGTGTTTGATTAAAGGATTGGCATATATTAATTTCTAAAATTAATATATAGGCAATGTTTCAGAAAAACAGCAGACATCAATGAAATATCGCAAACAAATGAATAAGCCCGATGGCAAGGCATCAGGAACTGGCATCTTCAAACACCAAGACACGAGATATATGAAGTATCTTAAACAACAACTGGATAAGAGAGAGACAATGGATAAACTTATAAGTTTTAGAAACGATATAATTGAAGCAAACAAAAGAGTAAATTACAGAAACCAAATTGACAGAATGAATAACGAAATCCAACGAGATAACTTGAACCACAACAGTTTAGAACACCTACAACATCAAATAAATCAGTTTAAAAATTTAAGTTTTACATAAAATATTTCCACATAATATAATATTATTTCTACATAATATTATATTATAGTATGGCAAAAGTAGATAATGTTTCAAAATACAGCATTTACGGTTTGAAGCGTCGTCCAACCTATGATGAAATCATTGGAATGATTGATGAAAGCAATGAAAAAATAACTGGCAAGCTTCCAAACAGGGATGCTACATTTTTCAAAAGTAGTCCGGAAGGTTCATTTTTTGATGGTTCTGATGCAATGGAACAGTTGAAAGAAGAACAAGGCAAATTATTACTAAGACAAATGAGTGAAATTTTACTTAGACAAAATGTAAGAACGGCGGGTAGAACTTTTCACACCGAAAGAAGCCAACAGCTTCCAACAACTTCACCAACAATATCTCAACCATCTCAACCTATGAATGTAGATGAAGAGGCAACCACACAAGCAACCCCAACAATGCCATCGTCCAATATTCAACAGGCTTCACAACTGAACGCAGAACTGACACAGAGAGGAAACAGAGCAATGAAAAGAAAGGAAGAAACAGTAGTAAATCACAGAGGGGAGATGTTTAAGCAAAACAAGCCGACACTTGCAGAGCAAATGCTAAACATCCAACCACCCAGAGTTTTTCCAGAACTAATTTCAATAGCAACCAGTGATGATGACGATATCAGCGACCCAATGGCTACATCAAGCAACCAACCAATGAAACGAATTGACCCCGAAACAGAAGTAGAACCAAAAGGCAAGAGAGGTCGTCCAAGAATGACACAAGAAGGAACAAAGAGAGCAACGCCAGCAATAATAACAATTGAGACAAAAGGCAAAGACGGTCGTCCAAGATTGAAAACGGGAAAGGGTGAAAAAAGAGATGGAGACCAGCCAGAAGAGGAAATGCCAAACAGAGCAAAGAGAACAAACAAAAACAGGGAAAAGCAACAAATGAGATTAGAGACAAGTCTGAAAAAGGCAGAAGCAGAAGCAGAAAACGAGACCAAACCAGAACCTACAAAGAAAGGCAGAGGTGTCAAAAAGAACAAGATGAAACGAGAACAGCTAGAACCGGTAGACCCAAAGACAATACACATACAAGAGTTGAGGAATGAATTTGTTGATGCCTTTAACAAAAAACTGATTACAAGCCAAGAATTCAACGAGTTTGAACAAATATTAGAGGAGTGGAAGAAAGCAAGGGGTAATGGCAAAACCAAACCAAGAAACAAAGCAAGAATGCTATATGGAAAAGTGCTTTACAACAAACTTAAAAAGAAGTTTGAAGAGGATAAAGACTTGTAGAATAGAAATCATTAATATTAAGAAATTAATATCAATGATTTGTAATTTATAACGAAGTCTGTATCTTAAATGCCTTTAAACTATCTTGTAAAAAAGTATTTAAAGAAATATTATCTATATAATATTAATATGGAAATGGTAAATCCAGAAGACATGACATTGGAAGAAATCAAAGAACAATTGGCACTATACAATAGGCTGTATTATCAAAAGAGAAGACACGAAAAAGACTTTATGGAAACTAAAAGATTAAGTGCCATCAGACATCACCGGAGAAAGAAGCTAAATGAAATGGTGGATGATGGAAAAATAAAACTAAAAGACATCAACTATGACAATAGAAATGAAAATGACAATGATAAACCCACAGTCAAAGCAACCAAGCCGAGAAAGTATAAAGGCACAACATATAATATAATTTCCACTGCATAATTAATAATTGGAAAATATTTAATAAACATATTATTTTATTAAATATTCATCCTTGCCCCAGACCCTTACCCCAGACCCTTACCCCAATCCATCAGGGTTTGATTTCCTATTTGTAGCAGGGCCTTACCCCAGACCCTTACCCCAGAGCATCAGGGAAAGCCCCCCAAACCCTTACCCCAGAGCCTTACCCCAGAGCATCAGGGAAACAGATTTTTTGAAGACGGGGGCTACAAACCCTTACCCTAGACCCTTACCCCAGACCCTTACCCCAGAGCATCAGGGAAAGCCCCAAGGGAAAGCCCCCAGAACCCTTACCCCAACAGAACAGGGATTGAACCCCAACTAGACAGGGATTGAACCCCAACCAGACAGGGATTGAAGCCTAAAATTGAGAAAATATTTCTTGTAAAAAATGATTTAAAGAAATATTGACTAATAATACTATATAGTGATGTCAAGTATGACTAATGAAGAATGTAAAGTCCTAAAAGAAATTGACAATTGCAAAACCTGTAAAAAGCAAAAACAACAAATTGAAATACAAATGTCAGCCATCCTACCTATATACTAATATCAGTGATAAAATTTGTCAATATCATGTGTGTAAAACGTGTTCCAAGGTATGGAGGGCAATACATCAAATATCAAAAGAAAATGATAAATTTATTGGCAGTTTATATGATAGTTTTCATGAGCAACATGTAAAAACCTTCTACTTTACCAGACTAAATAGATATCCTTCTTACATAGATATCAAAAATAAAATATTGACTTCAAATCTTACCGCACATTATACAAAACAATTACATAAAGAACTCAAAGAAGCATACGAAAACGAACATATTTACAACATGGTATTTAAATCTGATGAATATAAAAGACCCTTGTCATTCTGCCGAATATGGCATACTTACCATCAAAAATATGAACTTGAATATATTGAAAAAAACAAGGATAAACCCCAAGATTTAACAAGGCAAAAAGCAATAGACTATATTTGTCAGAAAATATACTTTTTAAGAGATATAGGTAATCAAATAGGTGACTATATAGGAATGATTGATAAAGAAAAGAATACACATTACCAACTATTATACAAAGAAAACAATAAGACATGTTTAAGTAAGAAAACCAATATGCCTAATAAGTTGTGGGCATCAATGGCTTTTCTAGACTATAATGTAAGACTTGACCCGGAAGGATTTAAGAAAATAATTTCAAGATATACATCTCAAAAATCAGAAAGGCAAAAGCAGTTAGAAGCATATTTAAAAGTCAATGATTTTTGAATATTAAATATCACCTTTATTAATATGGCAGTTGTTAATAAAGATGATATAATAAAAAGTATCTATTTTGATAGGTCGGGTTTTGGTTCAGTGGCTACAACTTATAAAGATGCAAAAAAGAAAGAACCAAGTATAACTTTAAATGATGTTAAGGAATGGTTTAAGAAAAATGTAGAAGTAAAGAGAAAGCAAAGAGGTTTTAATTCTTTTGTTGCCCCTTATAACAATCATACATACCAAATAGACTTATTTTTTATGGGTAAAACGGATTTTGAAAATAAGCAAAAATTTAGAGCTGGATTAGTGTTGATAGATGTTTTAAGTAAATATGCTGTTGTAGTTCCAATAAAAAGTAAAGATGGTCCTGATGTCATAGCTGGAACAATGGAA
>Ga0126342_10022452_pt1 | contig 10419 bp, 10 predicted proteins | sample Cyp1metagenome_FD_92528 | JGI IMG/M metagenome (GOLD analysis project Ga0126342, IMG submission 92528) | Coral microbial communities from Lord Howe Island, Old Settlement Bay, Australia - Cyphastrea 1 metagenome | ecosystem: Host-associated > Invertebrates > Cnidaria > Coral ...
TACCTACCATACATACCAAACATACCATACTTTCCAAACATGCCATACCAGACCGACCATACACACCATACATACCCAACATACCATACCACACCCCCACCACACCACAGGGGGGGGAGGGGGGGGACAGTGCCACACCCCCACCACACCACAGGGGGGGGAGGGGGAAGATCTCATATGGGGCCAGTATATGGGACCCATCCCATGGGGGGGGGAGGGGGGGGGTGGCAGGGCCTGGTGGATATATACATATATTATAAAACATATAATATATTCTAAATTATCTTTAATTATATAATTAGATACAATTAATCATATATAATATATATATATATATATCATACATGGACCCATTATCTATGGTATTATATGCACTAAGTCATGCTATTGCAAAGAGGTGTCGATTGGTTTAATCCCTTCCCGGTAAAAGTAGGGGATTGGAACACCTATTTGGGACGATGCTATTAGGGGGATGTCATGTGATATTATATACATATATATATCATATATGCATGTAAATCCCTTAAATATCTATATAATATCATATCATGTTAGTTAAACAAAGATCATCTGGGCACATGATCATCATTCTCCAACTGTCCCAATTGTCGAGCCCAAAGCTTTTGGTCTCTCCGTGTTTTCCAAGCGAAGCCGCGCCTTGATCGCAGCCAAAGTATCTCCTCGGCCATGGGGCTTCTGGCAGCAACTGTTGTTAGTGCAACAAGAAACATCAAGAAACCATTGAAGTCACCCAAGAAAAGATATAGAAACGTGAACTCCTACTTGAATAGTGATGCGGCGAAATATTTCTATCCTTTTTGCGGGATTACGGTAAACCATAGCTGGTCTTACATTGTTTGAGCCCTGATGTGTTCTATGAACACCTTAGATCACCTAGTCTTTTGGAAAATGAACACACATTGCGTTTTTACCGAGAACATTGCCTAAAAACTTGGCCCATTGCTACCGTGGTCATCATGCCATGGTCAAAGGGGCTGACACCCGAAGCATCCCGCAGCATAGCGGCTGGGCGTCTTTACGATGGGATTATGGAGATGTCATCGTAGCTGAACTACCCATAGGATCCATGTATGGTATATATATGCTAACATTTACCATCAATATACCCCCAATGTTAGCATATATATTTCTATATATATATACCATACATATGGATCCTATGGGCTAAAAAAAAGCGTTCGAACAGTCGCTCGATCTCCAATAAACCGCACAAATGACAACTGGTACTGCATGATACTTGGCAGATCCTAATGTCTCACCATCGTGCTTAGTGCAGTTTGTCCAACGCCTGCAATGAGCCTCTTTGTCCTGGCAAAAAATATCTGTGAGGTGGGTCAGTGTGGCTGCCACCTACACATCCAGTGATGAATATCATCCAAGTGTGACTGGCTACGCCTCAAGAATTTGGCGTATCATCCCTGGTAGACGATCATGACCTATCCCATGTTTTCAAAGCTGTCTCGTCATCACATAATTTCAAGTCCCCTCAAGGGCCCCACGAAGAGCTGAAGAGCGCCATTCATTGTTGGGTAAAGGCTTGAGGGAATGTTTGACCAGGAAGCCATGGTTTCTAAATGTGTTTAGTAAGTTTAGTGGTCAAATCAATCATAAACCCCAAGTCATCACCATGATATAAATGGCTGGTAAACATCAACTCCACTATATTATATAGCTTCATATAGCTTCATGATAGATTCACCACAGATTTGGCACCACAGATTTTACACCACGTTTCTCCGTCTCTCGGCGCCAAGTCTCTGGTATGCCGTGACACTATCGGCTGCATCACGGACCACCCGGTAGTGACCGCAGCCTCTGAGCACCTGGTGCAACTCACGGTTAAACCGGAGGGCCTTGGATTCCAGTGACATTTCCTGAATAATTCTGAATATATACAGTATTATTAGAACAATAGATTCTATGATTAATTATCAAATTAGGGCGATTTTTACGTTTCAGAAACTCTGTCGGTTCGACCCCAACTTGTTCTCGTCCAACTGGACGCCCGTGACAAGCGCATACTCCAGTGATGCCTGGGCCTTAACCTCAAAAAAAAACGCAAAACTCCAGCAAGAATCATCTGCTCGTGGATGAAACCAGTCAGAGCGCCACAGAATTGATTGGACTTATGTTGGACGACTAGCAGGAAAAGATCTACCTGTATAAGCACAAGATGGAATATCTTTGCCAAAATCCACCTGACAAATACCTCATACTGTGGTCAGCATACTGCCATCTCGCCGAGAAGAAAATATGCAAAACAAACCTGCAAAGCAGCTTTGAGTTTGGCATGAAGTTTTGAGCCGTGGGGATAACGTTATCCTGCCTCTCACGGATGCACAACATCATGCAAGTACGGCATGTGATGCATGGATCACAGCTATCCACAGCTGCGATACACCCAACATCCCAGAAATGGGATGGTTATCCCATGTTTTGAAACATGAAGGTTTATACATATAATCCATGAATGTTCCATGAATATGTCCTACTAAAATCATTAAAAGATGTTAAAATCAGAATTTTTCATCAGCATAGATTCGGCAACTCATCGAAGTAAATAGGCCATTTTCATCCATTTTCCATAGCTACCTTCAACGAAACCTCCATGGCTCGTTTGGGGATTTTCCAGTGCCAATGTTTGATGACCAGTTGCTTAGGATATACAAAAAACATCAAAAAACATCCATTGTATTCCCATATTTCCTCATTTTAATTCCATGTTCCCATATTTCCATATATTTCCCATATATTCCATTATATTCCATTATATTCCGTTATATTCCATTATATTAAATTCCATGAATTTCCATTATATTCCGTTATATTCCATTATATTCCGTTATATTCCATTGTATTCCATCATATTCCATTATATTCCGTTATATTCCATTATATTCCATGTATTCCATTATTCCATGAAATCCCCATTCACCGTTTCCAAGTCGGTTACATCCCATAGCTACGATGAGCGTTTCGGGTCGCCACCGTTCCCAACGGGGACCTGGTCGATCGCTTCACGGCAGGTCACGCTGCACAACTGAGGCGCGCGGAGCACGGAAGCCGGGCGCCGTGGCCGTGGGGGCATGGAGTTGGGGTACCATGGATTGGATAGACATATATATATATTTAATTATATATAACTATATTATATATAATTATATAATTATATATATAATTATATAGATATATGTATATAATCATGATACGGTTATCCAGGAAAGATAGGAAAGAACACATATCAGTTAAAAACCAACATATATCTCAAAAAAATCTGGATAACATTCGAGAACAACTAATATCTCAAAGTGAGTTCTAACAGAATCTGAATTCACCATCCCATTGGATGGCCCTGAATTCTTGGGCCGGCTATGGCGATTTGGGGATGATTTGCCTAGGTTAAAACCATTCCAGGGTGGATCCCCCAGAGAAAGCCCACCAGCATCCACCTCAGTTTGCATCTGTGCCATCGTGGGTAGATCCACTTTGCAGCTCGTTCCCTAGGCGTGGCCATGCGTAGCATGCGTGGCCGTGGGCGGCAGGAAGCAACACACAAGAAATCGCCCAGCTTTGGAGGACATGACATGACTAACGTCACTTGGGTAGTCTGTTGGCCCTGTTTCTCCAGGACACCAATGCCTTTCCTTGAGACAAACAATTCTGGAGGAGTCAGGAAAGGTATATCTATTATTCAATAGATAGCCCAGTAATATTTGATAATATGTATTCAAATATGTATTCAGGTTCTGATTTCCGGATATTTCTGGTAGAACACTCTGATAGACATAAGCTCAGTCTTTGAGTTCTCAAGGAACCACGATTCATGGGAAAGTTCTGTCACCATCCAAAGATCGAAAACGCGCAGGCTTCTATGAGGTGGTGTTTCTAGCTAAGTTGGCTGAACTAAGTATAAGTTAAGTATGGGTTGTAGCGGGTATGTATATCTATACTTCTGTAGAGTTAACTATGGGCCTATGTGTCATATATTTACTATAGTTGACTATAGTCAAACATGCTTGCTGCAACCCTGACCTTTGCCCGCCCTAAAGTTGTGGGAGAGTTGCGTATTTCCACATATCTATGTAGGTAAACATGTATGTATATGTATATATGCATATTCCATTCAAGATTATATTGTTCAGAGGGGGTGCAGGGTTCTAAATTGAAGTTAATATCCCGTTTAATATATTGTTCAGACGGGGCGGGAGACTGAGATTTGATCCCTCATGATAAGTGAAACGGGCGAACGCCCAGGTTGGAGACAACAGGTTTATAGTAGATATATAGTAGATATACATCTGTAGCATTCTAGGGGATTTTAAATTCTTTTAAAACAGCAAACAAAAGTGAGGGGTACCCCCGCACCATCTCGTTGCAACATCCACCCAAGTTTGTGCCCTCGGCTAAGCATGGCTGACCTCGGATACTCACTGGGTGATCCAGTAGAATGCCAAGCTCGCAGAGCTATGCGCTATGTTCCCCCCTCATCCATCCTTACCCACTTAATCAGACTTTGTTAATGAATCCTTAGCCTTACCCACTTACATATTTTATAGTATAATTTACCCATTCAAAATGGTGATTTTCCAAAGCAAAATGTTAGTTTACCAACGGGTAACCAATGAATTTCAAGCACTCTTTAGCTCATCTCGACCTCGCAAGTTTACTCGCCGAGCTTCTACCTGTTCGAAGCCCTTGTAGCACTTGCGCACCTGGGACAAGCATGGCATCCCTGAAATCCGTGATGTTCTTGTTTTCCGAAAGAAAAAACTCCTGAGGTATAGAAACTATAGCCTAGAAGAGGTCAGATCCTGCTAAACTGGAGGTAAATCGAGCCGAAGGCACATCCATTTTAACTCGTGAGGTGATTCCGAGATCATGCTGGCCCATGTTTATGGAGAATCTACATTGCAAAATGATGCCATTAAGCATCAAAATCTGCTACCCACTCCGCAATCCGCTAATTTTCCTCATGCAACTGCCATAGATTGGGGGTATATCCCATTTTCAAACAAATCAATAAATGTTGTTCGTCATGTCCACAACATCCCATCTCCCACCCGTCATTTTTCTCAGTCCCGGACGGTTTTGCAGAAGTGCGTTTCGACGGGCTGGGCAGAGGAAACTATGCTTGGGAGGATCGTGAAGAGGATCGATGTGGTGAACCCAAAAAACATGTTGGGGTCGGTATATAGACATATGATAATATTTACCATCAATTATGGTTATATGTAAAAACATATGATAATACCATATGGTTATATGTAAAAACCTGTGGTTTATTGTTGATAATATATCGTTATTATATGGTTAATGATGGTTATATAATAATAATCTGGTTGGTGGTTGACCTGCCCCTCTGAAAAATGATGGAGTGAGTAACAGTTGATCATATGATTTCCAATCTATGGAAAAATAATCCAAATGTTCCAAACCACCAGAATATGATGCTTTATGCCAATCTACAATAGCACCTTAGCAAGAAAGGCTATGGGTTTATTGATTCCTTAGCAATCCATGGCTTCTACGATTCCTTTCGATCTAGGGATTTCATCGCCCAATGGATTCCCAGATTTGATAGCTAGGGAAGACAAGGGAAGTTGTGTTCAAGCTTTCCCTCTTTTTGGAAAGCGCTTGGATTGCTGACATTGATTCCAACAATTTTCTGAACAATGGTTCTGTGAAAGAAAAAACTCCGCTGATCTCACCCTGCACTTTCGGAAAGCGTACCAGAGGGTACCATCTTGTTTGGTTGGAGTCGGTTGGAGGATGTCCAACATAATCCAACCCATCCTGTCATCTAGCCACACTGGGACCCCGGGCCGAGTGCAAACTGGCGCAGGTGTCATGATCGTTGATGAGGTCAGTGGCATGTCCATCTATACCGCAATATCCTCAGAGCTAATCTCATCCCCGCGTTCATGTGAAACGCACCCATAAGAAACTAATGGTTTTGTCGATTTACGCCCATTTTGGACCACTTAGGTTCTTTTTTTGTTTAAGGGATGAGATTGGTTCTACAGTGTTAGGCTTCAATGGAAAATGTCCATGGATTCTGCAGAGTATGGTGAACATACCTACAAACAATGTGGGTGTCCACCTGAAGCGTGTGTGCACCTGAAGTTTATGGCTGAGTTACTAAGTTGCAGTCTATAGGGTCCACTAAGCATACACTTTTAAAACCACCTATAGTGTAAGGTTGTATCCAATCTTTTTTGGCAAACATGTCCATATATTTCCTCTATAGACATCAGCTAAATTGGGCGGCTTCTTTCTATTTGACCACTAGTTATCACTAGTTCAACTGATGTCCAACGCCTGCAAACTAGGTGATTTTTTCAGGAAGCTGCCTCTATGTCAGGGTGAAACTGGGGTCTATGAACGACTTATCCACCTGATGAATTGCACAGCCATATCCTGTGAGACAAACATCGTATGGTTTGACAGCAACTTGCAATGGTCACCTATAGCTATACATCTGTCATGTACGAATGAATATGTATATAGACGATTTTAATATATATATATATATATATCAGAATATTTAAATATATTGAGTATATGTACGTGTATATATATATATAGAATTTATATAGTATATGTATGTATATGTTATACCAGTCCCATTTTTCAGCACCATCAATGGCCAAGCTTCGATGTCGGTAGTGATGGATCGGATCGAGCCAACCTCAGATGCTCCACGAGTTTTGGAGATCACTTCACCCAAACGAACGCTTCACTTGCTCCCAAAACTTACCATGTTGATCCATGTTGACAATAAAAAATGGAAGCTAATCCTTGAAAATTGTTCAAAAAGTACAAAAGTTGACAAAACCAGCAAAGAACTTGCTACCAAAAGGCCCATGTCGTTGGGATACATCGCCTCGCACTCCTTCCGTGCGTCCCTGCGGCATGGATCAACTTCAACAGCGTCCCAGCCAATACCCGGCCTGGTAAACGTGTACATAACGAACTGGAAAATCAATGAAAATCATCATGTTTAATAAGTAAATCCACTAAATTTCTGTGGCCATTTTCTATAGCAAACTGTTAGTTTACCAGAGGGTATTTCCCAGTAATATCCCCATTCTTGTTGGTTAAATCCTTGTGAATCACCATAAAAATTCCATAAAATTCCAATAAAATCACATTTCCTATAAAATCAGATGGTGAATCCAGCTCTATGGTGAATCCATAGCTGTGCTGTGGTCCTGCTCGGCAGTGCCACATGAAGAGTTGGATTGCTCAAACGTGGCTGAAAAGCAGCTTTCAGACACATCAAACTAGCAAGTTGCAGCAGCTATTTATGTATATTATATATATATTATGATATTATATCATATTATAGTATATTATATTATAGTATATTATATTATATTATATTATAGTATATTATACTATATTATATATATATTACACATATTATATGTATATATTATACATATATTATATAATTATATTATACATATATTGTATATATATATATATTGTATATGTACATATACAGTATTATATTATATATATAAACATATTATGTAATTATATATATATACACCCATTGTGTTTCATGATTGTTCCATTCTTTTCCCATTCGAGGTTTGGTGATCACCATTGTCCCAATCATCGTCAGCTCGCCTGGCTTCGTAAGCACAGGTGGAGTTGCCACAGATGTAGTTCTTGAGCTCAGCAATCGTCATGGTATTCACCAGCATCACCTGCTGCTTAAGGGTCTAGTAGTTATATATATAATTCATAGCCCAAAACATGATATACAGTATTAGAACATAATATCACATGTCTATCTGTGTATGTGTAAATTTATAAACTGTATGTATACGGACAATTATAGACATTTATAGACCTATGGCGGATTCCCACTGTAATTGATTGACCATAATATATGTTTGAAACAAAATACAACATATTGATCACCTGAGGCTTCAAAGGTCCTTCATGGTGGTGATGGATACCCCAACGGGATTCCCAACATAAACACCACCAATGAGCAGTGAAATAAAAAGCCTCTGATTGTGATCATCCCCAAGATATTGGATATAGATATTGGATAGTATACCCTCTGGTAATTTAACATAGCTATTGAACATAACCCAGTCGAAATAGTTGATGACTACCCAGCTATAAAATGGTGGATCTTTCCATAGTTATGTAAACGTTTACCAGGCCGGGTAATCCCCTACAATCATCAACCATTAGGGCTTCGCAGCCACGTTTATGGTGAGTCCTGGATGCTCCCGAGTCATTGGATCAGCGCCATATGATATGATCTCCTGACCTCTGAAAACATTGGGAGTCAAAACTTGCAAACAATATTATCAGCACCTTTGTATCATTGGATGCAAACTTGCAAACAATAGTCATCTGGTTGGTGGTAAAACAACCAACCCCTCTGAAAAATGACTTAGTTAAAGTCAGTTGGGATGATGACATTCCATTCCCAATATGATGGGAAAAAAAATCCAAATGTTCCAAATCACCAACCAGTAATTAACCAAGTTGGAGACAAAACTCAAAGAATCATCCGATCCATCCGATGGCCAGGGTGCCATTTTTGCTCCAGATTTTTTTCTGGTTTTTCGATGAAAAAAATCATCGAAATTTACTGATAATATCTAATAATATGATGTAGCCTCCAGTAATACGTAAACATATAAACATACAAAGCTCTGGAATTCACTCTGATTTTCAAAAAACCGGACACCCTGTCAGAAATGATTACTACAAATGGTGGATTGTCCATCCTTGTTTCTTTCCTGGGCAAATTCCCTACCAAGATGTCTGATCCGTGGTGGCTTCACGGCTTCACCCCCTGGAGAATACCAGGTTCAATACCAGCAGCAATGGATTTGTGGTAAAACAACCCCTATGATTATGCCATGGTTAATATATGGTTAATATATGGTTAATATATGGTTAATATATGGTTAATGATGGTTAATTTGAACCATACTGGTTGGTGGTTTCAACCAACCCCTCTGAAAAATGATAGAGTTAGTTAAAGTCAGTTGGGATGATGACATTCCATTCCCAATATGATGGGAACAATAATCCAAATGTTCCAAACCACCAACCAGTATATCAAGTTTTTAAAACCACCAACCCAATGAAAAACCCCATGTTTGCAGCTGAATACTCCACACTTGATTGGTGACATTGCAATTTCGGGTTGGTTGACCTAGACTGTTGAAGCTTCAATTTCTTGTTGCCTGAAATGGCCATGAAAACTCCAGTTGAACCGTTTCCACTTGAGACTAGCATCACCTGATTTCGTAACATCCCCAGTTGTATAAAGGCTGTGGGTCTCTTGACACCCTGGTGAAGCCATTGCAAAATGGCTACAAGGGTTTATAATCATGGATGTACATCCTCCCTATAATGCTAGCGTTTGCCATAGCTTTTGACCAACACTTGAGCCTCCGAACCAAGTGACCCTGCAGGCACTGCGCGAGTTCCAGAGCGTCCCATAACAGCTATGCGCCAAGTCGCAATCCTTTGGACTGGCAACGCAATAAGGGTGTCCCGGAGAAGTATGGGCTTGTTTTTTCAAGCCAAACATAGGGGTTTTACATGGTTTTACCATGTTCTACCAAGCAATTGTTGTTGGATTTTGATGAAAAAACATTTTGACTTGGTAGAAAATGGTCATGACAATTTACAGGAACCTTATTTTCTTGGAATGTCGCCAAGCAAATCCACTGGAATTTCCCGTTAATTGTCATGGGAAAATTTGATGGTTGAAACCCTCACTAAAACACCATATTTGGTTAAACTTAATCTTAAGCCATCAAAAATTGTCATCATCTGATAATTCATCATGCAATCACATCAGAATGCGATCTGAAAATCCTCTGGCAATGGCTGAATTCCATGGTTTTCTATGGGCATTGACTTTGGCTGAATTTGAGCAACCGAAACTGGATGATTTCGGGGAATTCAAAAACTTCAGTCAGACCGATCTGTTCATCAAACAAGCATATGATGACAACAACCATTGTAACTACTGTGGATGGAAGAAATCCTGCACCACCTTGGATGGTTGAAACCCTATAATTAATGGGATGTTTAATGATGTTTACCACCTATCAACTGCAGGATTTCGAAAAACATCCACTGTATGATTGATAGTAATCACTTACAACAACAATTGCCATCCTCCTCATCGCCATCATCATTCCCCCATGAATTCAAGAGCTCGCCTTCCGGAAGAGCCTAGCCATGTCAATTCCCCCCAGACTTAAAGCTTTCAGACCATGCACTGTACTTGGTGGCTCATCCCACTTAGTAAGTGGGTTATAACCCCAGTTATAAATGGGATAAGTAGGGTTAATCCACTTATAACTGGGGTTATAACCCACTTACGAGCCGTGGGATGAGCCACCA
>Ga0126342_10022453_pt1 | contig 10419 bp, 7 predicted proteins | sample Cyp1metagenome_FD_92528 | JGI IMG/M metagenome (GOLD analysis project Ga0126342, IMG submission 92528) | Coral microbial communities from Lord Howe Island, Old Settlement Bay, Australia - Cyphastrea 1 metagenome | ecosystem: Host-associated > Invertebrates > Cnidaria > Coral ...
CACCCCTATCCAACTTGGGAGCCCGATTCCCATGGTTTATCAACATCTTTCATATTGAAGCACCCCTATCCAACTTGGGAGCCCGATTCCCATGGTTTATCAACATCTTTCATATTGAAGGTCCATAAATTGGATGCCCATCCCACCTTTTGCCACTTGGCAACGGCCCAATCTCTCTGGCCGCGCCTCCCCAAACGATCCCGAAGTCGTTCCAGTGCATCAGCCTTTCCGAGCCGGGCTACCACGTGGCATGAAGGGATGATCACCATGGAAATTGCCATGGAAATTGCTGGGGAATTGATCAACTTGGTGATTTATGGGGATTTAATGGTGATTAAGGGGGATTTAATGGGATTTATGGGGATTTAATGGTGATTTATGGGGATTTAATGGGATTTATGGGGATTTATAGGGGATATAATGGGATTTACCATCTGGTTATGACTAACAGCAATAGCCATGGAAAGATCCACCCATTTTTAAGAACGGTAAACCATCTATTTCTATGGGTCATTTTCCATGGCTATGTTAAATAACCAGAGGGTAATGGATTAATAGGTTATAAAACATGAACTAAACATCATTCCTTCACTATCCACCAAAATATCTTGGGGCTTCAGAACACGGTGGACGCTTTACTGTTCACCGCTAGAACGAGTGGATGAACTCGGCAGCCGAGGGCTTTGCCGGCAATGGAGCTGGCGATCACCGGCTGTACATGTATGGCACTGGCTATGGTAGTGGCAATGGTCGTGGTACTTGTAATAAAACTTAATGCGAGACAAAGAATCGGGAGACCATCACCAGGAACTCTGGATCAACAATCACAACGTGATGATCATTCCAGGAAGGTTAATCTGAGTGAACTGGGTAGGCTAGATGCGGCTAGATGCTTGATGGTTTACCATCATTTTCTGTATTCGAAATTGTCATTAAATGAGATGGGTATCCCCAACCCTCAATCAGACACGTCTGGAAATAGGGTATCCCTAAATCCGGTCGGCCATGATCATTTTCCTTATCAAAATGCAATGTTTGGGGTATATACGGTGTTCAGACACCCACATATCATATATGTCGGGGAAAGTTTCCCCGATGTTCCATTATAACCCATCTATCCCCCTTAATTGTTGGTTATACACATATCTTGTGCTGGTTGAACATGGTTAAACTATGTTTTGTTGGTTTCATATCCCCGTGATACTACAACTATTATGTCTGATAAACCATCATTATCAACCATTGCTAACCATTACTAACCGTCATTAGGCATTATTCACTGATGGTTAATTTCTATTATTATCTCATTATAAATTCCCATTCCATGTCTATCAACCAGTACCAACTATATACTAGGAACCATTATTCATCATCATTAACCACTATTATAGTCACCGCCAAAAAGATCGAAATGTACAAACATAATCAATCATACTAAAACAGTGATGATTTATTGCTTTATCCTTTTGGGGGTTGCTGCACCACTAGTCTTAGTATTAACCACTATTAACCATGATGACTGCAGGAGATGACTGGGGAGCCGACTGGGGAGATGCCTTCAACCACCTGGTCACCGGATGTGAATGGTTTCTTACATGGAAAATGTGTGTGTTTTTTTTAATGGTTTTAGAGAAGAGGTTGGCATGGTTTCTTATATGGTTGTTAGAGGGACACTTCTGCGATAATAGTGGGCTAATCCAACGTGGCTGGGTTTTTTTTATCGCTTGCCATGTTTTCCAAGATACCGCAGGCTATAATGAACCATTACTGAGAAACTCATGGGAATGAATATACTTGGATATACCAGCAAATGCGACCCCAACCAGAAGAAACAATTCATCACCCACTGAAAATTCCACCAAGCAAGACGACCCAAAGTTTTGTTGATTCTAAACCCCGTTTTTGTTAGTTGAGATTACATGTTTTTTGTTGAAACCCTCTACACAGACTGTTGTTTCTTCAGACCCACGCAACAGGACGCGGCTGCACGACGAGACGCCTTCAACATTTGCAGGGCAGAAAGAACCTTGCAATTTCCGTGCAAACCAAGAGGCACAGGCGCAGTGTTGGGTCCAAAAAAACGTCCAGATCTACCAACGGTGCAGTCACCAGACTTTGTTCGTGCTAGGTGAGTTGCATTTATCTACCTCTTTATCTATCTATCTATCTATCGATCTGTCTGTCTGTCTATCCATCCATCCATCCATCCATTTACATATACATAAAAATAACATATATATATACATACATGCATGCATACATACATACTGTAACTATCTATATACAATATGTGTATATATATACACATATAAAATGTAATGTATATATTACATACATATCTCTAGATGTAGATACACGCATGTACACAATCATATTTTTATGATATCTGCTGTTGCCATCAGATCTGAGGCCGCAGCTTGCGTTGCGGAGGCTTCGGCAGAATGCAGTTCCAAATATTCCACAGCCTGTGGCCAGGTCTGGACATCAGAAATTTCTCGGATTTCACATGGAACACTTGTGTAAAACAAGTTATTTGAACAGTCTTGTGCATTTTTCCACTGCTACCGTGCCAGTGCAATGTAAACTGTGGAATGTAAAGTGTGGAGTGTGGAGTGTAAAGTGTGGAGTCTAAAGTGTCGAGTGTGGAGTGCAAAGTGAGTAAAGTGTGGACGGCAAAGTGTAAAGTGCAGAGTGTGGAGTGTAAAGTGAGGAATGTGGAGTGTAGAGTGTGGAGTGTAAAGTGTGGAGTGTAGAGTGTAAAGTTTGGAGTGTAGAGTGTGGAGTGTGCAGCCTAGAGTGTGGCGTGTGCAGCCTAGAGTGTGGCATGTACAGTGTGAGTGGAGTGTAAAGTGTGGAGTGTCAAATGTAAATTGCCAAGTGTCGAGTGTAAAGTGTGGAGTGTAAAGTGTAGAGTGTAGGGTGTGGAGTGTAAATTGTGGAGTGTAAAGTGTGGAGTGTGGAGTGTCAAATGTGGAGTGTCGTGTGGAGTGTAAAGTGTGGAGTGTAGTGTGGAGTGTAAAGTGTAAAGTATAAAGTGTGGGGTGAAGAGTGTGGAGTGTAAAGTGTGGAGTGTGGAGTGTAAAGTGTAAAGTGTGGAGTGGGGAGTGTAAAATGTAAAGTGTGGAGTGGGGAGTGAAAATGTAAAGTGTAGAGTGTGGAGTGGAAACTGTAGAGTGTAGAGTGTAGAGTGTGGACTTTAGAGTATGGAGTGTAAAGTGTAAAGTGTAGAGTGTGGAGTTTAGAGTATGGAGTGTAAACGGCACACTGTGGAATGTAAAGTGTGGATTGTGGAGTGTAGAATGTGGAGTGTGGAGTGTGGAGTGTAAAGTGTGGAGTGTAGAGTGTAGAGTGTGGACTTTAGAGTATGGAGTGTAAAATGTAGTGTGGAATGTAAAGTGTGGAGTGTGGAGCATGGAGTGTAAAGTGTGGGGTGTGGAGTGTGGAGTGTAAAGTGTGGAGTGTAGAGTGTGGAGTGTAAGGTGTGGAGTGTCAAGTGTGGAGTGTAGTGTGGAGTGTAAAGTGTAAAGTATAAAGTGTGGAGGGTGGAGTGTGGAGCATGGAGTGCAATGTGCAGATTGTAAAATGTAAAGTGTGGATTGTAGAGGGTAGAGTGTGGAGTGTTATCACATGTCACATCTTGCCATGCCTGCCATGGATTTTGACATTGTCGCCACTGGACGCAGCCCTGACATTGCATTTGGCAAAACGCACGCAACTCAACACGTCTGAAGTGCTGCGCCTGCCACGCAAAATGACAATGGATGTCTCCAAAGTGCTGCGCTTGCCACAAAAAACTGCAACTAATCTGCTGAAAGCCTTGCAAAAGTATTGCGCCTGTCGCACAAAACTACTTTCGATACGTTTGCAAACACGTGGAAATGTCGGGAAGTGCCACGCCTGCCATGCAAAACGACATTACAACCTGCTTTGATACCTTCGAAAAGGAGAGTGTTTTGCAGCTTCCCCCATATAGACACGGCGACGGCAGAAGCAAACCAGAGAATCGAGACGAGACATGTTGGAGCCTCAAAACGCGCATTTCGTGCAAGACCTCCTCCAGTTTTCACGCTTTGTAGCTTCAAAAGCGACGTTTTCCGACGAGTTTTCTTGTGAACCTCAAAATCTGCTACCTCAAAATCGATGTTTCGTGCGAGGCTTCCGTCAATTTTCATCACATCACAAAAAATGCCACGCCCGCACGCAATTTGCACCCTTGTCGCCACTGACGCAGCCCTGACAATGCAATTCGCAAAAAGCCCACAACATGAGACGTCTGAAGCGCTGCGCCTGCCATGCGAAATGATGATGGAGGTCTCCAAAGTGCTGCGCCTGCCACAAAAACTGGAACGCATCTTCTGAAAACGTTGCAAAAGTATTGCGCATGCCACACAAAACCACTTTCGACACGTTACGAAACACGTCTGAATGTCACGAAGTGCTACGCTTGCCAGGCGAAACGAAGCTACGCAACTTTTGAAACCTCCAAAAGCGACCGCTTTTGCAGAACTCGCCATAGGCACGGCCATACGGCCCTCACGTGGACACTTGCGAGCGGTTGCGAACGGTTGTGGACGGTTGCGCAACGTTTGGCAAACAGAGCCTCAACCCCCAGACCCCCAGAGTGAAACGGGAACGCTTGCTACGCATTCGGGAAAATGTGGATTTGACAGAATTCAGCCCGAGAAAAATGACATTTCTAGAATTGATACCTGATAACTGAAGAATACATGGATCGAACTAACTAAATGAGGTATTTACCGCCAATGCATGGGAAAATGCCAGGAAACCCTCGTTTAGGGGTTGGTCTCAAGATGGCCTGCCAATTTTTGGTTATTTTGATAGAGGAAATGATGATCAACCCTTGGGTAACCATCGTTTTGATGATCAGCCAGTTACATTCAGGCACTTGATAAGCATACAGTATGTCTAAACATTGAATTTTGGGTTTCCCAATGTTGAGACATACTTTTTTACGGCCTGAATAAATATCATCCGGTATTCTAATGTGGCGGAGAAATCCATATTGAAGGGAACATGTTCTGTGGATTTAAATGCGAGACTTCCATGGTGAGTGCGAGGCAATCTATGGACAAGGTACACCAAAACCCTGGAGAGTATCCTTGAACAGCAAAACAAGGGAATGTATCCCAAGCCCAGTTAGAAAAATTGGGGCCACCCCACCCATCCTTTGATGGCATCCCTCACCGGGTGTCCTCCCATATCCAAAGCCAGCCAGGTCAATATGCTGGGTGTCTTGTACATACGGAATACATACGCTGCGCACATTCACGGTGTATAATGTGTATATGTAGATATATACTCATATTCGGATTTGCAAATTTTATCTGTCTATCTATATCTATCGATCAATCCTCTATCTGTGCCTGTCTGTCCTGTCCCATCCTATCCTAGTTATCGAGTCTATCTAATCATTTCTAATCATATCTCATCTATCTTTTCTGTCGAATCTATCTATATATAACCTGCCTAATCGATCTAGTCTATCTCATCTATCTCATCTATCTCGTTTATCTCATCTGTCTGATTTATCTTACCTATTTGACCTATCTGATCTATATCATCTATTTCATCTCTCTCATGCATCGAATCTGTCTGATCTATCTCATCTATGTCTTCTATCCCCTCTATCTATTCTACGCCGCTCTACATTGCACTTTTCAAATCTAGTCGATCTAATCCATCTAATTATTTTGTTTCTGTCGTCGTCCGTCGCCTCAAACAGCATCACTTCACGACGGAGCTCAGCTGCTTTCTCGAAATGAACCTCTGACGGATGAGTGAAACAGGAATGAAAAAGGGCTTAGGAAGGTGGATATAACTGGGGATATCCCATAGATATGTGGGTTATACCGTATAATACCGTGGTTCTTAGCCATTTTCATTTTTGCCATGATATCCGTTGTATCATCATGTATCATCTGTATCAGCAAACCACTGGTTTCAAGTGGACGAAATATCGTGAATGCAATGTCTTCTCAGCAAAAATCCCAGTAAATCAGCATGTATCATCTAATGTCCCAGTAAATTCTAGTTTGATGCCAGATTCTGGCGCAGTAATTCTAGTTATCATCTAATGCCCCAGTGCCGCAGTAATCATCTAAATGGAATTCAAAGCTCAGTTAGATGATACCACGCCGCCGCCTGGGTCACTTCTGTTTTGGTCTCCTCAGTGGCTTGACGACAAAGCGCAAAAGGCGGTGAACTAGGGTTTATCCTAGTACCCTTCGATGTTCAAACATGGCTAGCTGGGAAATCTCCTAAAAATATCTAAAACTGAAGGTTTTAATGGGAAAATCGTCTGTAAATGCAGGATTCTCCAGAAAACCATCTTTGATTTCTGGATGTATAAATGGTGTAGAAACTAGCATGTGCAAAAATTGCTCATCATGAAACAACTCACAAAAACAAGCCATGATTGTTAAGTACCAATAATATGTTAAGACTCACACTGAGGACGTGGCCAAAAGGCGGCCGCAGTCCTTCATCAAACTTTCCCTGCGCCAAGCTTCCCGTGCCATAGGGGACATCATGGGATATGGAGGTTGCTCTGTCAAGTCATGATCATCCTGAAATCACCATGGTTGTTTCATTACGAAGTCATGATCCATGAGATGATTGACTTAGGACAAATGATATTTTGCTTTGATATATATATATTATAACCCAATGTTCTTTATCCCATGACTACTCCCATGACCCTGGTTATATCCCATGACTACACCTCTATATATAACCAGCCAAATTATATTTTGGTTTGTTTGAACATGGGGCTCATCACCATCTGATGGTTCACCCACTGGTTTCTAAAAGTAGATTTCCGAGAGAATGTGATCATGACTGCGCACATGGCAGTCACTCATTGCATGGCAAATTTATGCATGGCAAACTAACGTAACTATGGAAAATCACCATTATTAGCGGGTAAATCCACTATAAATGGCCATTTTCAATAGCTATGTTAGTTTACCAGAGGGTACTTCATGTCAATTTACCAACAAAACATTGGAGAAGTAAAACACGAGTAATGCTACAACTTCTCCAAACCATACATGGTGATACTTGGGAAGACCCCTTCTGAATTGCTAATTTGTTTCACCTCTATATAAATGCATTCCAAAAATTGCGTGGTTGAATCATCTGAATATCAAAAATTGTGGACCAGGATATTTTGATATATATATAATTATATATATATATTGAACACATGATGAGCTGACAGTGAACCTATGGATCTCTTCCACTGTGGACCGCCTGTTTTTCTCATTGAAAAATGGCCAAATTCGGGAGGTTTTGGGGGGATCTGACCCTGCCATTCACAAACTTCAGGGTATTGCTGTTCGTGGTATACCTACCCCTCTGAAAAATATTGGTCAGTTGGGATGATTATTCCCAATATATGGCAAAATAAAAAATGTTCCAAACCACCAACCAGTATTGCTGTTGGAAAATTTGTTTCGCTAATTTTCTCAGCTATAGAACCTCCATTTATTTCGGGGATTTTCCATTGCCACGTTTGAGAACACCGGAGGGTAGCTTCTAGCTTCGGGACTGACTTTAGATTCACCCCAAAAGGTCTACTTCATTGTGATAAGGAGGTTTCCTAAAATGTGGGTACCCCCAAATCATCAATTTTTATAGGATTTTCCATTATAAACCATCCATTTTGGGGGACCCCCATTTATGGAACCCCCCATAAGACACATCTTTCCATGAAAACGATGAGAACGATCCATCAAACTCTTCACCATCTCGAAAATCTACTGCTTTCCTGTAGGTCCTTCAAACCAATCCATTCATCAAATTTCTGGTCTTATATCCCCGTAATATTCCCGCAATATTCCCATAATATTCCCATTATTTGCCCATATCAATCATTTAGACACCTTTTCTTTTTTGGTTAGTGACTAAATCACGTGAAATCCCCATATTTCGGCTGGAAACCAGCCCCAGCCCATGCGTTGAACGATGAGTCTCAGACGTCCGAGTCGAGAGTTGCTCCTGGAGAGATGATGACTAGATATCCTTGATCTGGACCTATACCCAGTATATATATACATACATATGTATAGATCTTATATACGTATATATATATGTACATATATTGTACATATACAGTAAATACGTATAGATATATCGTGAATAATATTATACAACATTAAATATATGCATAGAATACGAACAAGATACAAACGGTATATCCATCAAATGGTTTGTTGAAGCAAGATCTGGACATATCTGGACAGTGAAGACCATCATCCCTTATTGAGGGGTGGAAATGAAGGAGCCAACGAAGATGTTTGCCAAGAGAAAAAACCAGCTGAGTCGAGATGGAGAGAGTCCAGTTGATATGGGGGTTTCCATACATGGGGTACCCCCAAATCATCCATTTTAATGGGAATTTCCCTTCTAAACTATCCAGCTATTGGGGTACCTCCATTTTAGGAAACCCCCATAGATTATAAAGTGAAATAAAGAAGGGAAGAGGAGTCGGATGGAGCATAAACATGAGGTAGAAATGATAGATCGAGGAGAACAGATCAAAATGAGTAGATGGCAGACATAGGTTGAGAACATTCAGTGTATGCAAAATACTGCGCCCCCGTGACAGATGCTCAAATGTGGCAAACTCGAAAATCACCTGCCTGTAGTTAAATAAGAGGTCTTACCGGGAAAATCATAGAACTACATGGTGAAATTTCCATTGCCAAGTTTGATTACCAAAGGGTATGTGTTGGATCATCTGTTGACCTATTAGCATGCAATATACAGAAAGGATCGCTTCCGCTGTTCTCAAACTTGGCTAGCTGGGAAATCCCCGAACTACATGAAGGTCTCAAGGGAACAAAATCATCCATAAATGGAGGAGATTCCATTAATTGAGTACTGCAACTCCGTTGTATCAGTGAATTTGTTCGGAATAACTTGACTTATCACTTTGAAGTCCATCTTTGTTTCTTGATTGAAATCCCCGTTTCGGCTCATGAAATCAAATTGTTTTTGTTCAAGCAGTTTAATGGCGATTGTCAGTTGCTGAAAAAAACATCCTGTATGTTTGTCCCCTTCTTTTCATTGAAATTCAAGATTTCTATGAATCGTTGCTACTTATATAAACCTCAATCAATATATACCCCATCTTCCTGATTGTCAATCCACATTTTGATCAACAGCTTGGTCCTCACAGGGCCATGCCGAACATGCCTTGGCCGCAGTGCACAAGGCACTCGGCAGGCGACGCCTTGGTTTTTCTGGATCAGGACTTAAGGACTTATCATCTGGTTATGACTAACAGTTCGCCATGGAAAGATCCACCCATTTTTAATAGGTAAACCCAGGTAAACCATCTATTTCTATGGGCCATCTATACCATGGCAAACTGTTAAATAATCAGAGGGTAAACCATAACTCGATATTTGTAAAACTTGGACATTCCGAACCTGTATGGCGGGTTGTATCTAGAATTCTGGAGAACTGTTTGTTGCAAATGGATGATCCAATCATCAACACTACGCCTTCAACCACCAATTTGTGGAAGTCAATACACGCATCTGAACAATTGACAATAGGGGAGATTAGCCAGCTCTGGTGTTGAGCAGAAACACAATAATATTACCCAATCATTATCATTGTAGAATACCGGGTTCTTCAAAAAAAACAATCATCCCATCAAGTACCACACCACAGAGGTCATGTCCCCTCCATCAGCCATTTCTGTTGATGATGCTCGGCACTTCCGATCACAACATTGAAGTTGGGGGTTGCGGGGGTAAGCAAGGCATCTCTGTGGTTTCATGTGGATGGCTGTGTTTTTTGAAGAACCCGGTATTACACAAAATACTATACAATACTGTACAATACTGCACCATTTAACACGATATAATTCATATATAATACTACAATAATACGAAATAACATTGAATAAATCTACATCAATACTACAGAAATCTATAGAATATCACCACTACAGAAATCAACATTCCATATGAATCATGACGACTGGTGAATTTCTGAACCGAGGCTTCAGCTCTATCTGGGTCAGGACCTGGCTGGGAAGGGGATGGCAGAGCTGGCTGGGAACGGGGATATCTCGAAAAGAGTGGTGGTTTCAACAAACAAACACTATATATTTGTGCCAATTCGATTCACATCTTCCAAAGTACTTCTGAAACTATATTTACTCCTTGGTGTTTTTTTAATCATCCTTGGCTCCTTACGCAAGATCTAGGATTCAGTTTTGGGTTGGTGACATCATCTCCCTCGAGGAGAGATCCCTTCACATTCCCTGGCCCCCGTGGTGTTTCTTGATGAAATCCTGGCATGTTAAAATTTTCATGGCTAAAATAGGCTAAGATCTCCACTAGCTTTGACATCCTGATTAAAATGTTCATGGCTATAGGCTAA
>Ga0126342_10022454_pt1 | contig 10419 bp, 7 predicted proteins | sample Cyp1metagenome_FD_92528 | JGI IMG/M metagenome (GOLD analysis project Ga0126342, IMG submission 92528) | Coral microbial communities from Lord Howe Island, Old Settlement Bay, Australia - Cyphastrea 1 metagenome | ecosystem: Host-associated > Invertebrates > Cnidaria > Coral ...
AGTGCAGCGATTTGATTCCAATGGTTCATACGAGTTTTCCAATGCTTTAAGTAGTTACCCAGGTTGCTCAAAAATTAAAATATATTTTTTACTATTTCCCCACGAGGGTTGTGCAAATCCACAATATTCACAGGCAAAAAGTGGTTCATGCGGTTCATTCATCTTACTGGGAAATCCGGTTTTGATTAGCCTCAGCAGCAATGTCAAGGGGTCATCGACCTTGTAGCAAACTCAGCTGGTAATGGAATCTCCCACGTCTTGCTGATCACACACACATATACATATATATATATATATATAGATAGTGTGTATATATATATATATATATATTATCTTCGAACATGCGATTTTCCCAAAATGTTTGTTGACTCGATGTTAAAGCCCCCGGTGATGTGTCCACAGGTGGAGCAGTATCAGTATGAGCAGTTGATGGAAATGGATCCCTGGCTTTAGATGTGCTGAGCGCTGGGGAGGTGGAAGAGTTTGTAGAAAATCTTGGAAGAGGCCCAGTTGAAAACAACTGAACCCATGAGTGGGAAGTATGTTTTTGAGCTATGGAGAGTAAACAAGAACTCAAAGAACCGATTTTGATCCAAAAATTGAGTACAGCATTGGCCCCAATTGACTAGTTTCGAGGCCCTTCATGTTTGCCTCATGTTTGATTTGGTATGAATGTCCAAGGTGGCAGTGTCGGACTGTTTGCATGTCAGCAACAAAGGAACGAAAGCTTGAGGAGACATCTGAAAGGAACGAGATGCTCGAGGACGTGGACCGCTGATTTGTCGAGGATTTCTTTCTGTAAAACTTGAGAAACCTCGTGTTTGTTTGTTCAAAGTATTTGTTGAAACATGTGTTCATGCAGGGTTTGAGATCAGCAAAATCAGCCTAGACCTTATCAGTTTCGACTTGGGGTGCAACCCATTCTCTGACAAACTCGGTTCGTATTGTTGGTGAATTTGTTATCCCATGGAATGTTCCATGGTATCCCAATAAACTGGCAATATATTCCAATAAATAGTCATAAATATATCCATTTTAATTATTTTTAGCACTCTAATGATATAGATATATATATATATAACCAGTTTTGCTTCGAAACCCCGTATTTGTTGGTGAACCCCCCCCCGACCCTACATCATAATCTACTGAGGGTGCAGTTGGGGTGGACCACCATAAGTTGGGATATAACCTCCAAAAGTATAGTTTTATAAGTATCCCATCCATGTAACATATATATATATATATATATTCATACATACGCATGTGTAACATACAGATTTGAACATATTAAACCATCTTATTTTATAATTCATAACTATCGTATATAGCCACTTAGGCACCAAAAACTGGAACAGCACCAACTGAACTTCAGATCTTCAGGAACAGCTGAAGGTCTCCACAGTCACAGCTGAAGGTCTGAAGGATGCACCAGAGATGCATCCTGACAGCACGGGCAGCCAAAAAGAGGGCTGTTTTATGGATATTTAGTATGATGTTATACGTATACGGTGAATTATTTCTTGTATGCGTGATTTAACCGGATTTAGCCATTAACACAGGGATCTTATGGGATTTTAATGATGATAGTTCTTGTTTTATGCGATTCAACAGCGCTGACCATGGGGATAACAATAGAATATCTTTGGAATTCTTTGGATAATAACCCTCCGGTGTCACCAAACATATCAATTGGACATCCCTTATAAACGATTGTCAATGGAGGTTTTAATGCAAAATATACTATCAATGATGGATTGCTCATTGCCACTTTTGATTACCGGAGGGCATATATAATCATATATATATATATATGCGTATATGCATATATAGCAACCCCAGACAGATAGACAAGTTAAATCTTATTGAAAGGGATAAATGAATCAGTTTTCTGTCTTTTGGGGTGCTACTACACACTTTGTAAGCAACAACTAGCTAGAATTTGAGATAATTTCAGGTCTTGCCTGGGGATGCAATCCAAGGGACTCTTCCGCAAATCGAAAGGGGCACGGAACTGCCCGATTTTTTCAATTGGATTTATGTCCAATTGAAGCAGAGACTGTTAGTTGCAGACTCGGGCTGTGTGGGCTTAGGCAAGCTGAGACTTTGTCAGCTTCTACACGCATTGCAGAGTTGGAGAAGGACCTGCGCATGGCAGTCAAAACCGCTGCAAAGGTGCAATGTGTTTTATGTTTCATTCATTTTTAGGGACAATCCATTCGTTCTATGGTAATTCCTCAAGCGAAGTACATCAATGGTGAAACTTGATGAGACCCGTTGCTTGGTCCATGGACTTGACCACCTGCCCCCCCTACCTTTCATACATTTGATGGAAATGTATGAACAGGGGGCGGGGTGTATACATACGGAAGGCAAGGGGGTCTTGGTCCCGTGCATGTGAAGAGCAGGAGGTGGAGCAGTATGAGCCGTTGAAGATGGATATGGACGCTTGACTGTGGGTTGGAATGTGAAATGCAGCGTTCAGAGTTGTTGTTCTCCTAGATATTGGCACAGTGGCCACAACTTGAGTCAGTGACGGGCAAATACAAGTGCTAGGGGCCTAAGGACACTATACCATTTTGTGTTGGTGTGATTGACATCATGGCGACGCTAGGAACGAGAGCTGGAGGAGACGACTGCCAGGAATCAAACGCTGCAGGACTTGGGTTTCAGGATGTTTCAAGATCATCTCTATCTGGAAGGATTATATGTAGTTGGGGGGTGATTGTTCTGCTTGGGTATCCCTTGATTGCGCCATTTCCACTAGTGACGATTCCCCGGGGCCACATGCATGGGATAGACTCCACATATGTTTAATTCACACGTCACACGAAAATCGCACGAGCTTCGGGTATATTCAACCCTCAAGTCCTCGTATACAATTTCCAGCTTTGTCTCAGCTGTCTTCGAACTGTTTTTTTTTTGCAGTTTTTGGCTCTCAGCCATCCAGAAAAAAGTGACTAGTCAATACCGGCCACTTCCTTCAGCTTTTCTCGCCACGATGGACAAGCGCACCGTGGGCTGCTTGGGAGGAGGTCAGTTGGGTCGCATGATGGTTTACGCTGCCCACCGCTTGGGGGTGCGCATGTGCGTCCTGGACCCCCTGGGCGAACACAGCCCCGCGGGGCAGGTGTCGGAGCTGTCTGTGAAGGGTGGCTGGGCGAAAAATAACGGATGGGCCAGGCCAGTGCTCTGGAGAATCACAATGCACAAAGGTATGCAGTATATATATATATACACATGATTGTATATGTATATGTGTATAATGTACAAAGATTTAAGAATTCTACGTTGAGATATCGTGATATATCCACAAATATAGATGATATAAACATGTTTCTTTCACTGGTGAGGCCTTCAATTTTCCTCAGACAAACTCACATGTTCTTGCATCGTGAGCCACCTTGACTCTGCTTCCCACGGCGGCCTGCCTATCCGGTCCCGAGGTAGCTTTCAGGATGCAGAAAAGATCAGGGAGCTCGCCAGCAAGTGCGACATTCTGACGCTGGAGGTCAGGTCGAGTGGTGAAGCATCAGCCAAAAATTGTGTGACGACCATTCCTAGTATGTGTTTCTAGCAGCAAAGCCAGAAGGTGGAAAACAAGAAATATCAACACATATAAACACGTCGCAAAGCCTCAAGATAGAAAACAGCATCATTCCCACTATTTAATCTCCATGTGTTTCTAGTGGGGCATTACCACATGCTGAACATAAAACAAATCATGGGGGTCCCAACTCACAGGAAAACATCATGATGGCAACATGAAAACACATAATGAACTACGCAGAATCATACTCAGATAGAATAAGACAGAATCAGTCAGAATGTCAGAAATCCCGGTGCACTGGAGATGTTCCTTACACAGTTGGCTTCTTGGTCGATTTCCGCTATCTCCACATGGCGTTACGTTGGCAGGTGGAACACGTGAACGCTCAAGTTCTGGAGGAACTTCATCAGAAGGGCGTCCCCGTGCAGCCGCTTCCCTTTGTTGTGAAGTTGATCCAGGACAAGTACGACCAGAAGGCCACGGCCACGGAGGGATGGCCTTAGGGATGGAAATAGCTCATGTTAAGTCAACCTAAGTTAACATTGGTAAAGTGCAAAATTCCAGTCAAGCACCAAAGGTGATATCAATTTAAATGTCTTCACCCAAAGGACATGAGCTTGGATGATGTTCCCATTGAATATTGCAATAGCTGTTTTTGTGTCCATGCATTCTTTTGGTGTGCCTGGTTGGTGAAGAGGCGACAAGAAACCCAATAGAGAGGAGAAACAAAAGTGGCACCGGAAGGAGTGGAACTCCAACCATCTCCAACCCTTAAACTTTCTTGTGTGGGTCAGTGAGAATTCCAACGTTGTGTTGTGAAAGTTTGCCCCAATAATATTTGCTCGCAACAGCACATATCTGCACTTGGTCGGATCCGACCTATAGGTCGGATCGATGCTTGGTGATTCATGTTTGGTGTTGGTTAATGTTGGTTATCCGGTAACCAACCATGGCGAGCCATGACATATCCACCCACTAAAAATCAGTGGATTTTTCCAGAAAAGTTCTTCCCATTTCTCGGGGATTTCCCTGCCATGATCACTGCAGTCCGTAAGCGAAGTGTTCTTATCCTGGAAACTGCTGAAGATGATTGGTGATTTTTCCAGGAAATCCATGAAATACTTGGGGAATCTATAGGGAATAGTTGCATATATATATATATGTGTGTGTGTGTTTGTTACTTTTGGGGGGTTCCTGAAGCAAATCCAAGTTATGTTTGTTGATTCTCACATATCTCCTTGCTTGGTCAAATTAAATCTATGTTTTGCAGGAACAACTCATTGTAGATAGTTGTTAATATCCCTGCGTTTCGCTGAAAGGTCGAAACAATGTTGGTCATTCTTTCAATGTTTTATCCAATAAGATGATTTTGCAATTGCTTGGTAACTTCTGTATCAACATGGCCAGATAAAACATGGTAAATCAATGTAAATCGATTGGCATTGCTATGGTGAAGTCTTGCCAGGCTCCCAGTCATTTCATCCATAGCAATGCATTTCCAGATTTTCCAGGTCCACTTGCAGAAGCACAGCATTCCTTTGCCGGACTTCGAGAAGGTTGACAGCGAACAGCAGCTGCACAGCATCGGAGAGAAATTTGGTCCCTGGTCGATCACCTGGGTGGTCAGGCCCTTGCGGTTTTATGACGCGAACATTCACATCACATGAATTCACATGACATGTCATCAATTGTCATCAAATCATAATGTTATAATGTTTAGATATGTTTCGATGACGTTTAAGTTCATTTCAGGAAATATGTTTGCAAGTGCGGGCGAGATCTTTTTGTGTTGCTGCACGCAATGCTGAAGAGGAGAATTCTTGGCGAAATTTCATGTTGATGACAATTTACCGTCATTTGATAACATTTAGTGAGTTGAACACCACTTTTGTGTGGTCGAATCCCCATTTGTATCATTTGTGCTCTTCGATATCCCATCTCAACCTTTTGGTTTTACTCAGGTTCCCTTTGAAATTTGTTTGTTTCTCATAATGTACCCAATTCAGATTGCAATTTAGAGTATTAAATATAAACACATATATATATATTCCCAAATTTCTGAGCAAACCCGTATCAGAATGTTGCGTATATCCCAGTAAGCAGTTTGCTGAGTAATATGCGGCCTGCTGGCACAGTCCAGCTGTCGTCGTGACTAAATAACGAAAATCAAGAAATGCTGAAAAATTAACTGTTAGATCCCCATTATTTAACCCAGATTATCCCCATTAAATTATCAACTATCATGAAAAAATAATTGATTGAAACCATACTTTTGATAGTTAAATCCCCATGATGTCCCTGTTGAGAGTTGGTTAACCTCCCACTACCCTATTGGTCAAACCACCATTTTTCATTGCTAAAATCCACAGTGACAAATCTTGATGATTAAACCACTTATTGCAGCATTGCTGATTATAGCCCCATAGAATTCCATATTCTTCTTTATTTCCGCTGTGGTTGGTAAAATCCAATGTGCTTTTGCTGATCAAACATCCTAGTTTGTTTAGCAGTCATATACCCAAAATAGCGCCGTAGATAATCTAAAGTATATATCTATGTGTTTCATGGTCAAACCCAGCATTGTTGCCAAATTCGTTTTTCCCAGAAATATTTGAAGGGAAAAAATGCTGGACACCCCCATGTTTTGTGGCAAAAACCATGGTTTTCTCGACATTTTCCCCTGAACCAACTCGGTAACTGTGAAAGGCGTACCATACTTGCGACAGGTACCATACCACATGGTACAACACGTGTTACAACATGTTTCACGGTCAAATCACCAATTTTGATGCTTACATCATACTAAATCCCATTATCACAATCATAATGAGGAATTTTGGTTGTATTTACCCACGTTATTGATAGTCTCCCAAATTTTGTTTGTTGAGTCCCCGTTTTTGTTGCTCTCCATATGTTTGATCGTCAACTCCCAAGGTTTGTTGCTACAGTGATCCCAAAAAATGGTTGGTTTTCCCACGGTTTTGCCACTGAACGTGGGAGAAACCGAGGTTTCCCCATGATGCTCAAGAGCCGCTTTGGTGCCTACGACGGCAGGGGCAACGCCGTGGTGGCCAATGCGGCGGCGATCCCAACGGCCTGGAAGAAACTGGGCGGCCACGATGGGAAGAAGCTCTATGTGCCCTGGCTTCCTTGGTCCTATTAATGGGACAAGACTCATGGGCATGGGTCTTAAAAACAAGATTATATGATGGGCATATGATTATATAATGGGTTTATATGAAATATATGATTAAGGATATTAATATTAAGGAGATTAATCATGTGATTAGTTTGGGAGAACATCAAGTAAATTGGGATATGAAGAGGGATACAATGGAAGAATGATGAACTGTAATCAACTATTGTCAACTAGTGTTGATTATTGTTATCAACTAGAATGTCAACTATTTATGAACTAACTGTATATTTATATATGTATACACGTTATTGGCGATATACCCTCGGGCAATTGAACTTACAAACTGGAAAATCAATATTTTCACTAGTTAAATCATCATTTTTGTCATGTGTATTTATATAGATATATATACACATTGGCCATTTTCCATAGCTATGTTGAATAACCAGACGGCATAAGGCCTAGGAAAGGGCTTGTGGGGGGATATTCCCTCAATTTCTATGGCTTTATAAATGGTGCAGTAGCTCTAGTTTAGGTACCTGAAATGGCCATTGATTGGTGGTGACGGAATTTCCCACCAAGTTTGACCATGAAAATCAGAACAAACCAACATGGTGATTTAAGTAACAAAACTGGTGATTTCACTAGCAACTAGAGCGGGATACATACAATACCATGCCATGCCATGCCATGCCATGCCATGCCATGCATGCATGCATGCATGCATAATCATACATACATACATATCCCGAAATTCAGTATGATTAAACCATCAAAACATATCAGTTAAGCATCATAAAAGGTAGTCCACTGGAGTATCATGGAGGTAACATGCGAATATATATATATATATAATTTAATTAAATCCAGCGACCTATTTCCTTTTTGAGGAGGCTATGTTGCTAAAATCACCATTTGTCATGGGCAAATCCCATTGATGGTTTAACACATGATATTCACCAACCTGAAATAAGGTCACGTGCCAACGGTCACGTGCCAAGATTTACAGATCTCAGGTGGAGAAGTGGGCGCCCTTTAAGATGGAACTGGCCGTGATGGTGCCTCGGAATGCTGAAGGGAACTGGAGGATGGGCCTGGATTTGTTCAGTTCCATTCGTAAACTCAGTTTAGTAACTTTAGTAGTGTTATAAAGTTCAATTCCATAAGTTTTTTTCATGGCCAAAACTTTCCGAACTTGAGTAAGTTGATCCAAAGGGGATGCAACTGTAATGGGACTTCGTTTCGGTTGAATGCAATTGTTTGGATGTCATCTCCGCTCAGGTGGCTCGCGGCGTCGATGAGACCATGAACGTGACCATGCGCACTTACCCCGTGGTGCACACCGTGCAGCGCGACAGCGTGTGCTTCACATGTTTGACGCCACCGGTGGGTGTGACCCAGAAGCAGCAGGCCAGGGGCTGGCGCAGCTGGTGATTTCAAGTTATGGAAAGTTATTTTTTGGAATGTTATATAGGTATGACTTGGTAGTATTCATCTTATGTTATTGATATTACCAAAAATGATAATGTATATACTAGAGAAATCACCTTTCTTCAATTGCTTTGCTTTAGTTATTATTTGGTAGTTTGATATCGCTATGACATGTTGATAGATGCTTTACCTATTCACAAAGGTGGTTGTGAATAGCTCTATTGTTAGTTTACCATATTTACTGGAAGGTACAGGGTTGCCAATGCTAGTCAGTGAAGAACCTGAAACCTCACCGGCACCCCACAGTTTAACCTCTTCACCAGCAACATCCAGCAACGATGCCTTGACTTTGAACTTTGAACCAAGCAACGATGCGGTGAGGATGTTTGATCCACATTTCTGGTATCAATTGGCATCTGGACCCGCGTTGAAATGGGACCTTCTGGGCATAGCATCAGCTTCCCCTCCTTATGTATGCCACTAAAACACCATAAAATACAGGACCTATGATTTAAAAAACATATCAGCACTACATTGCCATGATGTCCATTCTATCCCAATATACACGCATTTTTGGTGGTTCCATTATGAAATGATGTTCCATTCCATGTTTGATGGTTACATTAAGTTATATTCCATTTTTTATGGTTGAATTCCATGTTTGATGCTTAAATCACGTTAAATCGCGCTATTGATGCCCATTGGGTAACTCCCACATCTCTCATGTCAATGGAATGGGTTTAAGGGACAATCTTCAGCGAAAACCATTGCCGTCTATCCACTCAACAGGTGTTTCCTGCAGATTTCCCAACCAATCCATCGATTCTGCCAGTGCTTCGCCAGGAACTGGCACAGAAGGTGGCCACTGATGCCATCAAGAGCTTTGGCGACGCACGCGGCATTTTTGGCGTTGAGATGTTCCTGCTGGAGGACCGCAGCGCCGCAGCTAGTAGAAAGGTGGAAGAAAGGATGTAAGAGTGGTCGATGACAAGATCATTATAGCACCATTAGACTCACCATTTTAAGCTACTTGAACGGTAAACACTTCTGAATCTGGCCGTTTCTGGACCAACTGTGGTCATCGGGTCCCTTAGCCCTTCGGCCCCCTGAAGGATGGCCAGGTGTTGCTGAATGAGATCGCTCCGCGCCCGCACAACACGGGACACTACACCATGGAAGCCTGTCTCCTGGTGTGAGAAACGCCCTGTCATCAATCGGGGGGCCGGTACCCTCGGATAATCAAACATGGCAATGGAAAATCCCTTTAAATGGAAGTTTATAGCTGGGAAAACCATCTATAATAGTGGGTGATTTTCCATTGGCATCTTTGATTACTGGAAGGTAAACCCTTTTCGACGTCACCCCAAGTCTTTTTCTTTGATACACCCCTAGTATCCCCATGATTCTGGGATGGATGCAACATGACCCCGCATGGAAGGCCTTGATGTTTACGGGTTAATGACATAGCTATGGAGACGATGGCCCGTTTATAGATGATTTGCCTTTTTTTCAAACATTGGTCGATTTTCCATAGCCATGTTGAATTACCAAAGGGTACGCGGTGATACATAAGTGGAACATTTTTTTGGGTAAACCAACTCGTGACGGTAGCTGACAAGAGCGTAATTTTAGACCACTTTCTTCATGGGTGAAGATGTCTTGCTCATGTTCATGCCGTCTATAATTTTTGGAGGCCTTTCAATTAAACGTATAATGTGGTAAACCCTGGAATGAACCTCAAATTATAGGATAGCTTCCATTCGGCCCATTTAGATCCATTTATGGTTGAATTGTGGTTGATTGACCAGTTGACCATTCGGCTTCACAAATTTATGGTATCAAAAAAAACCGTGGTGTGGAGTACTATTGATTGAGATTGTGAGAGATAGCTTTAAAAAAAATAACTGCATAAGAATATAAATCAATAAATAAATAAATACATATATATATATATATAAACAAAATCAAATATAAACAAATATTTAGATATGATTAAATATGAATATACATTAAATAAATAAATAATTATAAATATAAATATAGATAAATATATACATATAAATTCAATAAAGATAAATATAGGTAAATATGTAAAATGCGTCCTACCTTAGGAAATTATTTTGAGGTGGGGGTTGGTTCCAAAATATTTTTTTAAAAATAATTTCCATTTTTAACATACATTTTATGTTAAAATCACCCGACAAGAGCCATAGCAAAATAATTTTTGCACCCGTACCTTGATGATGGTGCAAAATAATTTTCCACCTACAGAGGTTGAAGCACCTTGAAATAATTTTAAACA
>Ga0126342_10022455_pt1 | contig 10418 bp, 8 predicted proteins | sample Cyp1metagenome_FD_92528 | JGI IMG/M metagenome (GOLD analysis project Ga0126342, IMG submission 92528) | Coral microbial communities from Lord Howe Island, Old Settlement Bay, Australia - Cyphastrea 1 metagenome | ecosystem: Host-associated > Invertebrates > Cnidaria > Coral ...
ATCCCAAAGCTTTGACTGATCCTGCAAAGTACTTCGGCCCAAAGCAACCAATCCCAGAGCCCAGGACACATAGTTTCCTGCAAAAAAGCAAGACCGTGGTTAAACTTAGCACTTCATGGGTAAACTCAGTATTTATCGCGAATGCCAAGTTTAACTTTGCATTTGTTTAAATGCTAAGTTAAACTTCGACGTGGGAAGGTCTGGGTATATATATATTATATTATATCCTGTCTGACCATTGCAGGGTTTCTCCTCTTCACGCCACCAATGACTCGATCTCCTCAAAATTTCGCGGATGAAATTGCACTACAGCATATGACAGTTCGCGGAGTCATTTGATTAGTAGATCCTCATCCATCTTGACCCGTCTTGAACCGTCTGTCGCGTGGCTGCAGCCAAGTATTTCAAAACACTCGCTGCGATTCCTGCGCCTTTTGCGCACTTGGTCCAGGGCATCAAAGTTGCAAACAGCTGAGACTATAGATATGACATTTGGGTAGCTACTGTATGGGGCAAAGATGTCAAGAGTCAAAATTAAGGGTTTCAATATACGATATGTCAATAATATGTCAATACTATCCCTCAATAATATGTTAATAAATACTATCCCTCCAGTTCTTTGAAATCGCTTCCGAGTGCTACCAAATCCATTTCTCTGTTAGCTTGACAACATCACCCCTTGGAATATAGAACACGGGACAGCCCGGGTTGTACCAAAAATATGTTCTTCAGTAAAATACTGGTTTTGTGCCCAACTGGAACCCAGGCTGCTTGTTTTCTGCGGAAAGCATCATGGACCATGATTTTCTAGAGAGGGTATTTTGAAGGTCAATTTAGATGCTTTTGATTTTGTGAATTTTCAAACAGTTGCGGTTAACCGCCGGCCATCGCACGGGTCACAGGTGATGCCAGCAACCCACCACAATGACAAGGGTGATTTGTGGGAGGGTGACCTGCTTCACTTTAACCCAGACCTTCACATTCATGTTTTTTTGTATTTATACTGTACTTCGGTCCCCGTTTTGGTCTCAAAAAGGGGGAGTCCATGTTGGCCACAGAATTTCCAGGAGGATCAATGATTAATTTTAGACATCCTCCTCTCTGGAGAGCCTTTAAGAAAGTGCAACCAAACTTTGCAGCAAGGATCCTACTCAACACGACCCGAACAGCAGGACCAAACTAATCTGTCAGAGAGTCGCAACAAAAAGAATATATAGGTAGCTTATATATCTCCAAAAAATATGCGTCAATCTAAATACCACGACTTGACCCTGTTGAAACGATGTTAGGGACATGTGATGAGGCAGATGCTCTCCCGCACTTTTGCTTCTTTGCGGCCGCTTGCGCCCAGCATCCGACATTTCTCGGCATCTTGGCAAGTTTTGAGTGTTTTTTGTTCAACCAGCGGCATTGTAGCAATGTGCCCTGAAGGAGCCCCTGCCTTGTTGAAGATTGATCAGTCATGTATGAGCACCATGTTGCCTCCACAGGCTCCCAGAGGAGAATTTTGAGATCTTTTGAGTCACGTCGCCAGAGAATCCCCCACTAGGCAGTGAAGCTGCCGGCGGACTCCAATCAAGCACAGGGCATCGGTCAATATGCCAAGGCGGGGGGCGGGGGCTCCCGGGGGCTCGAAAAGTTTGATGGGATCCATATAGATCCAGGAGATTCTGAATGGATCTGAGATAGTCTGAGAATGTCTGAGATCTCTGAATTTCTTGATGTGATATGATGTGATTTGATGTGATTTCATATGCAAATCATTGCAAATCTAGAGGCCCCAGCTACAGAATTGCAGAATAGATACAGTGATCCGCGGAGCAAGGTCCATTCACACTGGCAACTGGCTGTTTATCCCTATGGCATGGCATCCAGGACCTTTTGGAGGGCAAATTTGGCGACAATGTGGATGCTTCAGTCTACGAGCGGGTGGAGATGTTTCACACAGACTCCGTCGCTTGACCTTATGACGCTGACCGTCAGGTTAAGTCAGCCTCGGCCTGCCGATCCACGTGTTGGGGCGGTTGACAGATGGACCTGTAGGCCTGTAGGCTAATTCGCTTTCAATTGAGGAACTTGCAGGTGACTGTGCTGTCAATCCTGACTCCAGGGTATTCCACGAGATTCCACTACATTTGGACATATTTGGACATATTTGGACGGTCTTTGCGATGCTTCGCTTCTCATGTGGGTCGTTCTCATTCCATTTGCGCGGCTGAGGTCATGTGTGGCATCTCGGCGTTGGCGTTGAAGACCAATGCACCGACCATTCTGCGAGAAGAGGCTTTGACCTATGCTGATGCTAAAGGAGCCACAGTCTTTGGCAGCAGCGTGCCTTGGGCCAAATCGGTCTGAGTCTGAACAGTGACGTGCAAGTGCATGAACGATATGAATATGTATGAATGGATATGAGTGGATATATGACTGATTTATTAACATGATTTGACCATACTACAACATGGTCAGGTCCCTTACAGGCCTAATCAATCTCCGGTTAGATGTTTCAAATCCTTCGCATTTCTGTGTCCCAACTATGATCATTCCTGGAACGATGTTCCAAAATGGTCCGAAATGGCTCATATGCAGCGTGATGTCAAGGCGAAGTGCGCCCCAGAGAAGGTCATTGCAGCGAACGCCTCCGCAGCACCCTGGCAGAGTCTGCTAGAGAAGCGGGGTGGAAATCTACGAGGTCATACTGGCCGAGAGCAGAAGTAACTAAACCATAATCAACCAGAGCAAGCAGATTTAGACTTTAGATGATTTTAGAAAATTTTAGGTAGATTTTAGATTTAGGAGCCTGCTTGTTACATTTTTGTATATTTTTGTTGTTTGCCATCGGGGGTGAGCTCATGAGAAATCACGCCTTCTACATTCTGCATGCTCGCTGTCATGGATGGCTGCGCTGAGGTCAGAGAATGGGACTCCAACGGCACTGTCTTTGGATTCAACCCAAGCATTCCTGGACATGATGCAGGTGGAAACTTTGACATGCGACATGACATCATTTCTTTATATTTCTTTGACAGTTTTTGCATGTTTTTGCACTTTGACAGGTTTTAAAATTCTAAAGCATGTTCAGTTGCATTTTTTTGTGGCCTTAGCGCCCTTAGCGCTGAGATGCGCTGAGCAAAGTGCGTGAACCAGATTGTCATGAGATGCATGTTGCAGGTGAGTTTGGGCACAACGACTTCTATCCAGTGGTCATGGCAGCAGCACAGGCCATAGTGCCATAGTGCCATAGAGATCTATTTGAGATATTTGAGATCTATGACCTATGAAGCGTATTTATGATGAACATAAAGCTTGGCGCAACGCTGCTTCATCCTTCAGGACAATTTACAAGACGCTCCCTCTTCTTACCTAAGGATATTGTCATGTCAGAGCATTTCCATGGGAGACATCAGCCCACCGAATCGCTGAAAAGATTCGGAAGAAACAGGCATCGACAGGTTGCGCTGATTTTCACGCATATTTATCTTTTCATTAACTTGCCAGTTGTGTTTTGTTTGGTCCGACCTTTCTCCTTTACTTAATTTACCTGTGAAGTCCCGTCCGAGTCAGGTGACTGGGCAGGTAGATGGCAAAAAGGCTCTGCTGGCCATGATCGCCTTGGATGAAATCCGCGGACGCCTTGCAGAGGCGCCATCGAACTCGGCCAGACTCGGGATATGGGTTTCTCTGTATACAGGATGATATGGGTTTGTCTGAAAATAGGGTATTGGATGTATTGGGTACTGGGTACCACCAAAACCCGTTTACCATCGTTTACCATTCTTGCTATTAAAAGTTGCCACTTGGATCCACTTGGGGATTATTAAGGCAATTTTCAGACACCCGCATAACCCCACAAAGAATTAGTTCAATGACGCCAGGGGCGTGCCCTATTTTCACCCAAGGTGACTGTGGTGCCAGAGTTTATCTCTGCATTGGCTTGAGATCTCTGTTTAATGTTTACCCTCTGGTAAACTAACATAACTATATATATGGAAAATCACAATTTTCAATGGGAAAATCCACTATAAATCACCATTTTCAATAGCTATGTTAAATTACCAGAGGGTAGTTCTGTTTGATTGATTGGGATCCTGATGGCAATAGAGAGAGAGATTTGGGAGCCCAATGTTCGGAGGTGACGGATCCCCCACAAGAATTCCGTGGAGACTCTTGTAGTTCCGCATGGGTTGGCCCACAGCAATAGTGCTTGAATCGAGTGGCATAAAATGTCTCCGGTATCCCTTTGCCAACGATTCTAATCCGTTGAAAACACATGAAAACACTAACCGTCACCAACCTGGACATAAGGCCTTCTATCACCTCGTATCCATTCCATTCATTTTGTCGTTCAGGTCTTCAGCCTGAAGAGCTACTTAGCTGAAAGCATGTGGAAGAAAACCTAATGCGAGCTAAATTGTCAAGGGGCTACATTTGCTGCTACATCCGCAAAGTTTGATGCACTCATTTATGTCATATGAGTCATATGAGTCATATGCACTAGTATGCACTGTGACTGTGTTAATCTGTAATCATACGAACGACGAACAGATCATCCAAAAGTGCCGAGGCTACAAAATCGACCACGTTGTGCATGGCTGCTTGTTTGTTCATTGGAGGAGGGGGAGACCACAACCTCACCTTGCTTCTCAAAACCCTCACTATTAGATGCTATGTTTTGTGCGGAAACTCTTCAAGACAGCTGAAATCAAGTCGCTCTCCTTGTGGAAGGTTGCTGACTTAATTACTTTTGTGTTTTCAGATTTTGTAGTCACAAGTTCCGAGCTCTTCCCCATGCTTCCCATATCTTCCCAGACTTCCTGGCAATTCCCTGTGCGGAGCTCGTGAACGCCCACAGTGCTTTTGACCCAGGTGCCATTGCATCCGCAGCTGTGTACGGTGCACTCCTGGGTGCTAGCGTTGAAGAGAGCCTTAGGTGCAGATTGGAATGTGGGCACCAAGCCGTGGTTCTCTCATGAGCTGATACTGCTGTTGAATGGAGATATAATATGGCAAAGAAATCCAAAAGAGAGATCATTTTTTTCAATGTTGAGCCTTCACCTTGGAAGCTGATCGACTTTTCAGAAATGCGGCTCAGATCTAAGGATTGAAAGTGCCATTGGCATGGCAGTAGCACATTACATTCCCTTCCGCGCCATCCGCGCAGGCAGGGTTACCAGATCCGAGCACTTCCAAACATTTCCATGGCATGTGAGATATGTGAGCTGTGTCATCATCAGGTCATCACGATGACAACGGCATTATGTCAAACATAGGTTAACATCATGACTCAGTCCCTAGCATCAAACTAAAATGCGTAGTATATCATTATATTTAATTATATACAATTATATATAATTATATATATAAATAAATATAATTCTATAATTACATGTATAATGCATCATCAACATTTCATATCATATATTCAAAGATCTTATCATATGACTATCATGACTCATGACCCTCAAATTGACTATGATTCTTTCCAGCATCCCATGGCATCCCATGGCATGGCCGCAGGCAAGCAGCTCTCTGACTCCAAGGGCGCTTCGGCTGCCATCTCTACTGAGGCTGCAGTCCTCTCTGTGCGACGTGTCGGGAGGCTCAACAGATCTCAGGCCGGTGACCGATTTGAAATTTCTGGCGGCTGTTGAGGGGAACTACTCCCAAAGACGGTGATGAAAGCTTGCTACACACACATACATATATATATATAAATATCAAATAATTATTAATTATAGATTTAGGTACGCTACACTCACTTGCACACGCACACATCGCACACATCGCACATATTGTTTATAGTCATGTATGTAAACATGATTAAACATGTATACATATACATGTTTGCGTACAAATGTCAGTGTATGTCAATTCTGTGCGCGCTTTGATATGCACATTTTCAAGTAATAGTAAGAACATGATAATAACAATATGTTAATATAAAATTAATAGTTGTAATATTGCGAATCCACCGTATGTATACGGCTGGGGCCTCCCTACTGTTTTCACTGAGGCCATGCGAGGCTTCGTGGGCCCCAAGGATATCTTCCGCAATCCGGAGGCCTTGGGGCACAGCCATGCGTGGCCGTGTAGAGGATGGCTGATTCACAGCTATGTGTATGACCAAAATGCTATTTGAATCTATATAATTGGATCTATATGGCTATATGTATCATGTGTGCGTATTCATGATTATACATTGCTACTAGTCATGGCGTGTATGGATAGCGATAAAGACCTAGAGAGCTACAACATAACTAATATGATTTATGTGTGCCGACATGTGCAGAAAAAGGAATAAATGGAAGTTGCATGTTTTTTCTTGATCATGATGCTTGCAATATGCTACCTTGGAAGTTGCCGCAGCGCGCAAAAGCAATAGCTGCATGTCATGGAATGCACACAGTAAAAGTTTGTACTTACTTTGCACATCTTTGCACGGCTATCTAGACTTGGATGTAGGTAAGAAATCTGGAGGATCATGAATCATGACATGGATTTGAATGAGACCAAACAGGATCTAAAGGATGGACAGATGAAACATGTTCAATTTGGCATGTTTGAAGGCGATCTTTCGCTTCTTCGAGCCAACGACAGGAACAGGACTGGGAACAGTGCAATCATTGGTCCTGGGATGTCCTGGGATTTGTTGGCATGCCAATTCACTCGGGCTGTAAACGAAACAAAACCTCAACCACCAGTAAGGACCGCCCGCAAGAGCTCAGCAGTTCGCAGGTTTTAGCATGCGCGAGTGCCCATCCATCCAAATAGCAGCATTTGACTCTATGACTTTTCATAAGAGCTGCCTGCCACTGAATCCCATGACGGAGAGCTCTCCAGGAAAGAGCAAGGACAACATCGACATCACCTTGGGCCAAAGCCTCAATTTTCAGGTAATAGGTCATTGGGGAGACCTTGTGGATCGTTGTGGATGATTGTTTTCCTGGGCTGTTGATCCAGTCCTACACAACCAGGAATTCTTGGATTCTGCGACATGGCCCTGCCGAAATCCATGCCAATTCATCCAAAATCAGGTGAATGTGTTGTTGGAAGTGATGAACAGTCATGATTCACGCTTCCACGCGTAATGTATGCATGCGAGCCCGAGAGTTGCTGTTGTTGATTTGTGTGATTATCAAGCCTGAGAAAAGAAACATCCATGTCCATGCCAGACATGTATCATAACTTAATGACAGTGTTCTTTTGATTTGCGCCTTTCAGAGGTTCCAATCTGACGTTGGACCTTTTTTGGGGTTCCAGTGCCGGTTTCGAAAACCGAAAGCCGCGAGTCTGTGGCTTGGACCTGCCAGTGTTCCAAGGCAACAAAGTGCGGTGGGGCCCTGGACCAAGTCCTTTCAACCTCATCCTGTCCCACAGCGGTGATGATTTTGCAGTGCCTTCTCCAAAATTCTGTTTGCCGGGGATGTGGGCAAATCTCGCTGCCAGTTTTCTGGGTGAGAAACACTGTGGAGAAAACATGCGTTTGAAGCAGAAATAGACTTGGCAGATCTTGGCAGCGACTCAGATAGGGTCCTGTGCACTCGACTTTTCGGTCCCAGGTCATGGGCATGCACTTCAAACTTGGCCTCTACGAGCATCAGTCAGCTGGGGCGCTTGAGGGAGCAATCAATGCATTGGTGAACAACCCTGAGCTGGTTTCAGGCTGGACACCACTCAGTTGTAGATTATCAGCCCATACCAGCCATATATTTGGTTAGGGTGGAGATGGGTATGGGATGGAAAGATTGTACGGGCCAAAACCATCCAAAACCCATCACCCCTCAAAAATATTCAAACATCCAGCTAAACTCTGTTTTGCTATTCACCGGCTACAGGGTTTTGACGATGTTTTGACCCACAGCCAAGCTGTCCGAGAAAATTGACAGGTGGTGTTGATGGCATTGCTGGTATCAACATCATTGCCTACGAGCCTGCCTTCGGCATCATTGGTGATCCTGCCAAGAAGGACCCCAAGACCAGACAGTTGCTCGGCCTTTTCGGAATACATATCTTGTATCGCTAGCAGGGGTAACGTCCAAGCGGGTACCAGTTCCACTGTATTTTCAGGACACACTTGCCATATATAACTTTGACAAATTTTGCCATAACTTTTACAAATCTATCTAATCTATCTATCTATCTATGAATCTATCTATCTATCTATCTATCTATCTACCTACCTACCTACCTACCTACCAGTCTATCTATCTACCTATCTATCTATTTATCTATCTAATCTTATCTGATCTATATACTGTAATCTTATCTGATCTAATCTTATTATCTAATCTTATGTATCTTATCTTATATTATCTTATCTTTTATCCATTTTTATCCTTTATCTTTTATCTTATCTTATCTTATCTATCTATCCATGCATCCATCTATCTGCCTATCTACCTATCTATACTTATCTAATTCTATCTAACCCCAACTATATATACGTATATATAATCCCGTGTAGTCCCATCTAATCCCATCTAATCCAATCGTATCTACCTTTCTACCTGTCTATCAATCAAACTATCTACCATTATCTACCTATCTACCATTATCTGCCTAAGCCTATCTACAATTTTTTGCCTATATACAATTAGATACCATTATCTACCTACCTACCATTACCTACCATTACCTACCATCATCTACCATTATCGACCATTATCGACCATTATCTACCGTTATCTACCATTATCTACCTATCTATCAATCAATTTATCTATCTATATCAATTTGCATTAGATTTGCACTATTTTGGTATACATACATATTGCATATTTATATATTTGCATGGCTGAACAAGATTACATTATTTCAATGATGGCTGTGTCGCAAGGATCATTCTGGGAGAGGTCTGAAGTTTCGGTGTGAGGTCGGCCGACCACTCCATGGCTTTCATCGTCTCTCGCATTTTGCAGAAGGTCTTGAAGACGGGCAAGGCCTGGGCACCGCAGACGCTTTTGTAGCACTGACCTGGAGTTCACTTGCCGCAATGCTGCAATGCAATGCAGCTAGATATTGTGATAGATAGATAGATAGATAGATAGAGAGATAGAGAGAGAGAGATATATATATATATACATATAGCATCATATAGCATCATATAGCATCATATAGCATCATATAGCTACATTGTGAGGTGCCAGGAACAATGGATGAGGCTTGGATGGAACTGATGTTTCTTGGCCACACGTTCAGCAGAAAAGGGCATGGAGAAGAATCGGTCAAGCCTGTGGTGCACTTCTTCACCGATCCATGTTTGCGGAAATGTGGCAACTTCATGTGAGCCAAATTTGTTGGTCAAAATTAATGCCGCATGCCCCGGACATGTCATCCGGTAGCCGGTAGCTCTCGAAAGTAATACGGCAGTCGGTGAAAGTTGGATACCCCGGGACTCCTTCGCAATTTCTTGGCCAAACTGAGTATTCAAGCATCATAATCATGGGTCTTCGAGGTACTGACTGCAATATGTGTGGAACTTTGGCTCGTGCCCAGCCAATCCGCCCATGGGTGTGCAAGGTTGTCGCCATATGACTATGGAAAGGATGCGCTTTATGAGAAGGACACCCGTGCATTGATGGAGAAGATCACGCTGCATGGCAGCGGTTCATAGTGGTTTGGAATGCTGGCTGTAGGATCCGCATGGATCCGCATGTGACCAATTGTCAGCTACGATTATGAATTATTGAATTTATAGCATATCTTAGCAGCACATTTCCAAGTTTCAGGCGAAATTGCTCACCTACAAGCTACCGTAGCACCCAATTTCAGAGAATTTCAGAAGCACCATCTCACTGGGATGTGCCCATGGACCCATGCCTTCAGATCCTCAGGTTTTCTCATGGTGGGCCTGAGTATGATGCCAAGTACCCTGATGGCATCCCCACAGCCATCGACATCACTCTGAAGAGTGGTAAGGAGCCTGCCTCAGTCGAAAATCCCGCGGAGAGAATGAGTATTGCTACGGGTTACATGTGAGTATACCACAAGGTGCTTTGGGACTTAGTCAGCATGGATAACATTGATCAAAGATGATCAAAGTGGCCTCAGTGCCACAACCGGATTGTCAATTACGTGTGCCGGCAGATGTATGGTGACACCTGCGAGGTGATTAGCAGCGGAATGGCTTCTTTGATGCACTCTCTGGGACCTGTGGTGTTGCGTAGTGGGTCATGCTTCAAAACACCTGCCACATCCTCAAGACATAGTAGGTGAATGTCGGTGAAGAAGTCTCCAGATCGTTTGCAACGCGCAATCGAAATTACTGTACTTCGAGTTGTCCCCACCATGACATCTAAACGTTTTGTTACTGGCAAATCTTCTGGCATTCTATCTGACATATCTTCTGGCATTTTATCTGGCATATCTTCTGGCATTCTATCTGGCATATCTTCTGGCATTCTACCTGGCATATCTTCTGC
>Ga0126342_10022456_pt1 | contig 10418 bp, 12 predicted proteins | sample Cyp1metagenome_FD_92528 | JGI IMG/M metagenome (GOLD analysis project Ga0126342, IMG submission 92528) | Coral microbial communities from Lord Howe Island, Old Settlement Bay, Australia - Cyphastrea 1 metagenome | ecosystem: Host-associated > Invertebrates > Cnidaria > Coral ...
TCTAACTGCACTTGTGCCATATTCTAACTCCAGATGCGTTGGCTTTTAGAACAGTGTCCGTAGACCGTATTCTATCTCTGGTAAAAGATTTTTCATATTCTAAGTGCCTGTCCCTCACAGTATGTTTGTTGGTTTATAAACCCCATGAATACCATAGTTATCTATAGTTATATCTACCATAAACCATAGAATTCAGCCAGTTATAAACCAACTGAACGCTATCTTGGGGGCCCATCCTGCATCATCATCCTTCTTAAAATGAAGGATCCGCAAGTCATCATAGTTTTCAATACAAAGTCTTGGTCATCCTTGACTTGGATGATTTGGGGGTGCCCCATGACTTAGGAAACCTCCAGACAATCATAGTTGATCCATCCATTTACCAACTATAGTTCGAATCAACTAGGGTGACAAATAGGAAAATCAACTATAATCAACTTCATTGTCAGACACCTCCATTGAAATCCAAAGACTTTATCAGCGAACGAAGCCGCCTCCGACTGGGGCGAGTCGACCCGCCCCACGCGCATGGTCTCACTGGTGGCCTCGCGGCAATTTCATGGGGGGTTGACATGATTTCACTGGAGATTCTACGCTAATCTTTTGATACTGGGACTATTCGCCAGCCAACTTTTGTTTATCTAAGATTGGGTGTGGAAAGAGGAAAAACTCCGCTGAAACGAGGACATACTAGACATAGTATGGCTACTTGAAGCTTTTGAACTGATGCAAAGATAGGGATCCTCCAGCCATGTTGGATCACCAAAGGGTAGCTAGCTGGAGGGGAACCCTCCTGTCGACATGAAATCTGGTGCGATATTCATGGAAGTCGGAACCCAAGAAATTTTGGTCAAAATGATTTGCCTGGGCTCTTTTTCTGTCTGAATCATTCTGCGTCCCTTTTTCCCAGCTTGCTTGAAGTTGACTTTCGGTTTTCGGGATTTCTTATGTTTATGTATATACCCACATTCCATCTTCCATTTCCGATGGAATGCGCCTGAGATCACCTGAGTATGTCAATCGAAAATCATTGAAGCCACAATAAAAGAGAGAAGTCCTGTTGCGAGCCATGTCGTGAATCTGTGAGGTCAATCAACTGCGTATCAACCTCGATTCACAGCTTAGCAAGTTCCCCAACTGGTGCGACTGGATGCGGATATCTAAGCAGGGAAACCCTTGGACCTTGCTGCCCCTCTGGCAATCTTTTCCAGCGAAAATGCCTCATCTGCATATTTTGTTCTCAGAAAACGATCCATATTTGTGGGTAGAGAACTTAAGTAACTCGCAATCCTCCAAAAATCAGGCATGGTATCTCGAAAAAACAACCTGCTTGGTGGTTGACCTACCCCTCTGAAAAATATGAAAGTCAGTTGGGGTTACTATTCTCAATATATGGAAAAGTAAAATTCATGTTCCAGTCACCACCAACCAGCAACATATATAACCCCGTGATCCGACCTATCTTTTTCAGTTTCGGTGTCTGTTTCGGATGATGCCAACAGTTAAACTCCACAGTTTCACATGGTATCCGTCAACACATGCTATTCATGGCCTATGGTCATCCCCGAAAGCGAGGGGATTTGTCGTGACCTGGCCATCCCCATGCAGCCTCTGGTTTTTCTCAAGCGTTTGCTAAGGCAAATCACATTTTTGGGCAACTCACTGCCATGGGAATGTCAGGATCCTAAATTGGAGCTACCTACCAGATACAAGGCCTGAAATTCCCATTGAAATCATATCATCTACGACAATCTACGAATCTACTGGGCCATTTTCCATCATTTGCCATAGCTCTGTGAGTTACTGAAGTTACTGAAGGGTACCCTCTGGTAATTTAACATAGCTATTGGAAATTGCCCATTATAGTAGATTTTCCCATTAAAAATGGTGATTTTCAATAGCTATGTTAGTTTACCAGAGGGTACTCCAACTTTTGACCATGGCGCCCTTTATCGGATACTTCGCCAAGCCATCCAAGTTCGACCCTTGGCCCGGCCAATTCGCACCTCACGATCTTCTTGAATGTTCCTCAGTGGGTGCCAGGACTGCCCATTGTCCCCATGACTGGGGACCCAAAATTACGCAATCCAATGAGATCCCAATAAGGTTTCCAGGAGGTACCCTCTGCTAAACTAACATAACTATGGAAAATCACCATGTTCAATGGGTAAATCACCTATAAATGGGCATTTTCAATAGCTATGTTAAATTACCAGAGGGTATTGACTATCACTGGACGGCTAAGGGAAAACTCTGTGCCGCACCTTTTTCGATCCAAGAACAAAGAAATTTGTTGAGAAAATTCCATGGCAGAATCATATGCAACACCCAAAGCATGTTTTGAAGTATGGAACCGAATCGAGCATCCCGAAGAGTTTTTCAGTAAAACCCTGGCGCTGGATCTTCAATGTCCATAGACACAAGTTGACTGGAAAGGACCCTTTTTGTGCGCATCTTTTTGTGCGAAAAAAAATGAGGGTGATGAAGAACATTGTCAGACCCACCTAAGGTGGACATGGTAGCTGGCTGGTGGTTGAGCCTACCCCTCTGAAAAGTATGAGTTCGTCAGTTGGGATGTTGACATTCCCAAATATTCCCAATTAATATGGAAAGTCATAAAATTCATGTTCCAAACCACCAACCAGGTAGGTTAAGTGATTCCCAGTATATCCCAACAACAGCCCATTCATCGAAGATCATCGAAGTTTCGGCAGCCATGCCCCCGGTGCATCACTTGACTCACCGAGTCCTCTGGCATCTGTCATCCATGGCGGATTGGTCGCCTTCGTGTGTCGCCCAGTGTAGGCTTTGCGATTCTTTGACTTGAACAACCCCATGGCCAACTTCTGAAAGCGCACGCATGCCCGCTCCGGTTCCAACTGTCGTCTTCCAAGCCCCTCCTGTGGTCGAATTGCTGGCGACAGTGATCATGTTTATTCTGTTTATTGATTCACCATGTCACCTTTCCTGGTTTAGCCAACTCCCCGTAAGAATTTGGATACTTATGGATAGTTGAAGCCTCATAATTCAAATGACGAAATCCCAAGTGTTGATGCCTTCCCTGGATGAAAATAACAATACTGGTTGGTGGTATACCATGGTTAATATACTGTTAATGGTGGTTAATGATGATGGTTATTATATGGTTAATGATGATTGATAACAATACTGCTTGGTGGTTGAGCCTACCCCTCTGAAAAATATGAGTCCGTCAGTTGGGATGATGACATTCCCAACTGAATGGGAAGTCATTCAAAATTCCATGGTTCCAGTCACCACCAACCAGAACTCTGTTGATTAATAGAGGCTAGTCCCTAGGAGATGCGATGGAACATGGAACCATGGGACCCTCTTGATAGAAATCCTGGCTTCACATTACCTGATCCATGCTCAGACCCGCTATAGGACTCATTCGAGCTGGAGGTATTCCCGATTTCTCAGATTTCCGAAGCATGGAGCCAATGGAGCCGAATATTTCTCCAACCAAAATTCTGGGATATGATGGATATGTATTGCCCCATTCTATCTCAATGAGATATCGCAGCGAATCCCTATTTCAAATGGTTACTCTTAGCCATATGGAAATCCACAGCCCCGTTCGGAAATGGACACATGGTAGATGTTCCATATCTATGTTAGTTAACTGGAGGGTAAAGCCACTAACCACTGGCAATCAAACGTGGCAATAGAAAACCCTGCATTTATTATCATTGATGATCATTTATCAAATAGAAAACCCTGCATTTATTTGTTCTCATTTAAATCTCCAATTTAGAGTCCACGTTTGGTGCTCAAACCCGGTCACCATCAATCACCATGAAGTCGCCATGAATCTTCCCATTTACCTACCATTTGGGGTTAATGTCAACCCCGGATTAATATTGGGTTAATATAGTTTATTTTCATGTTATTATATTATTAACCCATAGTTAGTTAGTTGACATAGTTAATATAAAATGGGTACTTCCCCAATATTCATATTCTGATGAGTGAGTAATTAAACCATCTATTCCAATATTCACCCATTTTCCCATGAGTTTTTCTTCTATGAAATCACCATATTTTCCCAAGGGTTTTCCCATGCTTTTCCTATGGTTACCCTCTGGTAATTTATCAGTTTGCTATTGAAAATGGCCATAGAAATAGTGAGTTTTCCCATGAAAAATGGTGATTTTCCATAGTTACGTGACAGTTTACCAAAGGGTAAATGGTACCCTTCACCCCGCACCCACTGCTGCCATGTCGCTGCAAGGCGCTCGAGGGGCACGTCTTGGTCCGTTGCTTCCGCCGCGCGTGGCGTCGCGTGGCACCCTCCGCCTGGCCGCTGTTGGTTTCGGCGGCGTGCCGCGGAGGCAGTTGGGATGTTAAGGTGACGTGGGAAAAACCATGGGAAAACCATGGGAAAATGGGAAAAATCTGGATTTCATGGGGAAAACCATGGGAAAAGCCATGGAAAATGCAGGCTATCCTCAACCATGGTTCCATCTTGAGAAATATGTTCAGTTGGGATCCTTTTCCCCCAATGATCTACATGGAGGTTTCCATAGTCATGGGGGGTACCCCAATAGATGGATGGTGATGGAAGTTCCTATCAACATATTTGATTTAGGGGTACCCATATTTGGGAAACCTCCACATGTCTGGTGGCTTTTCATATCTATGTTGGTTTATTGAAGGGCGCTTATACCCCTAAGACTTCGATTTGCTGATGTTACCCCCATGTAGGTAGGGTGGTAAATTTGCATTATGGACGGATATATTTCACCATAGCTATAGGGGGCCCATATCCCAACTTACAGGGGTTAAAATCTCATCTTATACCCATGGAAAACAGGACAACAACCCTAGTGAACACTAAAGTACCATCAAATCCCTCCCCTTGGTCGGTTCACCATTTTTCCCATCAAATCCTCTATAAAATCACCATAAAAACACCAATTTACCCTCTGGTGAACTAACATAGCAATGGAAAATGGCTATTTATAGTGGATTTTCCCATTAAGAATGGTGGATCTTTCCATTGCTATGTTAGTTCACCAGAGGGTACTTGGATTTGCTTGAAGGACGCTATATACACCATAGTCCCACAAACGCTTCCAAGTTTGGGGATGATCAAAAACATTACCGACTCAGCAAGTACAAGAATGTTAAGTCATACCCTCTGCTTATGTCATAATAGCTATTGAAAATAGTCATTTAAAGTAGATTTACCCATTCAGAATGGTGATTTTCAATAGTCATGTTAGTTTACCAGAGGGTAATCCCATTCATATTTAATTCGCGTATTAAAATCCACTACAGCAATATCCTATGAACATATCAGTTTTGCATTAAGTTTAGCAGTCCAGCCATAAAAACCTCCATTTACAGGGTGATTGTACCATATTTTCCCATGGTTTTCCGAGGATTGTGGAGGAACCAAAATATATCATTAATATTCCATTGATGTCCCATTAATATTCCATAACATAATATCCCATAAAACCCCCATGACATCCACAGCACCCATAGTTCTTCATCCCTATTTGCTCGTGAATCCTAGACGAAAACCACATCCGTTAATCTTAATATCCCATAAATTCCCATTAAAACTCATCTGGTTGGTGGTATACCTACCCCTCTGAAAAATATGAGTGAGTGAAAGTCAGTTGGGAAAACATTAAATTCCCAACTGTTTCTGGAAAGTCATCAAAAAAAAATCCATGGTTCCAGTCAGCACCAACCAGTCATTCAAGTCATCCATTCAAATCAGCCCAGACTTTCGTGCCCATTCCAGGCCTTCCAGGTCCAGACCCCCCAAGAAATGCCATGAAATCCACCCATGGAAAATCTCATGGCTTCATGGGAAAAAATCTCCTACTGAGTGACCTCATCCCAGTGATATCCCGTTGTGTTTTTTTCAATGGGATAAGTTGGCTTAATCCAGAAAAAACTTCCAGGATGGGGGCCACTGAGGGCCCCCAAGATAGCTAATTCACTTTATCAGTGAATTAACTATGGTTTATGGTAGATATAACGAACTAGTATTCATGGGGTATATAAGCCAACATAGCCATCACTGGGGGGGGCATCATATTAACCATTAAACCCCATTAAATCACAATTTAAATCACCATCATTTAACCACCATTAAAGCCATATTTCTGAGATTTCTGAGATTTCATAAACCCAAAAAAAAACTATAACTATGTTTATGGTAGATATAACTATGGTTTATAAACCCCATTAAACCCCAGCTATAAGTTGGTTTATAAACCCCATGAATACCATAGTTATCTAGTTCGTTATATCTACCATAAACCATAGTTAAGTTCAACCATAACCTATGGCTGAAGCCACCCACTTGGAACGGACTCCGGGATCGCCATCGGGCCACCTCTAAGTCCTGTCTGGCCACGGCGGCTTCCACCTCCAGCGCGGGGCAGGTCTTCGTCCGCCGCGTCCTGCGGGACGAGGGCATGGGGAGGTCATGGGGAGGTCATGGGGATTTGGCTTTGACATGGTTTTGACCTTTGAAAATTAGGATTTATTTGATTTATTGATATTTATTGATATTTATTGATATTTATTGATATTTATTGGAGATATTTGATGGGCAAAATTTGGTGAAACCATGTTGTTTCACGGCTGGTCATGTTCAATCCGTATCTTCCCATGGTGAATTCCCCAGTTTTTCATCAGGACATGTGCACCATACAACCTGCAACTCACCCGGCTGCCTTCGGGTGGCCCGCTCCAAGGGAGAAGTTTTCTCCAAGGGAGACCTGGCATCCACCATGGACCATAGCAACCCTCCAAATATGTAGGATTTTGATGGTATTTTATAATAATTTCTAGTAATAACACCATCAATTTATATGAATTTACCATCAATTACTATAAAAATTGATATTAATTACTCATTTACAGCCAATTCTAAGATGGCGATGAACTGCTTTTCGATCTTTTTCTGTGGTTACTTATGGCTACGCACGGGCGATGTTCCCAAGAGCAGTGCTTGACACATAATCAATCTCTAGATCATTGGTGCCTCACGCAAAGCAACGTGGCAGAACCTGGAACCCTCATGTCACTAAGGTATCTAAGGTCGATTTCAGATTTGTTTTTGGTGAAATCATTTGAAAAGTCCCGTTTTTTTTCAAGGTGCTGCCCCCCCCAAATGTAAGTTGCTTTGAACACCTCTACCATAACCCCAAGTGTTCACCAACTTAGCAATTCCGAACTGTGGCACCACCTTGTACCAATGTGATCAACTCAATGGTTTTTTTGGAATGTGAAAGAACTTCACGATTTAAGGCGAAGACTTTTGAGACGAAGCCAGAAAAAATTCTCATGCTTTTCACGGTGAATCCCAGTAGAATCACTTGGGTAGTTTTGTAGGATTCAACATGAATCACTCTAAGTTTTTAGTACCTATGATTATCACATTGCAGTGATTAACCCTATATAATTGGTAATAATATATATACCACTAAATATAATCATTATAAGTTTTTAACACTACTGTACGTTAATAATCATATAACCAATATAACCTATATATTCAACAAGCCCATGAAAACCTTCATGTATAGTATATACATTGTCCTATGATTATCACATTAAACACCCCAGTAGAATTCCCTACAGATTCTCCAGTAGAATCGCAACCCCCTCCACCGCGTCGCCACTGGTCTTTTTCCTTCGCTCAGCGGCCCGCGACGCCCGCAGCCGCCATGGTCCGTCGGATGGCGTCCACGGCTTCGACGTCGTTGGTGACAGCGGAGAGCAGGGCGTCTTGCCTCAGTGGGGGCGGGAAAAATCCATGGGAAAACCACATAGGAAAACCCATGAAAATCCACTATAAATGGAAGTTTTCATGGGAAAACCGTGGGAAAACCGTGGGACATCTCCTAGAAATGTGAAGAAAACCATAGGAAAACATGGGGATTCAACAGGGATTTCATAGGCGTTTTTTATAGGATTGTAATTGTGATATATAATTATGGATAATTATGGGATTATAATGTGTATATCATGGGATATTAATGGGATGATAATGGGATTCAATGGTGGTTTCGCCACGTCACTACTGTATCGGTTGTTGGGAAACTCAATTCATAGCTCCAACTGGCTCCCTCATGCAAAATAAGGAAGATAGATACCCATACCTCTGAATCGCTCCCCTTGTAAAATAACCATGGGATAGCAATATAACTCTGAAAGTCAAATGACTCATCTTGTATCATCTTGCCCATCGTAGTGATAATCCACAAACAAAACCCAGGAGCAATTTCTGAGTCATTGGGACTTTTTCTGGGTCATAGAGATGACTGGAATATGCTCAATGTAATGGTTTATTAGCCGCTTACGATTCCTACCAATATACTGGGAATATCACCTACCAATGATGGGGATCTAAAAAGTATACTGTACCATCAATGGGGGCTTAACTTTGGTAAATCTTGTTGAAGGATAGTTTCATGGGATTTCATGGGTGACTACTCGGGTCGATGGATCTGTTTAAGGGAAAATCTACAGGAAACCAAAGTTTTTTAATCATCAAATGGTAGGCTGGATCTCAGATTGGCAAAGAAAGTAGTTTCTCGCTGATAGTCTTCTTGGTCGCTACTTGGGGCGTGCCCTGTTACATATGGAATATCCCCAGCCCAAGCTACCAACATGAAGGAATATCACGGGAATATAACCTAATTTCTGGTAAACTAAACGTTTACATAACTTTGGAAAACACCCCTTTTTAATGGGTAAATCAACTATTTCTATGGACATTTTCCATAGCTATGTTAAGTTACCAGAGGGTATCAATGATGGGAATGGGATTTAAGGCCACAGATTACCAGTTGCTTCACCCCTTCTGATGGATTCACCCCTACCGATGGTGAATTCCTCGGGATTTTTTTGCGCCAAATGTCCCTTTTGGTGATCATCTCATCGTGTTTGCTGTTAGCATCCCAAAATTTCACAACGATGGCTGGTTAGTTCATGGCCCAATCCATCCATGGCGAAATCCCCAGTGTTGCTATTTTGGGTGGAATGTTCCCAAAAGAATCTCCTCGGTGACTCGGTGATCCCCAGTGCAGCCCAGGCGGCTGTTCCGTGCTCAACCCTAGACCCTTGGCTGCCTGCAGGGGGACGCGCTTGTTCCAACGCCCTTATCTGGTGTTCTAAAATCCAATTGGGGAGATCATTTGAGAAGTTTTAGTCATTGTAACATGATTTGTCCCTAAATGATTTGTTGAATGTTTAAATGGATGTGCAACCATGGTTTTCATGACAGATCTTGGGTACGTCATGGCGAATCTTGATTTAAATAGAAGGGCACCCTGAAACGAGATGATCGAGAAAGATGTAGGGTAACTAAACATGTACAACATTCTCTTAATATACATGTTACATGCATATATATATAATACATGTTCAATCTTTGCGGGTTGCTATGCGTTTCATAGTCATACAATGCCATACAAATAGCTAGTGGATGGTATGGGAAAACCGCCTCGACGAGCTTCGTGAGGCCCGGCTCCTTCGCAGACGGCCAGGAAACGTGGCAATTATCCCATGGTTTTCTCGTGGGGTCTAGCCGATATAGCCTCCGGTGTCATCAAACATAAATGAAAATCCACTGTTAAGGTGTTAATGAGAAAATCAAGTATGAAATGAATATCAATAAATGATGGAAAATTGTCATTGCCATGTTTGATTACCAGAGGTAGCCACCAAAAATGGGTCGTTTTTGAAGTTCGTGCCATAAAACTTCTACAAATGATGATCAATGACAAATTTAGGGATATTCATCGATATTCGGAGTGGACAGTGTAGAAAATTTCTTTGGCACAAGGCCTTGTACCCTCCGGTTGCGCTGAAAAATGGGTCTGGTTTCACTGGATTCACTAGTTAGATCCAAATCTACCTAGCTGTCCTAGCTGAGTTATGTGAACCCCAACTTGGCGATTCCGGGGCACCGCCTTGGACTGGTTTGTCTGAACATCGGCATTCAGAATGATTAAACAGCATTCTCCAGCCTCATGATGGTGAGGCTAAGGCTTCGAATCCATTCGAAATGTGCGTCCGAACGGAACTTGAGATGAAAATCCATTATGTTCCAACTCTGCACTTCAATTTTTTTCGGCCAGTTCATAAATGGTCTGTAACCATGGTGTGACTGATAATCCAACTTCTAACAATCTTCTTATATGGATCATTTTCCACTCAACTGGGACACACAGGATATACATTCAAGTGCCCTTCATTTTCAGCAATCCTGCGCTTAAGTCTGTTTCACTCTCAACCCCTCGTGGGCCGAGGTGTTCTTTACATAGCACCTGCGCCCTCCCAGTGGGAACAGGACGCATAGAGCGGCGCAACAAAACCAGGTTCAAACTTTGCCAGCAAAGTCCATGGATGATAGATGCCACGAA
>Ga0126342_10022457_pt1 | contig 10417 bp, 10 predicted proteins | sample Cyp1metagenome_FD_92528 | JGI IMG/M metagenome (GOLD analysis project Ga0126342, IMG submission 92528) | Coral microbial communities from Lord Howe Island, Old Settlement Bay, Australia - Cyphastrea 1 metagenome | ecosystem: Host-associated > Invertebrates > Cnidaria > Coral ...
TCGTTCCGTCCTTTAGGGCCATGGTGTTTTGCTGTTTCGGAACCGCCCGCTAGGACTTCGTTGTGGAGCTGTTTTGAGGGCATGGGAGCTGGCAGCAGCAGTCAACATTGTAGGATTTCAGAACATCCAATTGCGTGAGCCATTTCCGTGAGTCCGAGTGATCTGATACAAAGTTGTCTTTGAGCCAAGCTTGACAGGCAAAAGCAGTGTGGAGTTCTTTGATGTGCCGATATGTGCCGCATTTACGAAGGACAATCTAACAATCTAAATGTCCCCAATTTCATCCCCCAATAGTCAATCAGTTTCAGCCCATACACTAATGCTCCAAATTGTCGTGCCGAGGCAAAAACGAGAGTGATCGGCAGCCATCGGAGCATCTCTCATCGCGCCACATGCATGTGGCTGCATCTTGGTACCCTGTCTCATACGGCCAGTAGATTAATTGTTGCAATCCCAATTGCACTAGACTATACTGTAAACCCATTTCCAATATCCAATCATCAACAAACAGGTGTTTGATATTGTTTTGATTCATGGTCTTTTGAGTCTTTTAACAAACAGGTGCTTGATATTGTTTGTACCACATTCTTTTCCGGGGTCGGCGGCAGGGGCGGCAGCCCTTAAATATATATATATATATATATAGAGATTCATATCGATTTATATAGAATCTATAGATTTGCAGTGAATATAAAGCTGATCAAAGCTAGAGGTGTCTAAAGTGGTAAGAATTGGATTCCAAACAAAGTATCAAATCTGTCCCATGCTTGCGACATTGAAAAGGTCATGGGCCTTGATCGAACTGCCATGCACTGGTCGAGATTCCGGTCGGGTACGGTCCAGTACTGATCCCATCACGACCTGGGAATGTGACATCGCAGCTTGTCCATTCAATCATCTCTGGTCGATTGTTAGGTCAACGGTCCCATTTTGAATATTCTAAGGGCAAACCACATGAAGGTGTGCACACACACTCCAGCCTGAAATTGACCATTCATCTCTTCTCAATGTCACCACTCCCCCACACCAAGGCTTGTATAGACTCTCTGGCCTGCTCAGATAAAGCCAAGATGCCCAAGGTATTGACCTTATCATTCAGTCAGCATACAAGCCTTTTCATAAGATCTTGTGACAGCTTGAGCATCTGTATCTCAAGATCTTGTGTCTCAAATTTGAGCTACAGCAGCTACAGCATCACAAGAAGCTCTAGAGGCGACAAGTTGCTGCAATGTAAGCGCCAGCAATGAAGACAAACCAGCCGGCCAGCACCCAGAGCAGGTTTATGAACTGCTTGTAGACAGATCCCGACCTCTCGGTACACTCACAATGTTTTGGTTGGGTTGTTTCCACACATGCTACTGCACCTACCACCATTGCTATCCTTGCCTCTCCAGCCAAAAAGCTAGACCAATCAGAAGCGCGATATACCTTGGTGCAGGGTGGGTCTGCGGAGAATACAATTTCCGGAGAATTAGATGTCTAACTTGGAACTTTGGGTCACTAAACACGAATCGGACGCCGCAAAGCCAAATTTAAAAGCAGTTGATTGCAGTTGTACAAATCCACAGGGCAAAATTCAGAATCAAAGTCCCTGAGCCCTGAGCCATCCACGTTACAACAGAAGGTTTTGTCCCAAGGAGTCTTGTAGCATCTTGTAGCTGTGTTTGATAGCTTGATCTGTTCAAGCTACAGGAGGCACACTCCAAGACCGAAAATCCAAGAAATTGCAGTGGTCACACCCACGATGCCCCATGCGGCCAGATTCACAATGATGAAGCCTCAAAAGCAAAACAAACTTCTTGGCAAGATGAGTTTAAGAGGCGAACACGCTTATTAGCAGTGAAAATGCATCTGAGATGAGTCAGGCAGCAAAAAGGATCGATGAAAAAAGCAAACACTTTGTTTTTTCCAGCACACAATGAACTTTTGATCGGCCAAAATGAGACATGTTTTATAAAATCACATTTCAGATCATTTCAGCACCTTGCCGCACCATCGCTACATCTCAGGGTTTTTCTCCCCTTTTGACCCTCCCAGATCCTCCCAGATCCTCCCAGCTCCCATCGATGCCTAGCCAGCCCAGCACACCAACACCGACACTTTGCTGCGCATCGGCGGAGTCTGCAGTCGGCTTCACTCCCTGTGCCTCCAAGTTGGGAGCGCTCAGTGATTGGTCAGATTTGACTGTTCAATGAATTGGTCCGGCACAACACCTATGTAGATAGCCAAGGTTGACCATGTTCTTCATCCTTCACAAGAAAGTTTGGTGCTCTTCGTCTTCGTGAGACTTCACAAGAGACATGGACACACCGTGCCACCCATGCTCGAACTTCAGACCACCATGCTAAGAGACTTAAGATTGGGGACGAGATTCTTCGTGAACATTTTAAAGACGAGCTAGGAGACAAACTTGACAGGACAAGCTGGACAGCAGCCGCATCGAAATTCCGGCAAGAAGCTACGCGAGAACCACCTCCTTGATGCTATGAGAAGTAAGAATCCGTACAGTTTTCAGCTGCAGAATAACATTAGTTATAGTTATAGTCATAATAATGTTATCAACTCTCTGCACTTAAGAATGCTCTAGCCAATTCGAAGCCACAATTTGTCTGGCCTTCGTGTTGGAAAAGATAAAAGACTTGATCCAAATGCGATAAAATTCAAACGGACAAGATCGAAGCCTCCACATCTGATGCTGCTGTCTCCGCCATGACTGGCTGCCTGGACCAGAAATCAACATAAAATCATATTGAAACCTAATTCAAATACTGCGAGACGGTCCAATTCCGGGGTCCGTTGCTCGTTACTGTTACTCTCTCTGATCAACTTATGCCTAAGGCCTAAAGTCAACATTGAATCCATGTGGCTCGAACCAGTCCTTGCAACCCCGTTTGCCCATGCCTCTGCAAACAGAGAACGGTTTGACACCAAACTGATCGCAGTCCAGAAAAAGGAGCAGCGGAACAGAAGTTCAATCCAGGTAGCGTCCCTCAATACATCCTAGACTTGTACGCATCAAGATCCGAAACATGGGGGAATGCACTTGCATGCACTAGACTCCAATCTAAAATCATGCTGCGAAGTAAAGAAAAACACTGATAGATCTGACAGTGAAACGTCGTCTCGCAAAAGAATCACCAACTGGCAATGCCTGGAACTGAAAGCTACTGAAAGCTACAATCAACGTGGCCTTCACTTCTCACATCTGAGTGCTCTTGCCCTCTGCCGATGCAGCCGATGCCATCGCATCATGGTGAAAGCGAGAGCGTCAAAGTTGCATCATATTCAGTGCTGAATTGAAACTACAAAATCTCCAAAAACAGTTTCTGGTTCACCGGATTCAAACCAGGTTTGTCTTTTTCATTCCAAGGCTTTCCAAGGTATTGAGCTGTGCTTTGTGGGATATACAAGAAACATCAAGAAACACGTGTGCCTCAATGATAAACTGATAAACGCTTCGAGTCTGCGAAGAGCGTGGAAGTGCGCCACTAGTACTGAGCCAGACTCATTGCTCAGGAAGCACTGAAGAGATTTTGTACGAATGGAAGCAGACTGCGAATCTGCTGGACAAAATAAACATCATCAACCACACCATATCTTTTTGCCCATTAAGCTGGGAAAATGCAATATCCACCCGGTTTTACCAGGCAGCTTTGTTTGGAACAAAGGTGAGACAGAGCGCAAGAAATCAGGTTGAATTCTGCCAATGGACAAAAGCATGCGGTCGATATCAATTCTATCTGCCAAGTAAAAAGGTAGCTTGCAAAGTAGCACATTTCGACCCAGGCTTACGCTCATTTGTACTATTGGAGCTCCCTGTTAAATCTCCCAGTCAAAATGGAGATTGACGAAGCGTATGGAAGCACATCTTCTTGGAAAAGTCTGGAGTCTGGCCCAAATGTTGTCCCTTAAAAGCTTGCAGACCTGCTGCACAGAGCATGGCGAACTGCTCCTTTGTTTCAGATGCAGCTGGCAGGTACAATAGCAATAGGTCCCGTCAAGGTAATGGAGTGGCCCTTTCAAGCATCAAAGCCAAAAACATGTCATTTGCAAGAAATGTACCTGGGCTGATCAGTGAGACTCAGCAAAATGTCAAAGGAACGGATTCTTTGGGGCCCATTTCAGCTTCTGAGTGCACAATATCTTACAAATGTTGCTGCGCAACTATGCAATTGTGGCCGATGCTGCTGATTTCGTTCATATGGTTGAATTTAAGATAAGACATCTTGACCTCGTGCTAGTACAATAATTTAATAGATCAAGCAGCGGACCAAAACCCTAGCAGGCTCAACTCATATGCGAATCTTTGGCACTCGTGCAATCAGCCTTGACCAAGGCATTCTGCCAGTGTGACAGAACAAACGTGCCACAAAGAAGTAGAGAGTAGAGAGTCAAAAACAAAAATTCCTCAGTTTCATGGAGAGGATTATTATTGTTTGTTTCTCTGCTCATGATTCTGTGTGCGTCTTTGGTCACTAGATCCATCAAGCTCTTCCGACTTGAACGGTGTCTCTGTCACTTGAACATCAGCCACTACTTGAAATGTATTACAGCAAAAGATCCCCGCCACGTGCAACATGGAGGAGATTTGCACAGCCCCAGGAGTGACTGACGAAAGGCTAAGCGGATGCTTGATGCGTCGAGACACGAGTGCATGAGCCGGGTTTTAGGCAATTTGTGTGAATCACCTCAGGCAAAGCTCTTCAAAACAACAATTCGATCTGTGGAACAAACGGCCTCCCCGTGGGCAACAGTCTCTTAGACTTCCTAGAACATATTCAGATGCCAGAGCATAGGCTTTCGAACATAAAAGTAAAAGAGCGGTTCGACATTTGCCTCGCATGAAGTCTTACATTTCTCCAATTTTCTCCAAACGTGCAAAATGGCAAACATTACCAGCTCCACAGATAGAATGACTCCCCGGTGTTTTCCCACTGAACTAGTGCAGCTTGGTGACACTTCTGTGGGTACTGAATCCTGAGCATGGCTGCATGATCTAGTGTCTTGAGAATCGTTTTGTAAACTACCTCAAAGTTCAGGAAACTATTTGTATGCCCTGCCCTAACAGATTGATTAGTGAGGCTACAAGCGCCAAGTGAATCTGTTTTGTTCTATAGTGGCAAAATTATATTTAAGGCCAACTACTTGCAAAGCAACTCCTTTCCCAATTTTTCCTCATTGAAGGCTGCATCTTTGGGAAAAGCCACACAATCCGTCTCCATGATGGAAATCCAAGATTCTGATGTAGTTTCTTGCGATTGTCAACCTTCTCCTTAGAGCAAACTCGAAATTGCAGCTATCGCAGACCCATCCACCGCCAATGCTAGAAGTTTAGACCATAAAATTGGATTCTTGGGACCAGCATGCATCACCCCTTTGCACGGATCTGTGGCCTATCAAGAGATCTTCTTAAAGTCCATCTCAATGGTTACCTGTATTCTTGGATAAGTTATGATTGGAAACCGCGACGCCGAGCTACCTTCATTTCCTTAAGTTTCTTGCCCCAAGCCGACTCCTGGAACCACCTGCAGAACAAGAACCTCCTAAAGTTGCTCTTCTGGTTGCAATTCATGTGTCTGATTATCTGATTTCCTAACCTTGTTCTGATCAAGGTTAATGCGAAGTCACACCACGTCAAATGTCAGTGTGGTGATATGTGGAGTGTAGCTGTGTGGCTCAGAATTTTTGGCCTCTCAGCAACAGCAGCTCGGAGACGTTCATCAAAGTCCTCGCTGTCAATGGTGGGCTCCGGAGGCTCTCGAAGCGTGGATGCAAAGTTGTCGCCTGGGCGCCCAGGGAACTCTCGTTGATGGAACTCCCAGGGTTATTTTTTGCGTAGCCAGCTGCTTGTGTTTCTTCACATTCAACACAGTACAATGTGGCTCTTTCAATAGCTCAGTGCTTGCACAATGCTTCGATGCAAATGGCTGTCACTAGGTCAAAAATGATCAAAGAAGCATTTAGTCACGGCTCTGAGCAATGGCTGTTGAGATGTTTTGATTCTTTCTGGCTTCAAATTCATCATTAGCTCTTCCTTTTTTACCCTTTTCTGGATCAGAGTGAAACGTCCAGAGAATCCTGGGGCCCCTGCGTTGTGGTCTGTAGTTAAAATCTTCAACGAGCAAAGGTCGCTGAAAGGCACTGACCTTCACGCGCGCAGGATGCGCTCTAAATGGCTGACAGTTAAGAGTGTGCAGAGTGGGCGAGTGATTAAAAATGGGCTGAAGGAACATCCATGTGATGAAATTCCTGCTTCACTGTGTGGGAACCTTGAAGGACTGTGTGAGAGAGAGTGTGTGATTGAATAGTGATCGAGGAGTGAGTGAACAGGTGAGTGAATAAGTACTCGGTGAATAAAATATTTGAGACATATCCTTCGGGTAAATTGCAGCAGTGACGCTACTTAGGAGGAGCAGTGACGCTACTGAATCGTCAAGTTCTTGCTACATTTGGTTTTCAAAGAGCCGGAAACATACCTAGAAGTCCTTGGCGCAGCCACTAAAATGCATTTTTGCTAATTGGAATTACAAACACACAAATGCAGCAGCCCAACAACACCTTTACACTGCCACTACAAGGCTGCTCAAACCCTTGTAACATTCAATGGAAGTTGCAATCTACCATCGCAGAAAAAGTGCACGAAGCAGTGTGACACGGAATCTGAATAAGGTCGTTTCACTCTTACCGCGAGCAATCAAACTAGAGTTTTCTGAACCATCGCTTTTTGCCGACACTTGCCGCTTGCCCAGAACATTTGTGAGTGTGTGTGTATGTGTAGGTTGCTTTTGTCTGTCGCCGACAAAGCATCTTGATTCGAAAAGTATCAGACGCTGCAGAGCGGCAACCTTTCGTGTTCTCTGTCCCAAAAAAAATAGAAGGTTTTTGGAGTCAAATGATGCAACCAAACTCAGAAGTTTCTGACCATGAAGCAGTGCCATTGTAGGGCCCCTGAAAGTTGCATGTATGAAAATTAAGCAAGAGAAATCAGCAACACATCAAATTCTCAAGAATTGTTCAACGACACTATGAAACCACTTCCAGTAATGAGCCACTCCGCATGGTGTTTTTTCTGCCTTGTGATCACTGATTCTCCGGAGATGTTTTCAGGTATGTTGTGTGCCATTCCAAACAATGTTCTTACACTCAAAAATCACCTGTGATCAAAGTAAGTGTGCTCAAATTAAAATAAGTGAGTGGGTCATCATTTGCATTTTGAGGCATACCAGACATACCACAAAAAGCATTTGGCTCCATATCGTCCATATGATGGTAGCTGCTGTCACATATCCAACATAAGCCCCCCCGCTTGGGCACCAGTGGCAACCACCAGAATTGCGCACTAGCAGCCCCCAGCTACATTTGGACATGCCACATGCCTATGTTTTGAAGAACCATTAGTAACACCAAGAAGATTAGAAAAGACCGCAGCAGCTATCTTATTGTCAAGATTAAACTATATTCATTATATAAAGGCTTTGAGAACAAGGCCTCGACAGCACGCAAGTGCTCCCATCGTTCATGCTCTTCTTGCTGCAGCTCCCTTCGCCTTTCCTCCTCGAGACTGCAGAGCATTCCACAATAAGCGCGTGGCCTATGCATAGACCTGGTATGACATACTCCCGAATATTTCCCTGCTTCTCTGTGGAGAATTGCCTAGATGATAGAGGTTGTGAGAAACAAGTCGCATGGCGCTTCAGTCCTGCTGCTGCCGTAGCATCTCAAACCCAGCTTGCACGTCAGATAAACGAAACAAGGGCTCTCTCGTGTTCATCTTCTGTCTCATTTCTTGGACCTGTCAGAATGATTGCTTCAGTTACCAGGACATCTGGGACATCTGTTGTTTTTGCTCAAAACTCACAACACAGAATGAGGCAGGCAGGTTGTGTCCTGTGTTTGCACAATTCAAGACATCTGTCGCAGTTAAAGTGCGTATGATGTACTCAAGGTAGTGGTTTGTCTTTGCTCATCAGACCCAAAATGTCTGGTGTGCCTGTTTCTTGTATTCATCCTCCTGCTCCTTCATCTTTTTCATTCTCTCCTGAATCAACAGTAGAGATCTGCTAAGCAGCGCTACCTGGAAGCTGCAAGTTGGAAAGAAAAAACTGAAAATGCAAAGATTCTGCGCATTGCTCCTGGAGCATGGCCTGTTGGTTTGGGCTCAGTTTTGATGGTCGCACTGGAGCTGATGTTGGCCTTGACCTTCCCTTCTCTACAGCAGCCTGGGACCAATCTCATTGTCCAGGACAAAATCTGCAGGAAAGTGAACAATGTCAGGTAAGGAGTAGACCGTGGCGCATGTTGAATTGTTGCTGCCCATGCCATGATACTATCTGCATGGTGTCCCAAGACTGTTCGCAATTTTTTTTTGTCCCTTTGCTTCACTGAATAAAGGACCAAAGCCTGCAATGCTTTGCGCTGCACCAGCTCTTGCTTCGAGGTCTCATCATGTTTGGCCTGTAAGCCAACCCCGTGCATCTGGAATCAGCCCCGAACATTGCCTTGCATGAAGCAAACCGATATGCATCAACCAGTTCAGAATATCAGAATGTCATGCCAACTTTGTTCCATGAAATGTTGAAAAGGTATGGACACGTAGAATTAACGCAGTTGTGCAACCCAAAAGCAGGTTCCAGGATTCCAGGGTCCCAGGGTGCTGTTCCGGTTTTTGGGTTCGGCACAAAACAGCATCCCAAACCAGAGATTGAAACCCAGCAGTCACTGCTGTTGGGAATTCAACAATATAGAATTAGCTCCACCCGCAGTACAAATGCCTTCGCAGCAATCTCAATTCGCTCATCAAAAGAAAGACCTGCGTTCGAACGTACCTGAAGAATTCATTCAAGCAAACCACAACTATTTTTTGCGAAGCACTGGATAGTAAGAGACAGTAAGAGGCCATAAATTGAAAGAACAAACCAATCGAAGTCACTGGACATTTCTTCTGTTCAAATTTGTTCCCTGTTGCTCCTGTTGCTTGCCACAACCCCATTTTTCGCATGGACACAAACCCCAGAAATTGTCCAATCTTGAGGTGTGGACTGTCTTGCTGAGACGGGCTCGAAGTTCGTGTTTCAATGCTTCCTTGCAAACCCGACAGACAAGATTGAATCACGGCAAGTCAATTACAGAATCTGTATGTGAGCCGTGTTCAAAACCGTCTGTCATTCCACTATCCTGGTTGATGAATTGGCATTCCCAGTTTATGGATTAGGATAATTAACCAATTAACTTTAGAACGACCACACCCGTCCACCAACCACTCTTGCACCTTGAATTGAGTGTGGCGACCACCATTGGGAGACACAGGGTCTTCCGATGTCAATCCCATGGCTGTCTGTGTCACTCAAATAAAGCAATGCAAGGATGTGAACTGTTGGATTGTTGGATGTTATTCGTATAAATATGGAAGTAACCTCTTGTTTTCCAAAATTCAAGGTTTGCATGCATCACATGTTGCAAGTATGGTCGCAAGCTTGAACAGGTTGTGAAAACATGTGACGGTGCACCGAAAATAAAAAACAACTGATGCCCCAAGGAGAGAAACTCTGTGCCAGCCTGAGTCAGTTTGAGTATAAATTCTCAAAGTTTGTCAAGTTGGGGCGGGAAAAACAATCATGGAGTCGCAGGTTCAGACGGCCTTCAAAACGCCATTGTCATTTCAAAGCATTGGCATGCGGCACAAGCATTCAATCGATTGAAATCAATGTGGCAATTGAAACCGTGTTCGTTCTGCGCTCTTGAATATTTTTTTAACCACCCAATGTCTGGACAACATACTGTGTACTCTTGCACGAGTTACTCTTGCAAATCACCACTGTTTCAAATCAAAACCACGTGGGAAATTTGAAATCATTTTTTTCATGTTGTCGCATTCCTCATTTCTAGCACACGACATTTCTTCCCTTCGGATAATTGAAAAACACACATGCAGTGTTCAATCCACAAAGTTGTCGAAAAAAACGTTGCAAGGATAAACATGTTTCCCAATATGACGCGAACAATGTCTCATTGCAAAAAAAATACTCCTACCACGCGCGCAGCTATGCGTATGTATATACATATATATGTGTATATATATATATACCTAAAATTTCCATAAATATGCATGTGTAAAAATAGATAAATACACATATAATTTTCATATATATACATATATATACGTATATACACGCATACATACATACATACATACATACATTACACACATAACATAACAGAACATAACATACCATAACATAAAATAACACAACATAACCTAACATAGCATTAAAAAAAAACATTTACATACTAACACAAATACATACATACACACCACACATACAATACATTACATTCATTACATACATTGCATGCATTACATACATTACATACATTACATTCATTACATACATTACATACATTACATACATTACATACA
>Ga0126342_10022458_pt1 | contig 10417 bp, 7 predicted proteins | sample Cyp1metagenome_FD_92528 | JGI IMG/M metagenome (GOLD analysis project Ga0126342, IMG submission 92528) | Coral microbial communities from Lord Howe Island, Old Settlement Bay, Australia - Cyphastrea 1 metagenome | ecosystem: Host-associated > Invertebrates > Cnidaria > Coral ...
CCCACCAAGAGGCAGATGCTGGCGCACCTTTTCACTCCAGATTGGGCTCGGTGATCTTGAGCCAGTCAGTTGATTGGCCCTTGAGCCAATTGAATGGCTTGAGCCATAGTTGCAACAGTCGGAAGACGTCTCAACGACTGTGAAAACTTTAAAAAGACCTTAGTGGGGGTGCAGTGGTACTCTGTGCATGTTTCCCAAACCGCAATAACAATAGTTACTGGGGCTTATAAACCAACTTATAACTGGGGGGGCCTCACATTGTAGGATTTCCCATTATAAACCATCCGGCGTAGGAAACCAGATCCCACGGACATCGCCTCCAGGATTCCCAAGCACCGTCCTGCCAGCCAGACTTCGTAACTTGGCTGCGTGGTGACCTGACACCGGGCCACGGTTGAAGAGTTGGACCTGCAAACTGATGCTTTCCACCTCAGCGGATTGTGGTTTTTAAGCCTCGGATAACTGAGACCCATGGCGGTTCCCAGCCACTCCCTTAGACCTTTGGTTTTTTTGTAAGATAAATTAATATAAAATTGTAATTTCGTTGGATATAAATAAACTCTAGGAGTTTAGCAGGGGAGCTGGAAACCAATTGGATGGATGTAGGATACTTGATGGTACTTGAATTTTTTGACCCTTTGATGGAGATACAGTTGCTATGGATAACTCCAATAGCTGTTGGGTGTATGGTAGAGATATATCGAAGAAGTTACTATGGTTATGCTTCAGAAACTAACAAACATTTCACTGGGGGGCACCACCTTGCGGACCTTGCGACATGAGGAAACATGTTATCCGATAATGTTATCCCATAATATTAGTTATATCCTAATAATGGTATCCCAATAGTGTTATCCCATCTTATCCCATAATGTTATCCCACTACTATCCGATGTTATCATATGCTGGTTTCCTAAGTCATAGAGGTAGCCCTAGTTTTCATCCATGTCACTAGGATTTTCCCTGATAAACCATCCAGCTATTGATTGGGGTAGCCCCATGACTTCGGAATCCCCTTAAATAGATTGGATTTTGTTTTATGGATTTTCCACTATAAACCATCCATTTTGGGGAAGCCCCATTTATGGAAACCTCCATATACTTACGTTTTGCATGTTTTTGCAGAGTATCAAGATGAGCCCTGGATTCCATGGATATCCTCCATCCGATGAGCCGTGGATGCCACTTCCTGTTCCATTCTAACCTATCTGATGTTAATTATAGCTAATAGTTAAGTTTATATTATACATGGCTATAACCATTAGTTCATGGGATTCCCATCATATTAAATTCCTAATGGGAAAAACTAGTGGTTATAGCCATGTATAACTAATTCCCATGCTCATGGCAATATCCCATCATATTTCATGAATATAGATATGTTATCATAATCCCAGGATAATTGGATTCCATAATGTTATCCCATCTCATTCCATTATCATAGTCTGGTTGGTGGTTTCAAACATGTTTCATTGTCCATAATATTTCATGATATAGATGAAATAGAAATGGAAATGGGAATTAGTTATAATTTCATCAATGATCCCATTTCTATATTAATGAATTTTCATGGGATTTCATGGGATTTCATAGAAATGGACTATACCCTCTGGCTATTTAACATAGCCATGGAAAATCACCATTTTGAATAGGTAAACCTCTATAAATGGGCCATCTCCCATGGCTATGAACCAGAGGGTAATAAGTTCATAATAACCCATAAGAATAGTCCATTATATAATAACCCATGGTGGATTAATAACCTATTATAATCCATAATAATCCATAAATAGCCAGAGGGTAAATCATATGAAATCCCATGAGAATCGCATACCGCATCGCCCCAAGGTGATGCCCACATGCCCTGCATCGACCTTGAGGCGAAGAATTCAGAGTCCACCAGCCATCAGGACCGGCCAAAAATCTGGAAAATGTGGCGACAACATTGGAAAACTATGATTTTTATGGTGAACAAATGGGAAAACTATGATTTTTATGGTGAAAACATGGGAAAACTATGATTTTTATGGTGAAAACATGGGAAAACTATGATTTTTATGGTGAACAAATGGGAAAACTATGATTTTTATGGTGAAAACATGGGAAAACTATGATTTTTATGGTGAAAACATGGGAAAACTATGATTAACTATGATTTTTATGGTGAAAACATGGGAAAACTATGATTTATATGGTGAAAACATGGGAAAACTATGATTTATATCATGAACGCATGTGAAAAACGATGGGACAACTATGATTTATATGGGAACATTTGGGGAAACACTTTGATTTATATGAGGAACCGTGTATGATATATTTGGAAACAACAGAACATATCTTGGGGATATATATATATAGATATGAAGAATGGGACAGAAGTAACCAACCAACCATATGATGTTTGCGTTTGTTTGAAGTTTGTTAGTATACCCCCAACTAGCCGTTTTAGGGGCGAAAAAAAAACACATGAACGTATGGGAGTTTGAGGTACCCGATAATTTCACAACCGCATATCATGCACATATCAATTGCCACGTGACTGATAGATGATTTTATTGCACATATGTTGATACATGTTTTCCTTGTAAAGTTTTTGATCCCCTCTAAAAGGTTATTTTTGAACCAGCCACCAGCCACCAGAGGATCATTTGAACTCTGATTTTTGTTTGTTTTCCTTGTTTGTTTTTTGCAGAGTTGGATGGGTTTCATCAGGTTTGTTGCCTTTTTGGAGGCTACAGCCTCGCAAAAAACCAGCCTATTTTGGGAGGATATGGACCAAATTAAAGTAGTTGAATGCATGAATGGAATGTTGAATATGAAGCAATGACAAAAAACAATGGTGGATCATGGTGGTAAATTCTGATCCACATTATTTTTCCACACCCACATCATTGCTTCCGCTGTTTCATAGGGTCTTCCAGGATTCCACCATATCTCCGCGATGTTGTTCCAGTATAACCCCGAAAAAAAGGATATGACAAGTAATTTCCCACATTTGTTTCTAGATTTTCATATATATTATATGTTTCACATATTTTCCCAAGTAATCCTACATGTTTTCTACTTTTTCATATATTTTTCACCGATTTTCCCAAGTAATCCTACATGTTTTCTACATTTTCATATATTTCCCATAGATTTTCCCATCGGATTTGACCTTTTTCTCATCCTCCGCCAGGAGCAGCGCTTCCGGCTCTGGGGGTTGACCTTCCGAGCCACCTCGGATGCCCTGGTGCTGGGCGAGGAGAAGGAATTGGGCTGGCCACCGGTGAAGTTCAGGCCCCGCCTTTTGGGACGCTGAAGATATGGCCATTGATTAGTGGATTACATTTGTTAATGATAGTTTATTAGTTATGATCATATATCTATAGTTTATTTATGACTGGATTATAGATGATAAATGATGTTAATGATAGTTTATAGAAGATGCTAAAGAATTGATATATGAATATAATTTATTAGTTATTCATAGTGATCAATGATTAACAAGTAATATGATTAATGATATTAGTAATATGATTAACAAGTAATATAAACTAACTAACCAACTAACCTCCGGTAAACCAACAAAAAGCTATGGAAAATCACCATTATTAATGGGTAAATCCACTGTAAATGGCAATTTTCAATAGCTATATATATATATACTGGTTGGTGGTTTGGAACATGAATTTTATGACTTTCCATATATTGGGAATAATCATCCCAACTGACGAGCATATTTTTCAAGATGGTTAAAACCACCAACCAGATTTATTAGTGGATTATAGCTAATAGTGAAGTTTATAGTAGTTATACATGGCTATAAGCATAAGGGGCTGTAACCATCTGATTATAGCTATAACTACTATTTATTTAGTTATAACTGGTAGTCTAACATCAACAATAGGGTTTTAACCACCAACAAATAGGGATTTAGTTGGATTTCAAACGTACAGTTATGGTCATTTAAACAAAAATCATGGGATTACATGGGATTTATAGGCAAAGATGTGGATTTATAGAGTTGGACTTGAGTTGTGGCCATGGCTATTACAACTGGTTATAACTGGTTATAAATGGGGTTATAAAATTGGAATTTCAACATCAACAAGTTCAAGAGGGATTTAACCATCAACAATAGAATTTCAACATCAAGAATACGACGGATGGTGCCCCCCAGTGGTGTGAATGTTGGTTAAAAGTTCTATCTACCATAAACATCCATAAACCATAGAATTCAGCCACTTTTTTTAGGCAACTGAACGCGAACTCGAACGGGGGGCCCACTCTGTAGGGATAGATTTGGATTTCAACTGGATAGAATATGGCCATGGCTAGCGAAAAAACGGGTGATTTCAATGGGATACATGAACCATAAGTATAGTAAGTATCCCATTACATTATAAATGGGGTTAGTTCAGTATCCCATTACATTACATAACCAGCTATAAGTAATACAGCTATAAATGGGGTTAGTTCAGTAATTACTTATAACTGGTATTTCGGGCCATTACTGTGGACTCCGCTGGACGTGTGTTTTTTGATGTGACAAATGAACAAACAGAAACAGGAAGTCAATGGAGGTTTGAAACTGGGAAAATCAACGGTTCAAATGCGGGTGTTTGATGGGAACATCTAATATCAATGAAGGTTACAGCTGGAAACAGTTTGGAGGGTATTTAGATGGCATATCTAAATTGCCATGGATTATGAGGATATGAATGGGATGTTATTTCTTATGGGATATCAACGATTGCCGAACAATGTGTCCAGGATGTGAAATAGGCGATGTTTTCTCCAATAATTCAGGTTTTCAACTTTTCCATCTTAAGATTAGTCATAGCCATATGCTCCCTGCATTCATGGGCCCCCGACTAACATTCACCCCAATGATGGACTATATATATAATATGATATAACATGCTAATACTGGGATATGGGTATAGGAGGGTAGGAGGGAAAGGAAGTGTGGGAAGATACATTGTGAATATGGAGAGATCATTGAATCATGGCACATATCATGGTATATCCAGATAAATGATAGCTACCCGGGCATCACAATAGATGCTGTCACCGGGCTTTCCCAGGAAGGTGGACAGTGGCACCTCCGTTGGTAATGCTACATGGGACTTATACCCACAGCTCTTGTGTTTTCTATGTTCCATCATAAGTTTTACACAATCATTAAAGACATATATATATATGTGTGTATATATATATACACATAGGTATATGAGGTATACAAAGACATACAAGTTACCCTAAGGGCCCTAGGCCCTAGGGTAAACAAACATAGATGTGGACAATTTCCCTGGTTTTATGTTAGTTTGGGGTCATGTTTACCCCACGTTTTCAGCCGGTCTTCCCTGTGTTGCGACTTCCCAGGTCTGCAGGAGCCAATTTTTTGCTGGCCGCCTGGTGTGGCGTCCAGGAGCTTCGGAGGAAGCGACGAAGCAAGCGACATCTGCTGGCCTTGCTGACGTGTTTCAGCCTTCTGGCGCTCATTCTGAGGCACGGTGTCCACGCGAACATGGGACTGGGGACCTCATAGGACTGGGTCCATTTCGGTAGAAATCTGACTGGGTCAAAATCAGAGTGTTGTACCATACCTGATGAAGGTTCGATTGCAATGAAGAATATGGTCTTGGCGAGAATTTGAAGTAGCAAACATATATGTCAATTTCACCGATGGCAACGGGGTATGGTAATGTATAGCACATTATATAATATAAACGTATATGGGTGCGTGTGTGTGTATATCCAGACATAAGGCAGGAATCCGGTTCCTTCTCCGGTAGATTGTAGGAACCTCCTGATAATGAACGATACTCATTTTAGCCTCAGATCAATACGGTTTCTTTATACACAGGGTCGTAAACAAATGATAATTATACATAAGTGGTACAGGTACACTATGAATAAACCAGGGCCTTCAAGTTATAAGTTGGTTAGTTTATGTTCACCTATCTAACTAGCTTGATATATCCACCATACATCCAACATCATCCAACTATAGTTGTGGACCAAAAGAAACCTATGGTTTTGGGCCCCGCAACATGCATGTTGCAATCCTGATTTGTCCACAAACTTGGCTACCCAGCTAGGCCTAAAACCGGTTCATCATCCTATTCCCCTACCGAAATGGCCATAACTGGGGTGTATATGGCTATTCTATTTTCGACCCAAGTACGTACGGTAACGACATTTAAATATGTGGAGGGCGGGCCAGACCGCAAGGCCCCGGAGGTAGTCCAAAATGCCTGTTCGTATATTTTCAAAATCCCTATATGTAAATGTAGTTACCGTATAGTTTATTCTATATCTTCATGATATCCCCAGAAACCTGCATTTTTTATGCCAAGGTTTTTCGGTCCTGACAGGCTTTTGCGTTTTGCCTTTCTCTCCATGATGCATCCCACCGCAGCTGTGCCCGCTGTGCCCGTGCCGCCGGCGTTGCCCACGGCGATGCATGCCATGCGGGCCACCATGCGGGCGGCTGGTCCCGGACAACGGCGTGTCCAGCCGGTGATGCTGTGTGGAAAAAGGTGGCAACACGCGACACGCGAAACGGCTGGATGGATCGGTTGCTGTTGGTTTTAGACTTGCAGGAAACCATTCGGAAACAACTGAAATAGCCATTTTGAAGAAGCATTTTAACCCAGGATTAAAGACACCCATTCTATTTTCAAAGGGGATACCAATTTTCGTATGGGGATACCAGTCTATTTTGGGGGGTAACCCTGCACTATTAGTCCGGGGTTGACATTGCAAATAAGGGAACGGTTTGCAGGAAATCATTCTGAAAGAACGGAAGTAGCTGCCTTTGATGTGGATCTTCAGATTTCTGTGAAGGGACTGATACCTTCCCTAACCTCATCGCCGTTGTCGTTGGGCAGCGAACGGATTCTATGAAACAGGTTGCTGTATAATGCATTTCGGATATCATACTGAAAATTTGATGTTGTAGATAGTTTCCCCTAGTTCGCAAAGGGATTTTTTTGCGCCCTTGCGACGAGGCCAGAGACCAGCAGCGGCAGACCTCCAAGCAGGAGTGGATGTGGGAAAGCAATGAAAACCAATGGTGTGCCATTTGGAAAACGATCCACTTCCATGGTGGGTTTTCACATCTATGTTGGTACCCCAAATCCATCCAAATCCCACAGTTGATGATGCTTCCCTCCATGAAATTGGCCATTTGCCATGGGTAGTATCTCCACTTGTCCGGCCTTTGGCGCAAAGTTGAGGAGGCATCATCCAGTTTACAATTTTGACTATGAGATGTCAGCAAGGAAACCACAGATTTGCCTATACAGACACAAGCATGTAATCAAAAGATAGGACATTCACACAACAAAAGTTAGGATTTCGTGCAGTACCCCCAAAAGTTGGCAGATACACTCTGAGTTGTGTGCTTCACTACTAAAAAGAAAATATCGGTGGGTTCCAAGAAAGTGTGAAAAATTACACCCACTTCCCAGGCCATGTGCTGGTGATACGTTGCCAACTGTTTTTTGCTGAACAACAAGCACTCTATTTTTACAGATTAAACTCTGCAAGTTCCAGTTCTACCATGTTCTACCGAAATTTTGCACTTCACATACCAGTTTGTGGATAAGTCCATCATTCTTGCAGCCAGGTAGTACAGGTTCAGTTGCGTTTGTTTGGGTATAGCCCCCATTGACTAGTTCGATATACTGGTTGGTGGTTTCAAACATTTTTTCATGTTCCATAATATATGGAATAATCCTTCCTGGACTAATATTTTTTCAGAGGGGTTGAAACCACCAATCAAATATATATATATATATATATGTACATTTATCTAGCAATACACCCAATCATGGCCCTAGTTCTTGGAGTTATGTTCGTTAACTTAGCGAATCATACCACCTGGGGAATGTTATTCCCATTCCGAATCCCCATGATGTCATTAGTTTGATATAACTACTATAAACATCGATAAAGTATATACACATATATATATACATATTATCTATCTATATATATATACCATAAACATCAACATCCATAAACCCAAGAGTTCTGAAGTCATGAAGTCCCCCGTTATCACGTTACCATTGGACTGGTCCCAGCGCGCAATCCTAGGAGCGCATTGCCATGCTGGGTTACACCATCGGCGAGATGGAAGCCTTATTCGACAAGGCTGAGGCCGGCAAAAACAATGCATGCTGCTGGTAAGATGTACATGAAATTCAGAAATTCCAAGGTTTTTTTTGTTGATAATTGATGTTTATTCATTTTTTGAATTTAAGAAATTCAGAAATTCCAAGGTTATTCTTTTTGTTGATAAGTGTTTTTTCTTCAGAACAATGGGATTTATGATGTTTTTGTTCATATGTGTTCTTTGTGATTTCGGGATATTTCCTCGGTGATGCTTCTGTTTCTGCCCTATCATGTTTTGGCTCAGAGGGCGCCCCAGAATGGGCATTGTTTTGAAATGGATGTTTTAGTGGGAAAAACATGGCGATTAATGCCGATTACTGTAATGGTGATGAATTGTGATTAATGGTGAATTTCAATAATCGGACAATTCATGGATACATCCGATGTTCTTATCCGGTGTCATCAAACGTGGCAGCCTGGGAATTCCAGGAACGAAATGGAGGTTTACAGCTGGGAAAACCATCAAGCTAAATGGGGACCAAGATCAGAGGCCTCCTAGGTATTTGTGCTGTTTTTCTTTTTTCTGGATTGTTTGCCTGCATGTTTAGCTCAGAACATCCATGTTTGACTCATGACTTACTTCTGGATGAATTATCGTCGAATCAACTAACAGTAACTAACATACAGTAGCTATGCAAGAATCAACATGTTTCATAGGACAATCATGGAACTATGGGACTAAAATGGATTCCAGGACATGGTTCAAAGATGTTCTAACATCTCAAGGATTCTCAGGGTATTTTTCTCAACTCCAGAACTGAATTTGCTGCAAGGGATTTGGAGTTATCAATTTCCGGATTTTTCAGGCTGCTGAACTGTTGCAATTTAGCAAAGAAGAATGGAAAAGATGGCAAATTGATGCAAATTGCCCATGAACAAGGCCGTACTATTGGAAGTGGGATAGCCAGAGCCCCAAGAAAAACTTTAGGGGAAGTGCAAACAACGTTTGTTTGTTGTTTTTGTTCGAGCAAAAACAAGTATCAGACCGTATTATACCATTTTCGAGGGGATGAACATTCATAAATGGCCATGTTTTTTTAACCTTGGGATGCTTTGTTGGTTTGTTTTCCTAACGTGACAAGGTACCTCAAACTTGAAATTGATTAAAATGATTGAGTCATACCCACACAGAATTTGGATTCAGACATGTAAGAATAATCTTGACACACAATGTACAATTATTAATGATGATTATTGTTTTCATAACATTCAAACATAGTTGACAATTATCAATTATACAATATATATATAGAATAATAATAATAATAATAATAAATATATACATACACATTTATTTGCGTTTTTTCATCAGCAGCACCATTCCATCCCCACATCTCTTTCCGCTGCTTGCGTTGCTACGGTGTCCAGGCTGCTTGCTACGAAGCCAAAGAGGAAGCCGATAGGCTGGAGTCATGACGGTGTCATGAAGGGTTCCCCAAACATGATCCAATCCCATTAAAACCAACAAATGAATGGTAAACCAACAAAAAGCGAACTGGAAAATCACCATTGTTCATGGGTAAATCCACTATTTCAATGGCAATTTTCAAGAGCGATATATATATATATATATATATGGTTGGTGTTTTGGAACATTTTTTTCAGATATTGGGAAGAATCATCCAAACTGACAAACATATTTTTCAGAGGGGTTAAAAGCACCAATTAGTATATATGTATGGTTGATAATCATGACTTCACTGTCACTGTGATGTCATTGGAAAGATGCTTAGTAAGGACCAATAGCTATGGTAGAGCCGGACGGTCGTCACCATGACCATGGCACCAAAGTGCAAATCTTTCACTGTGTACGATGATGTAACGATGTATGATCAGATAAATGGTACGATTTATCTTTCATTTTCCATTATTATCAATCTGAATCTACTCTTCATATACTATATAAATACAGAGTATGTATAAATACAGTACATATATATATATAGTCTACGTATATATATATATAGTGTGTATGTATATATATATACGTACAGTACATATACATGTATCAATAGTATATATATAGTATGAATATATACAGCACGTACACATATATACAGCACATATACATATATGTATGTACTGTTTATATATATATATGTATAGCCTGTACAGTATACATTCAGTGCGAATAGAGTGTAGGCTACGGGTCAGTGTACATTATCACTATTAGGCACTCTAAGATCCAAAGCCGAAGGGGTACATGAAACCAACCTCTTTGGCTCAAGACCCACTGCAGCGTCAGAGA